>Ga0181394_1000297_pt1 | contig 22467 bp, 32 predicted proteins | sample 17SPOviralmetaG_FD_130123 | JGI IMG/M metagenome (GOLD analysis project Ga0181394, IMG submission 130123) | Marine viral communities from the oligotrophic San Pedro Time Series (SPOT) site, San Pedro Channel, CA, USA - 17 SPOT_SRF_2010-11-23 | ecosystem: Environmental > Aquatic > Marine > Strait...
CGCGATGAAAGGTATAGAATACTCAGATGACTAAAAAGTTGTTTGTGCCTGAACACGTTGCTAAAGCAGCGCAAAAGGCCATAAAGGAAAATTCAACAGTTCCTAAGCCAATTGAAAACGCCTTTGGCAAAGGTGGTAAACATAAAAACGAAGACGATCCTTCTGAACTGGAACAGTCTTCTCTGGAGAGATTGCCGCAGCCAACAGGCTACCGCGTACTCATAATTCCCTACTATCCTAGCGAAAAAACAAAAGGCGGTTTAATCGTACCTGATCAGGTTCGTGACCGTGAATCTTTTGCAACAGTTGCGGCTTATGTCGTTAAACTGGGTCCTGATGCTTACACAGACTCCCAAAAGTTCCCAAGTGGTGCGTGGTGTCGTGAGAAAGATTGGGTACTTATAGGAAGATATAGTGGAAATAGGTTCAAAGTGGAAGGACTTGAGGTTAGAATCATAAATGACGATAATATTATCTCAACAATCCTTGACCCGAAGGACATTTCATATGTATAACTTAGTAGAGAACAAGGAAAATTACTATGTCTGAAGATATTCGTGAAGACGATGACTTTGAAAATGGTGCATCTATAGATGTTGAAGACGATCAGGATCAAGACCAAGAAGAAGGTGTTGAAGTAAGTTCTGATGATGAAGAAGAAACCCGAACAAAAGTTCGTAAAAAATCTTCTGGAGATGATGAGCTAGAAAATTATAGCGAATCCGTACAACGTCGAATTAATCAATTAACAGCAAAACGTAAGCAAGCTTCTGAAGAAGCTCAAGCCGCTGTTCAGTATGCTCAAACAATTCAGCAAGAAAACGCTCAAATGAAACAGCGTTTACAGCAAATGAGTGCAGGGTATAACACAGAAGCTGAAGGTCGCTTGAAAGCTCAAGAAGCTCAAGCTACTCGCGCTTACGCAGAAGCAAGTGAGGCTGGCGACTATGATCGTGCGGCTAAAGCTCAACAAGCATTAGCACAAATAGCTGTAGCTAAAGATAAAGTTCAAGCTAGAAAAGCTAATGTCGATAGGCAAAGAGCGCAAGAGCAACAACCTGATCAGGTTCAGCAACAACAAGCTCCTCCACAAAGACAAGCTCCGGCTCAACGTGATCCGAAGTTAGAAAGTTGGTTAGATAAGAATAGTTGGTTTGGAACTGATCGAGTTATGACTCGTGCTGCTCAAGCTATTCATGAACAGTTAGTTTTAGAAGAGGATTTCGATCCTACGTCAAGCGATTATTATAAAGAAATTGATTCTCGTATGCGTAGAGAAATGCCTCAAAGGTTTAAGGAAACACGGTCCAACGCCCAGACTGTTGCTCCCACGTCCAATGGACGGTCTATAAAATCAGGGCGGAAAAAATCGGTTGAGTTATCACCGGGTCAAGTTGCTTTTGCGAAAAAAATGAGAATACCACTCGAAAAATATGCGCAAGAAGTAGCAAAATTAAACAAACGGAGTGAATAATCATGGGAAATGATCAAAACAGGAAGTCACGCGATGCAAATACGCGGGAACACTCAGAACGTGTTCAAGAATGGCGTCCGGGTTCAGCTTTGGAAGCTCCAGAGCCACCCATTGGTTTTAAACACCGCTGGATACGTGAATCTGTAATGGAATTCGACGATAAAACTAACGTACATAAAAAACGGCAAGAAGGTTGGGACCTCGTTCGCGCTGAGGAATATACCGATTATTATGGCCCTGTTGTAGACGAAGGAAGAAACGCTGGCATTATTGGTGTTGGTGGTCTTGTTCTCGCAAGAATCCCCGTCGAAGTAGCAGAGCAGCGGAGTAAACACTATCAAGGTGTATCACAAAATCAAATGGATGCAGTGGATCGTGATTGGATGCGTGAAAACAATCCAGCCATGCCTAAGCTAAATCCGCAACGTAAATCATCCGTTTCCTTTGGTCAAAAAGGACGCGGAAACTCTGAAGGAGAGTAAAGATGTCTAATCAAGACGCTGCTTTCGGCCTTCGCCCTCTTAGAACTTCCACAAGTTCACAAAGACAAAATCGTTATCGTATTGCTTCTGGCTATGCTACAAGTATTTTCCAAGGTGACTTAGTTATAGTCGCTACTGATGGAACAATTACTCGTGCGCCAGCAGGTGCTACTAATCTGATTTTGGGCGTATTTAATGGCTGTTCATATGTAAACGCTAGTGGTGAAATAACATATTCTAACTACTGGCCTGCAAGCGCAACTGGGACAGATATTTTCGCAAATGTCATTGATGACCCAAGTGCAACTTTCGAAATTCAAGCAGATGCAGCTATGCCTGTAGCTGACTTGTTCGGAAACTTTGACATCGTTGATGCAACGGCAGGAAGTACCGTAAGTGGTAATTCTCGCACTGAGCTAGATGTTACAACAGGCGCGACGACTGCTGGTCTTCCGCTTAAAGCAATCGACATTTCTCAAGACCCTGAGAATAGCGATGTTTCCACCGCGAACACTAATGTGATCGTAAAAATCAACAACCACCTGTTCAGTGCTGGCACTGCGGGTCTAGCATAAGGAGTCTGTGTAATGGCTATTTCACGTTCCCAGCTCGTCAAAGAGCTAGAACCGGGCCTCAACGCTCTGTTCGGTATGGAGTATGATCGCTATGAGGGCGAACATGCTGAAATCTTCGATACTGAATCTTCAGACCGTGCGTTTGAAGAAGAAGTAATGCTTGTAGGATTTGGGAATGCTCCCACAAAATCCGAAGGCGCAGGAGTCGATTTTGATAATGCAAATGAAGCATATACTGCTCGTTATTCACACGAGACAGTTGCGCTTGCATTCGCATTGACTGAAGAGGCAATCGAAGACAACTTGTATGACCGCTTAGGCGCTCGTTATACAAAAGCACTTGCGCGCTCAATGGCGCACACTAAGCAAGTCAAAGCTGCATCTGTATTAAACAATGCGTTTAATGCGGCTTTTGCAGGTGGTGACGGTGTTGAGCTTTGTTCAACAGCACACCCATTGTCAGGCGGCGGTACTTTCCGCAATGAGCCATCAACAGCAGCAGACCTTAACGAAACTTCGTTAGAAAACGCTCTGATTGACATCTCAACGTTTGTAGATGAACGCAACATGATTATTGCTCTTCGCGGAGCAAAAATGGTTATTCCACCACAACTGCAATTCGTTGCAGATCGCTTGTTGGAATCAACTTTACGTGTTGGCACAGCAGACAATGATATTAACGCAGTAAAGAACATGGGTATGCTTCCAGAAGGTTACACTGTGAACCATTTCTTGACAGACCCAGATGCGTTTTTCATTAAAACTGATGCACCTAACGGATTTAAGCACTTTGAGCGTTCGCCTATGCGCACGAACATGGAAGCTGACTTCGATACAGGTAACATGCGTTTCAAAGCGCGTGAGCGTTACAGCTTTGGCTATTCTGACCCACGTTGTGTATTCGGTTCTCCGGGCGCATAATAATAAGTCTTTTAGTTTTGATAGGGGTGACTTCGGTTGCCCCTTTCTTTTTGAAAAATACTGTGTATTATAATGTTATCCCTGACAGTGGCATTCCGCTACTGACTTAACCCAGACAGGAGATAGACATGGGTATTACTACTTTCTCTGGCCCAATAAAGGCTGGCACAATTAAAGATACTACTGGCACAACGCTTGGCTCTGATATTGCAAACGTTGGTCAAGTTGTTATGACGCAGACTTTTTCAGCAGATTTATCTGGCGGTGCATTAGCTGCATCTGTTACTAACGTTGTTATTCCTGCAAATTCTCAGATTATTGACTGTGTAATTGATGTAATTACTGCGGCGAATGCTACAACCAACTTGAGTGTTGGTGATACCGTAGGTGGTGCAGCTACTATTTTAAACACATTCGCAAGCGGAACAACTGCTGGACGTAAATATCCAACTACAGAAGCGGGTGCTGCGCTGGCATGGCAAGACACAGGAACAGCAGACATTCGTTTGACTGTTACTGCTTCGGCTGCAACAAATGCGGGTTTAGTTCGTTTTACTATCCTATACGCTCAAAACAACAACTTAGCGTGATAGGAGCTTAACATGGCAGGTCCAGTAAAGGCATATAATTGGGCGCAGGGTACATCTGCGGCTGTTGTCGGTCCTGCTCGTTCTCGTATTCGTCAAATTGTAATTTATGCAGCCGCAGCGGGTGCTTTTACAATTAAAGATGGTAGCGGTTCGGGCGATACACTGATTACGCAAACTTTTCCAGCAGGGATTCACCATTTAAACATTCCTGATGATGGTATTCTCGCTAAAAGCGGTGCGTATGTTAGTGCTTTCACAGGATCAAGCAACGAACTGACAGTGTTTTTGTCTTAAAATATGGTGGGAGAGTGCCTTATTCTCCCATCTAAAATTTTAATAGGTGATTAATGCCTCGTAAAAAAGAAAATCCAATACGCAAAACCACCGGCAAAGGTGGTAACTACCGAAAGACTAAGGCCGGTGCGGGTATGACCAAAAAGGGTGTTGCCGCTTATCGTAAGAAAAACCCCGGCTCTAAGCTCAAAACTGCCGTTACTGGCAAGGTTAAAAAAGGTAGTGCCGCAGCTAAACGCCGTAAATCTTATTGCGCACGTTCAGCAGGACAAATGAAACAATTTCCGAAAGCTGCAAAAGATCCGAATAGTCGATTGCGACAAGCTAGAAAAAGGTGGAAGTGCTAAATGGCTATGAGCCGTTCACAGATGGGGCAACAAGTTACTAAATCGCCCATGAAAAGGAAGAAGAATGCCAAAAGACGCGTGCTACAAAAAGGTAAAAGCAAGGTACAAGGTGTTTCCAAGCGCATACGCAAGCGGAGCAATCGCTAAGTGTAGAAAAAAAGGCGCTAAAAACTGGGGAAACAGCAAAAAAAAGCCTGTTAAGAAGGCTATGGGTGGCGTTATTGAGCCATCTAATGAGTTTCGCAAGCGTCCAGTACGTCGAATGATTAGCGGTGGAGCTGTAGCAAACGGTTGCGGTAAAGTTTTGTCAAATAGAAGAAAAGTTACAAAGTATTCATAATGGCTGTAAGAAAAACAAAAAAAGGTGCTGCTTTAAAGCGTTGGTTTAAAGAAGACTGGAAAGATGTTAAAACAGGTAAGCCTTGTGGACGTAAAAAGGGCGAAAAACGCTCAACTCCTTATTGTCGCCCCACTAAGCGCGTAAGCTCTAAGACACCAAAAACAAGATCAGAGATGACAGCGAGCGAAAAGCGTAGTAGAGTAGCCCAAAAGAAGCGTATTGGTCAACCTGCGGGCAAGCCTCGTAGAGTAAAGGCTTTAAAAAGGAAAAAGAAATGACTGTATCAGGCTCTAAGGACTTTGAATTAGACGTAGCAGACTATATTGAGGAAGCTTTTGAGCGATGTGGCTTAGAGGTTCGTACTGGATATGATTTAAAGACTGCAAAGCGCTCTATGAACCTAATGTTTGCTGATTGGGCGAATAGAGGCTTAAATCAATGGACTATAGCACAAAGAAACTTCACAGTTACTCAAGGAGACGGTGATCAGCCTCTTGGAACTGATGTAATTGACATATTATCTTTAGTTATACGTCGAGATGGAACAGATTATGCTTTAAATCGCATAAGTAGAGACGAATACCTCAATATTCCAACAAAATCTACAGTTGCAAGGCCAACACAGTTTTTTGTTGATAGGCAAATAAATCCAGTTCTTCAAATGTGGCCTTTGCCTGATAATAGCACTGATGTGGTGTATTATGACGCTTTAATACGCATGGATGACGCTGATACTTACACTAATACAGCGCAAGTTCCCTTCCGTTTTTACCCTGCTTTAGCGGCTGGATTAGCCTATTATATCTCTATGAAACGCGCTCCAGATCGCTCACAGATGCTAAAAGCGGTGTATGAAGAAGAAATAAACCGCGCAATGGATGAAGATAGAGATAGAGCATCTTTCCGTGTGGCTCCAGATTTAAGGAGCTATGGCTATGTCTAAATATGCCACTGGAAAATGGGCATATGGTATATCTGACCGTTCTGGCTTCCGTTATCGCTTGAGAGACATGCGAAAAGAGTGGAATGGTTTATTGGTTGGAAAGGATGAATGGGAAGCAAAACAACCTCAATTAGAGCCATTACGAGCTACTCCAGACCCACAAGCGTTGCGAAATCCACGTCCTGAACAGAACGTTGCGCAACAAGACAATATACAATGGGGATGGAATCCAGTAGGAATGGCATACGATGGGGGCTTAACCCCTAATAATTTAGTTGCTACTGGTGCAGTAGGTGGAGTTACGGTGACAATATCATGAGTTTTACATACGCAGAAATGAAAACAGCAATTCAAGACTACACTGAGAACACAGAAACAACTTTTGTGAATAATATCAATGTATTTATCAAGAATGCAGAAGAACGTATCTTAAAAATAGCTCAATTAGAGGTTTTTAGGAAGAATAAGACAGGAAATCTAACAGCATACGCTACAGATGCAAATAATGCTCAATATCTTGCCTTACCGACTGATTATTTGGCTCCATTTAGCCTTTCTTATACAACCAACAATTCAAAAGAATTTGTTATGTTTAAGGACGTAAACTTTGTTCAGTCTTTTAATCCCAATAAATCTACAACTGGTGGGCCTCGTTATTATGCTCAATTCGACATAAATAACTTTATATTAGCTCCCAGTCCAGATCAGGCATATGAAGTAGAGCTACATTACTTCTATAGACCTCCAAGTCTAACGTCTGTAGGCGATAACAATACTACATGGTTAAGTACAAATGCTTCTGTGGCTTTATTGTATGGAACTCTTATTGAGGCTTATACATTTATGAAGGGTGAAGCTGACTTAGTTGCAAACTATACTCAGCGGTTTACTGAAGCCATGTCTAGGGTCAAAAACTTTGGGGAATCTCAAGAAGTTACCGATGCTTATCGCACTGGTTTAATTATGAGAGAAAAAACATGACAATCGGCATAAATAATTATAATATACTAACATTAGATTCATAAGGAGATTATGACATGGCCTTTTCAGGTAATTTTATGTGTACGAGCTTTAAGAAAGAGCTTCTTGAGGCCGTGCATAACTTTAAAAACTCAGGTGGAGACACCTTTAAGATAGCTCTATATACAAATAGTGCTTCTTTTAACGCTGCAACTACAGCTTACACTACTTCTAATGAAGTTACAGGCACCAATTATACGGCAGGTGGAAATACACTAACTCGTGTTGATCCGACAAGCTCAGGAACTACAGCCTTTACTGATTTTGCAGATACAACTTGGTCTTCATCGACTATAACTGCTCGTGGTGCTATGATATACAATGATACAGCAGCAGGAAATCCAGCAGTTGTGATCTTGGACTTTGGTTCAGATAAAACATCTACAAATGGTGATTTTACAGTTGTATTCCCAGCAGCAGACGCAAGTAACGCGATTATTCGCATCGCATAAGGAGTAACATCCGATGGCGACAATAACGGGATGGGGTCGAGGTTCTTGGTCTGAAGCGGCTTGGAATACCGCCATTCCTGTTACTGTTTCGGGTGTTGCAGGCACAGGCTCTATTGGCTCAGTAAGTATTATTGGTGAAGCCAATGTTCCAACAACTGGACTGCAAGCAAATGCTTCAGTTACATCTGTATTGGTAAATGCAGATGCAAATGTTAATGTAACAGGTGTATCATCAACAGGCGTAGTAGGTTCCGTTACTGTAGTTGAGGGTGTTGGTGTCAATGTAAACGTCACTGGCGTTGCCGCTACAGGATCACCCGGATCACTAACTGTAATTGCAGAAGCTGTTGTTAATCCTACTGGAGTAGCTGGCACAGGCTCTGTAGGCTCTGTCGTTGTTACTGCTGACGCAATAACTTCTGTTACTGGCCTTGAATCAACTGCATCTGTAGGTGCGGTTTCTGTTATTGCTGAAGCAGTTGTTAATCCAACTGGCATTGCAGCTACAGGTTCTGTTGGTTCTGTTGATGTAGGTATTTTTGTTACAGTAAACGTAACAGGTTCACAAGGAACAGGCCAAGTAGGCACTGTTGATACAGAATCAGACGCAATTGTTAATATTACAGGAGTTTCTGCTACAGCAGACACTGCTCAAGTTTTAGTTTGGGGAGGTATTGTGCCAAATCAAAATCCAAGCTATAATCCAATTAATCCATCTTCTACCCCATCGTGGACTGACGAATCTCCGTCTCAAAGCCCCGGATGGGACGATATAGCAGCATAGGAACGCAAAATGGCTAGTACATATACGTTAAATAATGGGATCGAACTCATAGGAACTGGCGAACAGTCAGGTACATGGGGCGATACAACAAATACAAATTTAGAACTAATTGATACCGCGCTAGACGGTCAAATTAGCTTAACATTATCATCAGCAGGCTCTTCTGGATCGCCAAACGCGCTTCCAGTTTCAGATGGAGCATCATCTAATGGCAGAAATCGTTTAATTTCTTATGTAGATAGTGGTGATCTTGGGGCAACAGCTTATGTTCAATTAACACCAAATGATGCTGAAAAAATTATTTACATTCGAAACGCCTTATCTGGCTCACGCAGTATTATTGTCTTTCAAGGTACATATAACGCATCTAATGACTATGAAATTCCAGCGGGTACAACAGCAGTTGTTTACTTTAATGGTGGCGGCACAGGTGCTGTAGCCGCAAACGTATTTAACAATGCTTACTTTGATGGTTTAAGATTAGGTAGCGTTTCTGTTACAGCAATTCTTGATGAAGATAACATGGCATCTAATAGTGCTACAGCTCTTTCTACACAACAGTCTATTAAAGCGTATGTGGATAGTCAGGTTGGCACGGTTGATACGCTTGCAGAGATACTTGCTAACGGAAACACGACTGGCGGTACTGATCTTGCGGTATCTACAGGCGACGACATTACATTTGCGGACAACTCAAAAGCCATATTCGGTGCTGGGTCTGACCTACAGATTTATCATGATGGGGCGAATAACTACATTGAGGGTCAAACTGGTAGTATAATTATTCAAAACACCCTTGATGATTACAATGTAATTATAAAATCAGATAACGGTTCTGGTGGAATGGCTGACTATTTTAGAGCAAACGGAAACACTGGTGCAGCTTTGATGTACAACTACGGCTCTGAAAAACTAGCCACAACATCAACAGGCATTGACGTAACAGGCACAGCCGTAACAGACGGCCTTACAGTTGCTGGTAATGTTTCAGTAGACGGCGGCACAATCAAGCTAGACGGGAATTATCCTGTTGGTACAGCCAATGTGGCGTTGGGTGATACTGCATTAGATAGTGTGCAATCTGGTGGTAACTATAATGTAGCTATAGGTTCAAGTGCAGGTACTGCGATTACAAATGGTGAAGCTAATGTAGCTCTTGGTTGGGAAGCATTAAAAACAGAAGATACAGGTAACTTTTCTACTGCTATTGGTTATCGTGCGCTACTTACACAAAATAATAATGCGAGCAATTATAACACCGCTGTTGGTGCATTAGCAGGGTCGCAAATAGGCACAGGCGTAAGAAACACTATTATCGGTGGAATTGCAGGAGATGCTTTAACTAATGCTAATTACAACGTAGCTATTGGGTTTGACGCTTTGGGGACAGATACGCTTGGTAGTGGTTCTGTTGCTATTGGATACCAAGCACTTGAAAGACAAAACTTCACTTCTGCGACAACAAACTACAATGTAGCTGTTGGTTACAATACGGGTGAAAATATCACCACAGGCGTTCAAAACACCCTCATAGGTGCATTAGCAGGAGATTCTTTAACCGATGCTGATTATAATGTGGCTGTTGGTTATAACGCTTTAACATCAGATACGTTAGGTAGTTATTCTACTGCTATAGGCAGAAACGCTTTATATAGTCAAAACTTTACCTCTGCTACGCAATCTCATAATACTGCAATTGGATATGCCGCAGGTGAGTCAGTAACGACAGGCGTTAATATTACACTTATGGGTAGCGGTGCAGGTGATAGTGTTACTACAGGTAATTCAAGTGCCGCCTTTGGTTACGGGGCTTTGTCTTCTGTGACAACGAATGATAATAATACTGCTATCGGCACGTTATCAATGCAAAACTCAACAGGTGCTAATAATACAGCAGTTGGTTACACTTCTCTTCGTGCCGCAGGGTCAGGAAGTAATAACGTGGCTGTTGGCTACGAAGCATTAGTCTCAAATACCACAGGTTCTAATAACGTAGCTATAGGTAAAGACGCTTTAGATTCAAACACTACAGCTTCAAATAATGTGGCTATAGGTGTTGATGCTTTACAAACAAATACTGTAGGTGCTGAAAGTGTAGCGATTGGTACATTTGCTTTAAATGCTCAAAATCCTGCTTCAGCTACAAGTATGTATAACGTAGCTGTAGGACACAACGCAGGAGCCGCAGTCACCACAGGCACTCGAAATACCCTTATCGGTGGCATTGCAGGTGATGCTTTGACAACTGGTGGTGATAATACTGTACTAGGATACAACGCACTAACTTCTGATACTTTAGGAAGTAAAACTGTTGCAATAGGACGATCAGTTTTAAGCAGTCAAAACTTTACATCTGCTACAGACACTTACAACACAGCAGTAGGTTATGGTGCAGGTGGTCAAGTCACAACAGGCGTAAACAACACCCTCATTGGTGGACTAGCTGGTGATGCCCTTTCTGATGCTGATTATAATGTGGCGATTGGTTCTGGTGCTTTAGGCAGTGACACTTTAGGAAGTAGAAGCGTAGCTATTGGCTATCAAGCCTTAGTTGCACAAAACTTTACTTCAGCCACTGAAACCTATAATACCGCTGTTGGTATGTTTGCAGGTGGCTCAGTAACCACAGGTCGATTTAATAACCTCATCGGTGGATTAGCAGGAGATGCTCTTACAGATGGTAGTGCTAACGTGGCTATCGGGTACGGCGCTTTAAGCTCAGACACTAGGGGGCAAAGCAGTGTTGCTATTGGTCATGCCGCCTTAGAATCACAGAACTTTACATCTAGTGCTGATTCATTCAACACAGCAGTTGGTAAGAGTGCAGGTAATCAAGTAACCACAGGCACAAGAGATACCCTCATTGGTGGTTTAGCTGGTGATGCTCTTACTACTGGAAGTTATAACGTAGCGGTTGGTTATACTTCATTGGGCGCAACGACAGAGGGTAACTCCAATGTAGCAGTAGGAGATGCCTCTTTAACTCAGAACATCACAGGTTCGGAAAACACAGCAGTGGGGCAAGGCGCTTTATCTAGTGCGACTGCATCTAAAAATACCGCTGTTGGTTCGCAGGCAGGAATAAATGTAACCTCAGGCACAGAAAACACACTCATAGGTGCATTAGCTGGTGATGCACTAACAGATGCAGACTATAATATAGTAGTAGGTACAGCCTCTTTAAGTACAGATACATTAGGTAGTCGGTCTATTGCGATTGGTTATAAGGCACTTGAAAAGCAAAACTTTACATCAGCAACAGATAGTTACAACACGGCAGTAGGACACGCCGCAGGTAATCAAGTAACCACAAGCATAAGAAATACCCTCATTGGCGGTCTTGCTGGTGATGCTCTTACTACAGGTCAAGAGAACACTGCACTTGGTTATTTTGCACTTAGTAGTGATACTTTAGGTAAAAAGTCTGTAGCGATTGGCGCAGGTGCATTAGGTCTACAAAACTTTACATCAACTACAGATGCTTACAACACAGCAGTTGGTTTTGATGCAGGTCTATCAGTAACCACAGGCAGAGAGAACACCCTCATTGGTGGTGAGGCTGGTGACTCATTAACGGACGCTGATTATAACGTGGCTATTGGTGTTTCAGCTTTAGGTGCTGATACAAAAGGTAGTAGAGCAATAGCTATTGGACATGGTGCTTTAGGCGCACAAAACTTTACGTCTGCTACTAATAATTATAACGTAGCTATAGGTTTTCAGGCAGGTAATGATGTAACCACAGGTATAAACAACACCATTATCGGCGGACTTGCAGGTGATGCACTCACTGACGCTGACCACAATGTTGCAATTGGTCAGAGTGCTTTAACGACTGATACTAAAGGAAGTAAAAATACAGCAGTCGGTCATTCGGCTCTTGAAGCTCAAAACTTTACTACATCTACAAGTAGTTACAACACAGCCATTGGGTCTGACTCTGCTAAAGCAATCACAACAGGCATACGGAATACAATAATTGGTAGTTCGGCAGGTGATTCTCTTACTGATGCTGATAAAAACGTAGTTGTAGGGTATGCCGCACTATCTGGCGATACTTTAGGTTCTAAATCTACAGCTATAGGTGATGGTGCTTTAGCTACACAAAATTTCACATCCGCTACAGATAGTTTCAACGTAGCTATTGGCGCAAGTGCTGGTTATAATTCAACCACAGGTAGATTTAATACTTTAATTGGTGCAAATGCGGGGGATGGACTTACATCATCAAACAGTAATACAGCCGTTGGCAAAGATGCTCTTGGTTCAGATACTCTAGGCGAGAACTCAGTTGCAATAGGTGAAAAAGCACTATTTACACAAAACTTTACTTCAAGTGTAGATAGCTTCAATACCGCCGTAGGTACTGGTGCAGGGTACGCAGTAACCACAGGTGACAGAAATACCTTAATTGGTATGCAAGCAGGTGATGCAATCACGACAGGATCAAACAACACCCTTGTTGGGAATGGGACTGAGACAAGTGCTGTCGATGGTACTAGCCAAATTGTTTTGGGTAAAGCTACAATAGGTGTTGGAAATAGTACATTTACTTTTGGTAAAGATAATGGCTCTGATCGTGTTTATAATCAGTTTACCTCTAATGCCACTTTTACTAGGGTGTCGGATGAACGATATAAAAAAGAGATTCAGACCAACACTGATTGTGGTTTAGATTTTATTAACGATTTACGCACTGTAACATTTAAGTTTAGAGCAAAATCTGAAATACCTAATACCTTACCTGACTATGACGCAGAAAAAACAACCGCAGAGCATACGAATAAGTTGTACGGTTTAATTGCCCAAGAAGTTAAAGCGGCTTTAGATACACATAACATTACAGATTTTGGTGGTCACTCTGAAGAAGAAAATAGTGGAATACAAGGTGTAGCACAGTCTATGTTTGTCTACCCACTTATTAAAGCAGTACAAGAATTATCAGCAAAGAACGATGCACTAGAAGCACGTATCGCAACACTAGAAGGATAAAACAATGACAGATCGAACAGATGAACGAATCGCACAGGACTACTCAGCAATGCTTGGTAGTGTAAGTGTAATCACTAACGTCTTAGATGACGATAATGATTTTGGTAGCGACATGACTACCGATGAGAAAAAAGAACGTGTGGGACGTAGCATGGGCTACTTGGTTCACATGAAAGCATTGAGCGATTGGGGAAGTGAAGATATGACTTCTGTTGATAGCGCAATAACTGCGGCTACTAATTTTATAGACGCATAAATTAACTTAACCATAGGAGACTACAATGGGAAAAAATGAAAAGACCCCAATTACAGTCAACGATAAAGAATACATTATTGAAGACATGACAGACGGGCAAAAAGCTTTGCTTAATCACGTTAATGATCTAGGGCGTAAAATGGACAATGCTCGATTTAACTTAGATCAACTTTCCGTGGGTCGTGACGCTTTTGTTGCACGTTTGGCTGACTCTCTGGAGAACCCAGAAGAAGCTGAAGCAGAAGAAGCGGAAGTTGTAAACTAATGCAAATGGACGCGCTTTGGAACTTCGCTTTAACCGCAGGATTTGGTTTTTTGATATGGTGGATTAAATCCCACCACGAAGAACTAAAGCGTGTCACCATTCTGCTTAACAGAACTAGAGAGGAGTTGGCTAAAGAATACGTCACTAAAGCTGACTCATCTCAAGTATTAGGTCAAATAATGAGTAAATTTGATCGTATTGAAGAAAAGCTAGACAGGCTGGTAGAAAGAAAATGATACGCTCACTTGTAATATTGTTCTTCTTTATTGCAGGTCTTACTATTGGTAATACTGTTTTTGCTGATGATGACGATACGATTAAGTCTGAAAGCACAGTAAGGTCGGATGGTACAATGGACACTACTATCAACAGTCCACCGCCCTCTGCAATTTCCCCACAGATCAGCGCAAGTAACTCTGACTTATGTACTGTCGGGGTTGCTGGTGCAGTACAAACACAAATACTTGGTATCTCTGCTGGTCGTACTGTTAGAGATATGAACTGTGAAAAGCTCAAAAATGCTAAAACCATGTACGATATGGGCATGAAGGTAGCTGCCGTATCTGTAATGTGTCAGGACGAAAGAGTGTTTGAAGCCATGCTCAACGCGGGGACGCCCTGTCCCAAGGATGGGTTGGTGGGCGACAAAGCTAGACTGGCATGGGAAATGGAAGCCGTAAAAGAAGAAATACAAAGAGATCAGAACAATCCTATGAGAAAGATGTTCAATGAAAACGTTGAAACAAAAACGGGTCTTAGTGTTATTATTAGCACTTTGGCCTTCTTACTCTTCTTGTGACCCTTATAGTTATGGGACAACAGGGAATGCCGCGTCTACAGCACTAAGCTGGAGCATGAGTTCTGTTTTGCCTGATATTCCGGGTATTGATATTAACGGCTTACTATACAAATACACAACAGTAAAAGACCCTGACGCTGATATGAAAGTGCATATTGGCAATAAGAATGTTGACGCAGATGGCTATATCTTTCGAAAAACAGACGATTGGTCAGGAGTTCCCGGAAACACTATTGTTAGATCGTTTCCCCTTTCGAACATTCCAGCTCCGCAATGGGGTGCGGGTTCGATTGATGTTGAAGGGGAAGGTTCGGTCAAAGATGCTATGGTTATATATAGTTATAGATTAGACGAATGTTATGATGAGCAATCTAACCCTGCATGTCCGGGATATGTCAAACCTATACCTGTAATACCTGTAGTTGAACTGTATGACGTACTAGAAGATGATGACGCTATGGCTGCTATAGACGCGGATACAGACTTTCAGTATGATGAAGATGGCAATCTGATACTTTCTGAAGAAGAGGAAGAGGAAGAAAATAGAATTGAGATGGGTCTAACAGCGTCTGCCAATGCACTGACCCTGTTTAAGACACAAGGACAAGATGATATTATCATGGCTATTAACCAACAAACAAACTTAGCTATGTACTATAACGCATCTATTAATGGCGGTGTGTATGCTGACGCCCCCGGTCTTGCTGATTCAGAGATAGCTGACAACAAGAAAGCCTTGCGTAACAATCTAGCACAACAGATTCTGCATGAGAAAATGGTCGATATGCAGTACAACAAATGAGGTTTAATATGAAGTATTTAATAGCAACACTTTCTCTCGTTGCACTGCCAGCTTTCGCAACTGTAAATATTACAGGGAGTGTAGAAGCCAAATGTGTGATACAAACAGACAAAGCTGGTGTGTATGGAAACCCTATTGCCAGTAAGTTAAGCACAACACCTGCGGATGGTGGTATATTACCTGTAATTAGAATTGATGTATCTATTGCAGATGCCTACACAGCTAACATAACGCACCCAACATCGTTTAGTTCTTCACCTACCTTAACAGATACATTGGTATGGACAGGTAGCACTACTGTAACAAAGATGTCTGCGTCAGGTATGTCTGCATATAATGGTGCTAAAGCAGTGGTAGGCAGCACATCTAAATTTAATCTTACCCTTGCAGGGTCGGCATGGTTCTCTACTGCATCCAGCGCAGTTTACGGTTCAGCAAAACCGTTTCCCGGTGGCACTTACACCGCAGTTGTACAGGCTACCTGTATTGCTAAGTAGGATAATCACGATAGGTACGTTAGTTACTTTTGGTGCGTCTGCGCACGAGATGACCCCAGCCTATCCAGAAGTAAAGATGTCCCACGTTAAAAACGTAGTTAAGGTAGAGATGTCTCTTTTTAATTCAAGAGAAGAGATACAGTATTATCAGGTTGATTTGTTTGATTTAAACTGGATGCCTATACCTTTTTCTACGCCATATAAAATTATGAAAGTTGACTATAAAGAACATAAATCTTTTGATGTCTACATAAGAAAGAGAGATTTACCCGAAGCAGTCTTTCTATGCACAACCTCAAAAGTAAGAAAGACTAATGTATCTAGGACACTTGTTTCTTCTACGATATGCTCAAGGCTAGATGGAGAACCTGCATGAGATTAGTAGTAGCTCTTTGTTTGTTATCTAGTTCTGTTGTAGCCGACAACAGCTCACTTTCTCTTGCTTTGCCCAACCCGCCCATGAACTATCAGTCGGATTCGTTTTCTACAGGTAATACGCGTTGCAGTAACGCTGTGGGTGGAGGTGTAAACCTAGAGTATGGCGTAACGGGTGTTCTTTCTGGATTGAATACAATGAATAAAGGTAAGGATATAGGTGTGTATGCTCGTATTGTTATACCGCTTGATAAACCAAAGGCTCGTATTAACTGTGATGATCTTTACCAGATAGAGTTAACACAGCGTCGTTTAGAGATACAAAAGTTACGAGACGAGCTAGAAGCACTGAAGAACTTACAAAATGCTGGCGGCGAGATGGAGTTTGAAAACTAATGGATACTACCAAGATAGCAGATAATATAGATGGGCTTGCAGATCGTGAGTTTAAGACAGGTGGCATGAAGTTGTCGTTTGGCTCTATCGTAGCTATATTTGCGTTCTTATCTACAGTTGTAGGTGGGCTATATGGTGGGTTTGTTATGTACCAAAAGATAGAAGAGGTCGCGGGGCTAGACCTAGGTGCTTACCAACAAGCGATGGATGTTATGGATGCAAAAGTCACGGGTATTGCGGAAAAGGTAGAAGAATCCGTAGAATATAGTCGTGACATTAAGAACGGATTACGTTCGGACATATTGAGCATTGAGAAGCAGACGGATCGTGTGGAGGACATGGTACGTGAATCTGAAGACAAAGTGCGTAAGATGATAGACAACGCAGAAGTTCGCTTTGAAAATCAACGAGAACGTGTTAGAGTTTCGCAAAGTGGCGATATGAAAGAACTTGAAGATAAGTTAATGGATAAACTACAAAGGGCGTTAGACAACCCCCTTGCTGATTAGGAGACTAATATGACTGAGTTTGAAAAAGCTGATGTAGACGGTAACGGTTCGATAGATCAAGCCGAATGGGATCGCATGGCGTTCGAAGATAAACGTTTAAAAATGCTAGATGACGATGCGCAAAGAGACGCTCAACGCAAGATGGCATGGTTCGCTTTGTTTGGTATGCTACTATACCCACTGTCTATAATTATTTGTAACTTGGCTAATCTTGATGAAGCCATGAACTCACTAGCTTCTATTGCTGGTGTGTATTTTGTTTCTGTAGCTGCTATCGTTGCCGCCTTCTATGGTAAGGAAGCCTACACAAAAGGAAAGGCGAATAACGAATGATGAGTCTTGTAAGCAATCTAGTAGGACCTGTTACTGGGCTATTAGACAAAGTTATTGAGGACAAAGATCAAAAGGCTAAGTTAGCCCATGAGATTGCTACGATGTCCGATAATCATGCCCAGCAGGCGCTAATGGGGCAATTAGAAATAAACAAAGCTGAAGCTGCATCAGGTTCTTTATTTAAAGGCGGATGGCGACCATTTATAGGTTGGGTGTGCGGTGTTGCTTTTGCTTATCATTTTGTATTGCAGCCACTAATTGTTTTTGGTGTAACTGCCGCTGGTGTTGATATACCTGCTTTGCCAGAGTTTGATATGGGCAGTTTGATGACTGTGATGATGGGAATGCTCGGTTTGGGCGGACTCCGCAGCTACGAGAAAAAACAAGGAATTACGAAATGAAAGAGAACTTTGATAAATGCTTAAAAATGCTTCTTGCTCACGAAGGAGGATTCGTAAATCATCCCAAAGATCCCGGAGGTATCACAAATTTGGGAGTTACCAAAAAAGTGTACGATGAGTGGACTGGTCGTGAGTCTACAGAGCAAGAAATGCGTGACTTAACACCCGAAGATGTGGCTCCTATATATAAAAAGAACTACTGGGATCGAGTCAAAGGAGATTCACTTCCATCTGGTTTGGACTGGGCCTGTTTCGATTGGGCCGTGAATTCCGGATCGGGTAGACCTGCAAAAGCTGTGCAACGTGCAGTTGGAGCTACGGCAGATGGGGCTATAGGGCCAGCTACGCTAGGGCTTATTATGGAAAAAGACCCTAAATTTATTATTGAGTATGTTCATGATGTAAGGCAAGATTTCTATAAAAGTTTAAAAACATTTGAAACGTTTGGACGTGGATGGACTCGTAGAAATAAAGAGACTTTGCATCAAGCTTTAGAGATGTTGTAATTTGTTCGGATTATTTTTAAAAAATTAATTAAAAAAACAATTGTTCGGTTTAAAGCTTACTCTAGCATAAGCCGAACTTTTGTGTATAATCCACCTAACAGGAGCTGCCGATGACGTTACAAAAACTTCAATTTCGCCCCGGTGCAAACCGCGAAACTACGTCTTATAGTAACGAAGGCGGTTGGTTCGACATGGACAAGGTTCGTTTTAGGTTTGGTTTTCCAGAAAAAATTGGAGGTTGGATAAAGCAATCTAGTAATGCTTTTCTTGGAACGTGTCGCGCTCTTCATCCTTGGCTTACTGTAGGTGGTACAAACTATCTTGGAGTTGGAACTCACCTAAAGTATTATATAAATCAAGGTGGAGCCTACAACGATATTACGCCTATTAGAGCAACAACTGCTGCTGGCGATGTGACATTTTCAGCTAATGCAACAACACTCAACGAAACTTTATCAGCTATAGACACAACAATAACTGTAGCTTCAGCTTCAGGATTTCCATCTTTTGGCATTATAAAAATAGATTCTGAACATATTACTTTTGCGGGTCTTAATGGAAACAACCTTATAGGTTGTGTTAGAGGTGCAGATGGTACTACAGCAACCACTCATTCGTCAGGTGCCGCTGTTACTATGTCTACTATAATAGTAACAGATACAAATCATGGCGCTTTAGTTAATGATTTTGTTACAATTTCTGGTGCAGCAAGTCTTGGAGGACTTATAACAGCCAACGTTCTTAACCAAGAGTATCAAATTACAGGCGTTATAAATGATGATAGCTATCAAATTGATGTTCGTGAAGTTTCTGATATTCAAAGTATTACTACTACAACTGGACTAAACCCAACTTATGTATTTTCCAATTCTTCAGATACTGGCAATGGCGGTGGTTCTGTTGTTGGCACTTATCAAATTAATACTGGCCTAGATACAACTATTGCTGGAAATGGTTGGAGTGCAGGTACTTACAGCCGTGGGACTTGGGGTTCAGGCGCAAACTTATCTGCTTCTGGTCAAACTCTTCGAATATGGTCACATGATAACTTTGGTGAAGACTTAATCATTAACGTTCGAGATGGAGATATATTCTATTGGGATAGCTCTACAAGCTCTGGAACTCCATTTTCAAGAGCTGTTGAGCTTGCTAGTTTAGCTGGATCAAATAAAGCGCCTATAATAGCAAAGCAAGTTCTCGTATCCGACAGAGACAGGCATGTAATTGCATTTGGTTGCGATTCCGAAACAAACCCCGGAGTACAAGACCCTCTACTAATTAGGTTCTCTGATCAAGAAAATATTCTTGAATGGCAATCACTTGTAACAAATACTGCTGGTGATTTGCGTATTGGCTCAGGTTCAAAAATTGTTACTGCTGTAGAGACAAGACAACAAGTTCTAGTATTTACTGACGTTTCTTTACACGCAATGCAATACTTAGGGCCGCCATTTACATTTGGAATTAACGCTATTTCTGAAAATATTACAATTGCAAGCCCACTTGCAGCTATTGCTGTTGAAGATAATGTATTCTGGATGGGTGCAGAAGAGTTCTATGTGTACGGCGGTGCCGTTCAAAGACTTCCATGCTCAGTAAGAGATTATGTGTTTTCAAACATTAATAACGATCAGATAGAAAAAGTTACCGCTTCCCTTAACTCTGCATTTTCTGAAGTAACTTGGTATTATCCTTCTGCTTCTAGCTCTGAAAATGACAGCTATGTAACATATAATTACGATCAAAAAATATGGTATTATGGAACTCTATCAAGAACTGTGTGGTTAGATCGCGGTGTAAACGCAGAACCTATAGCTGCTGGTGCAGATCATTATCTATATTTACACGAAATTGGCTTTGATGATGGAAGCACAAGCCCAGCTACAGCGATTTCATCATACATTGAAAGCAGTCAAATGGACTTAGGTGATGGTGAGCAGTTTGCGTTTATGCGTAGATTAATACCAGATATGACCTTTAGAAACTCTACAGCACCAGTACCAAGTGCCACTATGACGCTTAAAGTTAGGAATTTTCCCGGCGGAAACTATTTAGACTCTAATGCAAATACAATTACAAAAACAGCCAGTGTTCCCGTAGAGCAATTTACAGAACAGGTATTTGTTCGGCTTAGGGGCAGATCGTTTGCTTTTAGAATTGAAAGCGAAGATACTGGTGTAGCTTGGAGATTAGGCTCTCCAAGAGTAGACATTAGACCTGATGGGAGACGGTAATGTCTCGTAATTTAAACTTACCATTTTTTCCCATACCACCAGATGAGTATGACCAAAGATATTTTGCAGAAGTTTTACGTTCATACTCTACATACATGCAAAACATGCAAAATCCGGGTGAAGGGCGTAATACCTTTACAGTATTTACAAATTTGCAAACAGACGATTCAGGATTAGAAGTTGGAAGTGTCTTTGAACATAATGGGCAATTACGTGTTCCTGTAGGAAATATACCTTATGTTAGAGGTTCTTCTGCAACAGGACAAGTAGGAGAGGTAGCGGTGACTATATCATGAGCGATACAATTATTACAATGGATGACGGTTCAACATGGAAGCCGGCAACTAGCGTAGACGTAGTTTCTTGCGCAAATTGCGAAAATAAGGTAGACACACCTGAAGAGATTGCGTCTTACCCAGACGGTAACTGTCCAGATTGCGGTGAAAGCTGGACTGGAACAGAAGAAAGAAGCACAAATATTAAAGTTACGGCCCCTGAAGGAATTTCTGGGTCAACGCTCTAGTATTTTAAATAAATATTTGGTAACTTATATATATTAAGTATGAGGTTAGTATAATGCAGAACATGGCTAGATACGGTAGAAACGGCGATACTACTATGGGACACCTAACTCCGGGTGAAACAATTGTCCCTCAACAGGTACTCCAAAGTAACCCACAATTAGCTCGTGGCCTTGGTCGTGCGTTCAAAGATGTAGGTGCTGACCCTCGGAGATACGTTGTTGGATCAGGTCAAAACAGCATAAACCCCGTAACTGGTAAATCTGAATTCTTCTTAGGTAATTTAATTGGCGCTATCGTAGGAAACCCTGCAATATCAGGCGCGCTTGGTAATTTAGCATTAAGAAAGATACAAGGAAAAGATGTATCCCTTCGTGACGCTTTAATAGGTGGTGCCGCAGGTGCTGGTCTTGGAGCTTTATCAGGAGGTGGTACAGGAATATCATTTTTGGACAGCATGATGTCTGGAGGCGATGCTGATAAGGGCGGTGGAATAATGAACTTATTAACCGGCGGCGGAGCTTCTGGTCCAGATGATGCTATTAAGAATTTAGCTTCTAAAGCTGTAGTTTCTGAAAGCCCTGTAGCAAGAACAGAAGGTCTTTTAGGTATAGGTGAAATGTTTGGAACAGACCCTACTAAGGGAATTGGAAGATTTCTTAATACAAAAGCAGGTGAAAGCATAGCTTCTGGTATTGCAGCTCAGTTAATGGATAGTCTATTTAGTGAAGAAGAAGACCCTGATCCATATGGAAATATGGCTAGGTTTAATAGAGGCGCAGGTCAAGCACCTGTAACTTTAAGAAGACGCGCTCCGCGTCAACAGACAGACCTTTTATACGCCAATAAGGGCGGTGTAGCTCACTACCCTCGTAGAAATGGTGGTATAATGCCAAGCGAAGGCTCTGGAACTAAAGATGATGTACCTGCAATGTTGACTGCTGGTGAGTTTGTTATGACCCGTGACGCTGTTAAAGGCGCAGGAAACGGAAACTTACAAAGCGGTATAAACAAAATGTACGGCATGATGGATAACTTGGAAAGGAAAGCGTAATGGCTGATAGTGTAACAACCATACGGCAATTGCCAGCTTATATGCAGGAATACGATGAGGCGTTGCTTCAACGTATTTTTGGCGCTCCTGATGATGAAGGCGTTTTAACAGGTGGGATTATAGATGATCCTGAGCTGTTTAATATTCCTGATTATGTTCAAGCAGGAAGAAATCCCCTCCAAGAATCTGTAGTTAATTCATTTGGCACTGAAGCACAACGCCAAGCATTTATGGATCGCTATCAACCATACTTTACAGACGCTTCAGGCAACGCAAGATACTTACCAGAAGCATCTCAAGGATTA
>Ga0181394_1000300_pt1 | contig 22360 bp, 21 predicted proteins | sample 17SPOviralmetaG_FD_130123 | JGI IMG/M metagenome (GOLD analysis project Ga0181394, IMG submission 130123) | Marine viral communities from the oligotrophic San Pedro Time Series (SPOT) site, San Pedro Channel, CA, USA - 17 SPOT_SRF_2010-11-23 | ecosystem: Environmental > Aquatic > Marine > Strait...
ATTAGCGCATTGGAAGTTTGTGGAAGAATATAAAATGATTAAAAGACGTGAGGAAAACAATCATAAAGGTAAATTCATGTCGCGTATTTTAAATCTTGAAGAAAACAAAATGCTTCAAACGGCGTGTGATGCAATTCATTCAAGATATCCAGTTATGTCTCTCGTTTTTGATGGGTTGATGGTTTATAAATATAAAGATGGTGAACATATTAATGAGGATGATGTTGTTTCGGCACTCATTGAATCAACCAAAAAATGGAAAATGGACTGGAAGGTCAAAGATCCTGATTATTCACTTCAAGAATATGTCGAAACTGAAATATCGCTGGATGCTGGTGCTCTGATGTATGCTGCAACTGAAGCACAATTGGTCAAAAAGATTTTTCATGAGTTCTATAATTATAAATTATATAAATCACACGGCGAACCATACATGCTTATAAATCGCCAATGGGTTCGCGATAAAACACTTATCACTGATTCTATTTATCGTCAGGTTATTGATACTCGTGGATATGTCAATTATAAAACACAAAGCGGAGATATTGAAAATAAATTAATTACTCAAACCCTGTCACATGCAAAAGGTATCGCTGATGCTGTTTATAAAATGATTCCTGAAAATTCAAAATTGTTTGATGAATTGGAAAAAAGATGTTTTGGAAAAATTAGTTTTTCCAATGGTTTTTGGGATTTTGATCAAAATGCATTTATTTTATATGATGAGGGCGATGGTTATGATACAATCAATATGATTGATAGAGAATTTAAATATATCGAAAAGGATGATCCGCTTCGCCAACAAGTATTTGATAAAATAATTAATAAAATGTTTTGTATCGATGATGAAACTTCGCAAGATTTTGCGGTCATGGAAAATTTCTTGCATTGGTTATCACGCGCCATGGCAGGGATTACCACTGATAAAATCTGGTTTATGTTACAAGGTCAACGCGATAGTGCCAAAGGTGTATTTGATGGTTTATTACGTAATGCTTTCCAAACATATATTGGAAATTTCAGCACAAAATCATTTAAATTAGATACAAAAAGTAGTCAAGATAATGATTTGAAACAAAAATTTATGTTAAAAAATAGATATGCTCGCATTGCTCCTTCGCAAGAAACAGATGATGCTTGGATGGATGGTGAACTTGTTAAAAAAGCGTCGTCAGGTGGTGATACGATTGAAGCGCGTAATTTATATGAAAATACTGTTTCATTTGTTAATTCTTGCAAATATATGTTTGTTGGTAATGAAAGCGCGCGTATAAAACCTGCTGATGCCTTGCAAACGCAATGGTATTATAAAATGCGATGTAAGTTTGTGGATGACCCTCAAAATGTTCATGATCCTGATGTAACTATTCGATATTACAAAAAAGATGACTCTGTAAAAAGGGATTTTATCAATGATGACAATGTTTTGAATGCATTTTGTTCAATCCTATTTGATTACTATGAGAGAAAAGATACATATTACCCAAAGGAATCAAAATGTGAAGATGATGTAAATATTGATGTGAAAAGTGAAACGAGATTATTATTTGATATTACGAAAGATGAAAATGACATAATGACAAATATTGAATTGAAGGCGGTCCATAAAAACAATACAGACGTTTATGACAATTTTGCGCATATGAAACGTATATTGAAAGGTATGGGTGCAAAAGATTGCCGCACCTCCACTTCTCGCGGCATGTGTGGTCTCAAGAAAGTGGAGTTTGTGGGTGAATCCGAGGAATGACAAAAAGGTGACAAAATGACAGATTGACAAAGAAAAATGGGTTTTCAGAGTTCTCTATAGGATATATATATATGTTTATGAGAATATATATATATATATATATATATATACTATTTTTTATAATATTTTTGTCATTTTGTCATCAATATATATATATATAGTATATACACACCATAAACAGTGTGTGGGGAGGAAATAATATACTCAAAAACACTTAAAGGGGAAATGACAAAATGACAAAATGGTGACAAAATGACAAAAGGGTGACAAAATGAATATTTAGCGAAATAGACATAAAAATCTTAGATTATTATCTCTATTTATATATATAATGCCGAGATATACATTTAGATGCGTAGTCGTAACGAAGCGTAAGCATATGATCGAGAACGGATGGTCAGAAACAGAGCATTTTCATGTACATCATGATACATTAATGCAGGTATTTAAAAAATTAGTAGAATAACCCCCTTTTGTCATACTTTTTTCAAAAGTATTTATTACGAAATGCCACAAACCAAAGACTACCAACGAAACTATTATTGGCGATATCGTGAGCGTATGAATGCGAAAAGTTTGCAATGTTATTACGAAAGAAAGGAACGTAATAACAGAGACCCTAAAAAAGAATTTAAAAATATAGTCAACCTATTTAAGCATTCCAAAGAATCCGGCGACTGTGATAATTCGGAGACGCAGGGTTGTCCTTGGTGAGTTTCCCCTGACCGTCCTTTAGTCCCGCCGTCCGTGTCAGGTAATTCTTACGGCGTTTCTGATCCTTGTGATCTAACGATGCCCAAATCCCAGTTTTATCCTTAAAGTGTTCGTAACGTGTGTCGCCAAAGTCCACAGTAACTCCATTGACGACCGTGCGCAATTTCTTATTTTTTCGCGGACTCTTGACATAATTATATTTACCTATTTGCATATATAATTATATCATACTAATTTTTTGCGGATTTGTTAATTGTGTAATTTGCACTTGCAACTCATTGATAGCATTATATAACCCCTCAATATGTTCGATATTTATATTCTCAATCGTTTTATTAAAGCACTGACTTCGACAACAGTTGAGAGACTTTAAAAAATTCTTTATAGAAATCCAAATACGTCTTTTTCCTGCCATTTATATAGGCACAGAAATTATCCGACCGCTACGTGCGTCGAGAACCTTGCGATATTGTTGTGGTTTTTGTGGAGGCGCACTGTGCTGTACCACAGGAGCAGGAGCAGGAGCAGGAGCAGGAGCAGGAGCAGGCGTTTTCGGTCTTTCTGCCACCTTTTTTGCTTCTCTCTTTTGTTTTTTCATTTCTTTTAGTTCTCTCATTTCCATTTTTAACTCTCTTAATTCTTTCGCTAAAATACCTGCTCCGGTTTCTTCGAATTTAACTTGGCGAGACTTCGGCGCAGGTTTTGGCGCAGATTCAGCGGAAGCAGATTTAGGCGCTGCCTTTGGCGCAGATTTATTCGCCTTTTTTGCCTCGCGATTTTTGCGCGCAGTTTCGCGCCCACGTGCAAGTTGCTCCAATAATTGTGCCTTTCGCTCATCGCTTATTTCCTTCTTTTTTTTAGTTTTGGGTTTTTCCTCAACTGGCGCTTCAGCAATGGTCTCCTGGGGTTGTTCTTGAGGGTCAATATCGAAAATTACGTTCTCATTGTCCGACATTTATATATACTAAAGAGAGAAAAAAATTATTGTTTAGGCGAACGTATAAGAACAACAAGCGCTGCTTGTCCAAACAATTCCATAGTTGAATAATCTTTTTCGACTATTCTAAATTTGAAATTGCGCATGATCCGCGAATCCTTATTTGAGAGAGAAATAAAATTAGGGAAATCAGCATTATAAATCACCTTGCCATCATTTGACGTATCAACGCCAACAATATCTAATATATTTTTACGCTGTCCAGCGAACGTATCATATGAATTCAAATCCAAATTTTCCGCTAACACGATTAATTCATCAACTGCAATACGTGGACCAAATGCTACTTGAGCAGGCGCTGCAAAATTGAGATTGATGACAAAACCAGAACGCGGATGCGCTGTAAAATTATAACCCAAGAAATTGGCAAGCGTAATATTTTCGAATTCCAATTTATTTTTAGTAGGTTCATAAATAGGCACATCAGTCCATCCACTGGATAATTTCCAACCTTTAGGCGGTGTATATTTCGAAGGAAAAGGTCTGTCTGCATCAGCAGCAATTGGTTCTTCTAAAGTAAGAGCAGGGGTCTTTAATTCACGAGAGAAATGTGAAATTGAGCATTGTAATTGTCCAAGAGCAATATTAGTTTCATCTGTAAAGAAAACAACAAATGGATACAAATTAACATTATCACTTGTAAGAGTTGCAATCAATTGCCCTGTAGCATCGGGACTACCATCAGCATCTTGATAAACAGCATATATGTTTCGTCCTTCTCTCAAAAGACGCAGACGTCGATTTCCATTTTCGCCTTCAGTTGGAAACCCAACAACAGTTTCGATACTTGTGACAACATCGCTTGCTGTTTTAACTATTTCAAAACCTGTTCCTGTTGTGGCAATACCCATACCGACATCAATATAAACCTCGTAATTATCTGCAATTTCTTCAGGGGTTACAGTTGAGAGATCAATAGAAGAAAAACACATATAAAAACTATTTGCATCTGCTGACAATGTGCCATCATGATCAACCTTCCAAAGCATAGCATCCATATATCCAACACCATGAGGTATTCTCTCATCGATTTTCATAACACGTGGTTTGTTATCTGTGATAACTTGGTCAACATACCAAACATCACTTGTGACTGGATCACCACCTGTGCCAGTTTCTTCACTATTTACGACATCAGATTGCGCACCTTCTTCCCATAAATCTATTTGTGGACCGATGTTCGCCTTACCCATTTCAATTTGCACTTTTAGTTCGTCATTTACTCTTGCCTGAAATTCCATACCCAACAAAAAAGGGTCACGCAATGCTGCCGATGGATCTTCAAACAAAATATTTGCATTAAGCACGCCCTGAATATTATCAAGTAAATCCTGAAAATTATTTGTATCATATTCAGCAGTTCGTAATTCTCCACTTATAACTTTCGGATTAGGAACTCCTACTGCTTCTTCAAAGGTATAAGTAATTGTATTCTGACCAGTTCGAATACTTATCATGTCTAATTCTTTCTCTACATAAAGTGATTTGAGAGCAATCTCGCTACCGGGCGCAATATTTAAATCTGCATTTATTGTGCCATCAAACCGCGATTCTGGATCTTCAGTTGTTATCCGTATAAGATTTGTGTCCATTTAATTATTATTTAGATTTAATTTTGAAAAGTTGTTTAATTGTTTTTTTAGGGGATTTTCTATCAGGTTTACCAAACTGCTTATTAAACTGCTTATCTAATCCGCTTTTGTCTAAATATTGACCGCGCATACATTGACAAAATTGTTCTTTGTCCTTCATATATTTATTTTCAATATTATTTTTCTCTCTTTTGTATATATAATGAGTAGTTCAAATCCGTTCAATTTTCCAAGAGCACACGTTAGGGCACAGAGTGACAAGATTATTCAGGCGCAAACTTTACATGAATCTAAAACAGTTGCTTCATGTGTGGACACTACTAACAAACTTATGAAAGTCGATATTGTTGCAAGCAGTGGAGCAGGGGGTTTGGCAACTGCGGCAAATCAAACAACAGTCATTAATGCTACATTGAGAGATATTAATAACACCGGCGCAATTGGTGATGGATCATCTCAAGCATCTGCCATGTGTCTCGGTTATGATCGAAGTAACGGTCAGGGTCGCTCTTTACTTGTTGATGCTAACGGCACATTAGAAACAAATGTAAATATGAATGCAGGTCATGGTTTGGCAACAGAGGCAAAACAAGATGATATTATAAATGCTACAAATAGAGCAATTAATAATACAGGCAGCATTGGTGATGGCAGCACAAATGCCACTGCTATTGCGTTAGGTTATGACAGGACCAATGGCAAGGGTCGTGCAGTTTTAGTTGATGACGGAGGGCGACTTGATGTTAATTGTCTCGGTAACACCGTCGGCGATGGATCAGGAGACGTCAAAAGTCTTCATTTAGATGGAGATGGAAACGTGCAAACAAATGTGGTCAACACTGTAAACATAGAACCTGCAAACAGTGTCAATTCGGGGATCACGAACGATCCTGCTAATAGTGTCGCCTGCGGAATGCGAGGTAGAACTAATATTACTGACAGTTCTACGGAGACTTTTATTCTCACAGATGCACAGGGACACTTGCAATGCGACGTTTTAAGTAGCGTTGGTGGAGATACACGAATTAAAGGAAATGATGGTAATGACGGTTCAGGAACGGACCGAGTGATAAAAACTGATGCAAACGGCGCATTGATTGTTGATGCAAGTAAAGAAGGTCTTGTCAGTGCAAACGGAACAACAACAGCGCTCCACACGATGATGCTTGCGACTAATGACGGTACTAACTTGCGAACAGTTGCCTGTGATGGTAACGGTGTTCTGACTGTTGATAATTCAGGAGTTACGCAACCAGTAAGCGGAACAGTAACCGCAAATGCAGGAACAGGAACATTCGCAGTTTCTGCCGCATCATTGCCCTTGCCGAGTGGTGCTGCCACAGAAGCAACGCTTTCAAATGCGGAAGGACATTTAGGCACGATTGATACAAGCACCGCAGGTATTCTTGCTTCGCATTATCAAGAAGGAGATGCTATTGGGGCAAGTGATACTGGTGTTCTTATTATGGGTCGCAACGGAACGAATACCGCAAAACCAATACATATTACAAATAACGGCGATGTTGAAGTTGAAATCGCTGATTTTGTTAAGGGACAAGCAACAAAAGCAAATAGTTTTCCAGTTGTTCTCGCAAGCGACCAAGACACATTAGCAGTCGAGCAATCATATTCTTATGGCAGTGAATATACAATTATTAACGCACAAACTATTGCTGATAGTGCCAGTTTTACAAGTGCCGCATTCGAAATCCAAAGTGTTAAAAATATTCAAGCAATAATTAGTTTGAGTGTTTCAGCAGGAGGTTCTACGAATTATGAAATTGATTTTCAAGGTTCTCTCAATGGTAGTGACTTCTTTTCATTCCCTGACAGCACGATTTTCGGTACTACTGACGTTATTGTCAGCACAGAAAAATCAGGTATTGTTCCAGTAAGATACATGAAAGTAAAAATTACAAATAAAAACGGTTCAGGATCACACACGTTCACAGTTAAGGGTTCTGTGCTAGGTGCTACACTAGCATCTCCATAAACGCTTGCCAGCGAATAAATAATCTATAAATAATATACAATGGTTTTTGAATCAATTCCTATTGTATATTATTTCTTATTTACGGGTGCATTTAGTTTTTGCCTTGGTTGGCATTGTCGTCGTTGCTGTTCTTGCCTCGTTTGTTAAGACCTGAATGATTGATTGCCTTAAACTCTTTCGTTTGATAGAGAGAAGGAATGCAATAATTGACGACCATAAAATCGTGTTTCTCCTTTGTATTATCGCGAAACATATCGTAGAATTCTTTTTTATTTTTCAGGAAGTTCACATCACCCTCAAGCAAATCTAATTGCTTATTCGACATCTGCCCTGCGATGATGCCTGTTGCATTTTCACGTGCCACTGTTGAAATTTGTGAATACTTCTGCGCTGTGACAATTGTAGATATTAAATATTTTCTGCCATTGCAAAAGACTCGATGTAGTTGATCATCCTTTTTAACTGCGGATTGCATTCTGCCAGTAAAAGACAAATCGTCCAATAAAATAAGTGACTGCTGTGGTCGTTTCTTTTCCTCAACTGCTTCATTGTAGCGATCCACAAGAGTATCATAAACTGCCTCCAGTGCGGTTTCATCATAACTATCAAAGAGATTTGATTCTGGTATTTCTAATTCATTAATAAGTGTTTTTAGTTTTTGGTCACCGTCGAGAGAACCACTAAAAATAAAAATATTTTCTGGTTCAAAATCCTTACGATACATATCATTTCGCAAAAGCAAATTTCCAATAAGACTGGTTTTACCCATACCAGATTTGCCCACCAACAGCAGACGAAATGGCAAGTCAAATAATGGCGCTTTTTTTTTCGTAAATCTGTCAGTCTTATCCTTCATCCGATAAATCTTCGGCATTAGTATATATTAGTTTTAGATATCTTTTTCTCATATAAATTCATAATATGTCAAGAGAAAGTGCATTTTCATCAATGGATAGCAGTGACATGAATACCGCCTTAAATGATTATTTCGGCGGACTTGCAAGACCACAAAACCCAGTTGACTTGATGAAGGAAAACGATGAGAGAAATGAATATAATGAAAAATTATTGGAGTTGACTGGAGCAGTAGGTGGTCCACTTATCGATCAGGGTTTGCATGGCGCTACACATCAACTATTAAAGGGTGTGAAATATGCAATTGGTCGAACCGGTAAAAGCGTTTTAGGTCAATTAGGAATCACTCCAGAAAAGTTTGATGAATACGCAAAGAAATACGGATTGAGTGATCAGACGCTTAAGGATTTAAGTGAAGGCAAAATCAATTTGACTAAAATGGCAAAGGGTGGTCTCGATCAAGCATTTGAAAAATTAGGAAAAGCAAAAAATATACCCTCTGATTTAGTTCGACCAGGCGGTGCAATTTTAGCAGCAGGAAATAAAGTAAAAGATGACGCGCTGTCCAGCGTGCATAAGGTTGCTGGTGCTGCTAGTGATTTGCAAGATTTATCATCACAACCACTTAAAAAGAAATTATCTAAAGCAGAACGTAAAGCACGTAGATTGCAAAAAACTCAACGCGATGCAGTTGGCGAAGCACGCGGTAAATTAAAAGGAAATCTCAAGGATCGTTTTGGCGATGACGGTATAGACTTGGCAGCACGTTCACGAAAAGCAAATACAAACGCTGGTAAATTACTCGATGCAACTGTTAGAACAAATGCTGCTCGTTCTAAATTGCCATTACAAATTACAGAACAAGACGCATTCAGCACAGGTATCGATTTACCAAGTGATATTAAAAATAAAAAGGACTTAAGCGGAAAAACACGCAATGACGATTTAGGCAGTGTGGAACTTCCAGAAGATTGGACACCAGGCAAAGCACCCAATCGCAGTGTTGCAAGTAGAAAACAATTATTACGTGAACAAAGACAAAGAGCAAAACGAGGCGAAGCGCCTGATGTAGATTTAGATAGACTGCGACAAAATGCGCTCAAAAGAGGTGACAGATTACGAGGAAAAACTCAACCTCTCTCTGATTCTGTTTTTGATGATCCTCTTGAAAAGGCAAAAAAGAGAGATCCAGGATTTAAATTAGGAACAAGCAATCCATTTGATATTCGTGTTTATGATAGTCCTGAAGCAACGGCGGCACGCGATTCCCTAAATGCTCAATTTGCAAAAAGTGAAGAAGATGCGAGAAGAACATTGGCAATTGCGAAAAATGAAAGTGAACGTCCAGCATTGGCAGGACTTCCTGATCTGCCAGACCTAACAACCGTCATCGCACCAAAAGAACCGGAACAGTTATCGGATAGGATAAAAGCACAACTTCCAGAATTACCTGGTCTCGGTGGTAAATCAAAAATACCTGTTGGACCAATTGAACAAGGTCAAGAAGGTTTCGCAAAACAACAAGTTAAATTGTTAAGTGCAAAATTGACACCTCCAGCGCCAACAGAAACAAATGTAGCGCCTACTGTAACTGTAGCATCACAAAAAGCACCAAGTGCAGATTTAGAAGATAATGGCGTGCGAGTCGGTGGTGTTCTTGGCGGTGTGGCAGGAGCAGCACCAGGTGTTATTTTGTCAGCAGCAGATCCTCAAGCAACACCAAAACAACGAGGAGTCGCAGCAGGTGAAGCAGCAGGTCAAGAAGCAACAAGCGCAGCAATAGTAGCAGCAACCGGTTTGGAAGATGCTGGAATTTTACCAGGCGCTATTACAGCAGCAGCACAAGGCGGCGGTAGTATTGCACAGCGAATGGAAAGAGGCGGAACAGCAGGAGCAGAACAAGAAGCACCAAGAGTTACTGGCGCTTTAGTGAAAAAGGCAACATCATTGAGCACTGCCGCAGAAACTGATGGTGGTGATGTCGGAAGCACTGCTGTTAATACTTCAACAAAAAGCGCAGAACAGGCAGCAGCAAAAGCGGCAGCAAAGGCATCAGGTGAAGATGTTGAAGATAGTCTCGGCGAGGATCTGGGTAAAAAGGCGGGGGCGGCATTAGCAACATCAGCAGAAACCGAAGCAGAACTCGGTGGTCCAGAAGATCCTATTGCAGATATAGTTTCGTTAGGTTTAGGTCTCGGAACGTTGTTCGGTGGACTCGGAGGTGTTGAACATCAGAAATTGCCGACATATAGGCAACCTGTGAATCCTTCCGTTGTTTATGGAATTTAATTTTTTATTTAATATTTTTTTAGAAACTTAATTTATAGAATGTCAGGAGCAGAATATGTTAAGTTCGTTAGTGTTCAAGGCGGTCCATTCAATTCCGCTGAAAATATAATTGATTTTGTTATCCCTGCTGATGCATACAATTTGCGTGATAGTTTTATTCAGTTATACGCAACTGTAGAGGGGACAGATACCAATGCTCTCGTTGGACCTCCAGGAGGTATTTATGCTTCCCAGATTGTTCCATCCTCTGCCGATGCTTCAGGAAAGTTCCACTTTTTAAATAGTCTTTTTGTTAAGAATTGCAGCGTCAGCATTGCCTCACGTGGACAAATCGAAAACATCCGCCGTGTTGATCAGTTGCGTCAGGCACTCGACACTGTTGCTGTTTCGTCGCGCGAAAATAAGGGCGACGCATACTTAAGCGCTAACTCCATGGCGGATGCTATAGGCGATAAGAAACTTTCTATTTTTCAAGAATTTAATAAAGCAGGGACTGTTATCTCTCGAAATGTAGAAGCACCAATCATGATTCGTCTTGGTGATCTTATGGACTTCTTTAATGCTGAAGTATATGACGGAAGCAAACTCGGAGAAATTCGAGTGCGTCTCGAGATGAACTTGGAAAATAAATTCCGAGGAGAAAGTTCTTATGGCGCTACTTATGCTGCCGGTAATGGTTTAAATAAATTTGAAACCGTGGAAGCAACTGCTGCAAACCAGGTTGTCGGTCAAATCACAACTATGGGAGCAGGTTCGCCAGCACGTCAAGACACAGAAACCTATGAGGGTATTCGTAATATTGGCGATTCGCCATATTATGTGGGTCAGCGTATTACCGTCACATCGACAAACTCCACACAGGGCGGAAATGATATCACTGATAAAGAATGCCAAATCACTGGTCTTTCTTTTGATGCGTCTACTGGTAAGCAGACCCTCACTGTTTTGCCAGCGCTCACCACTCTTGCCAATATCGGTGATAAGTTTGAGAACGTAACCGTAAGCGGAGTCGTACAACCTGCTGCGGTCAATGTTGCTTATACTCGTGCCGAAGTTGTCATGCATCGATACACATCAATGCCTGATGTTGATGGCGGTGTCATTGCTTACTCGACCTATTCGACAGAGCAGGATGTAGGACCAACTGGCGTTGCTGACTTCCAGCGCCAATACGTTGTTGAACCTGATGCGGATGCAGCACTTATTCTTATGCCTTTGCCAGCAAATGATTTCTTATCACGTAATACCAATTTCCAATCTTACCGATTGCGACTCAATCAAGTCGATATGACAGACCGCGATGTGGTTAAGAACTCGCCATTGTATTTTGATCGCACATCATCGCTTCTTGATGGTATGGGAATGCGTCTCAAGAATCTTGAATTCAATCCTGGTCAGGCAGATGCAACAAATACGGTTTATTCCGCCGCTTTCGATGGTGATACCGATTGCGAATTCTTTGGTACACCAATGCCATTTACCAACAGCAACAAACTCTTGCAGGTTAACATTGACGCCACAGGCGGTGATGTCCCTCGACTTACCATATTTAAACACAAACCACGCCAGATTAAATATTAAATAAATATATATGGTTTTGACGAACAAACAAAAATACAATAAGAAGTATGGATTTAAATTAAACGAACCACATTCTCTCGATGACATTGCCAAGACAACTAAAATAAAAAAGTCTATATTGCAATCTGTATTTTCAAGGGGAACTGGTGCGTGGAAAAATAATTTAGCAAGTGTGCGATTGAAATCAGGAAAGAAGGATGCATCTGCGCCGAGATCTGCCAAGATGAGCAAAGAGCGTTGGAGTATGGCACGTGTATATTCTTTTTTGGTCGGTGGTCGTACGCAAAAAACAGCAGATAAAGATTTAGCAATTAAAGCAGGATTGATAAAAGAATAATTTGCATAAATATTATAAAATATTTATGTAAAGATGCCATATCATTCAAAACCAAAAATGGAAAGCGTGGAACTGGACGGAGAAAAAGTGGAATTCAAAGAAGGTGCTATGCGAAAGCAAATGAAAATGAAAGCATCAGATAAACTTACCAAAAGTAAATTAGAGAGAATAGCGAAAATGGAAACAGGAAAGAAATTCAAGATGTTTGATAAAGAACACATAGCAACTCCACTTTTAAAACGCAGAGCGAATTTTGCATTAACATTAATGAAAAAGAAATCAAAATAAATACTGATATGATTTGTCGATGCCAATATAAACGCGACCTAATCGAGTTGCAATATCTCCATTATTTTTTGAGCAACAGGTTAAATCTAAAATATTGTCACCTTCATTCGAATATGTTAACATGATATAGTTTGTTATTGGGTCAGGAATAGATTTCGGTGTATCAGTTTGAGAGATATGTTTAAATGCTCCTAAAAATGTTGTTGGGTATTTTCCTCTATGTTTAGTTGTATATGCTTTCTGGTGCTGATAATATTCGCTTCCCTTGGGTTTCTCTCTTTTGGAAATGGTTAACTCAGTCCCCTTCATCTGAGGATTGTAAGTGTGAGGATTGTTCTTGTAATAAATCAGAATCTCCTCGCAAGAACGAAGAGGTTGTTTGCGAGCGTTCAGGTGTCCAGTCGCCCTGCCCTTCACCCAAGTGTAATGATAATTAGGTTTGTGTTTTGAAATCAATTCGTATGTAAAAGGAATAGCACAATGAATTGCAATCACGCCATCCTCTTTGAGTATGCGAAACATTTGAGGAAATAAAAAATCCCAATTGAGTGGCGTATCCCATTCCTTTGCTGTAGTTGCAAAAGGTGGATTGAAATAAATCAAAGAAATAGAATTGTTTTCGATATCTTTGATTGCTTCGTGACAATCGGCGAGTATGTATGTCATATATATTAAGAAGATTTTTTTAACCGCTGTCCAGTCGCAGTAGATGTCTTCGCAGGTCTGCCAGGTTTTTGTTTCAATTTACTTTCTAAAATACTTTTTCCTTTTGGCATGGATTTTTTAGGCATCGCCTTTTTATTTAGCGGTTTTATTTCAGGATGTCCAGCAGATCCCTTGGCGATTCGCATGTGTGCAGTTCCAATAGCATTGATAAGTTGGTCCTTATTCATTTTATAATAACCGCGAATCGCATAATGCTCATTCATCTGTTTTATATGATTCCGTAATTCCTTAACCGTCATTTTTTGCAAGTCTGCTTCTTTGGGTAGCGCCATCTATATATATAATAAATATTTATAATTTAAAGAATGAGAGAAACAAAAAAATAAATAAAATAATCTAGGATATAAAAATTTTTTTCTTTAGGTATAATATAGGAAGAAAAAGGAAAATGCCGGATTATTCGAATTCATCAATTTACAAACTTTGTCACCGCAATCCATTTGTTAATGCTACCTATGTAGGCAGCACAACAAATATGGCAAAAAGAAAATACTCTCATAAACAATGTATTAATAAAGAACATACAAAAGATAGGTATCTATATTCGACTATAAAAAATACAGGCGGATGGGAAAACTGGGAAATGGTGGAGTTAGAAAAATACTCCGCCACCGATAAAAAAGATTTACATCGCAAAGAGCGAGAATGGAAAGAGAAACTCGGTGCTACTTTAAATATGCGGACACCTATTCTCTCTGAAGAGGAAAGTCTGGAACAGCATAGAGAAGCAGCGAGAAGATGGAAGAAGGAGAATCCTGAAAAGAATCGTGCAGCAGTTAAGAAATGGAAAAAGCAGAATCCTGAAGTATATAAAAGTTATCAGGCAATGATGATGGTCTGTCCGTGTGGCGCAGTGGTGACTCGTAATCATTTGTCACGGCATAGAAAGTCACGTGTGCATAAGGACTGGGTCGAACAAAACGAAGTTCCTGATTTAGAAATCTATAAAAACTGCTTTGTAGTTTGTGAATAAGAAATAATAAGTTGCGAAAATCGTGGAAAAAGTGGAAATAAGTATTTTTAACTGTCCAGCGGAAATAATAAGTGCCGTTTTTAGCAATAATCAATTGATTATTGCCTATTTATACTCCTTTTTCTTTATTTATTATTTCTAAAAACTGGAAATAATAAATTTTCATGGAAAAAATCTAAATCGCGCACAATTCACAAACGACTTTTATTAATTTTCTGGCATCTGTGGTGGCGCTTTCACAATTTCCATCATGATAGTATTGTCGCTCTCCAAATTAGGTGCGAGTTTTTTATCACCAGAGAGAATACGACACCTGAAACTTGAAAGCAGAACTGGGTCACCCTTGTGGATATATGGCACGCTGTCCGCACCGCTTCCGATCGTGTATGAGTTCTGCTCGTAGTATCGAGAGACAATTGCTCGAATATCATTGCTTTGATATGCAGCACCGGTAAATTCACTATTAAATTGCGCATTGATATCAATAAGGAAATATCCGAAAGTAAGGTGGTCGTCCTTACCTCCACTCTTTTCATCATTATAAATAGGAATAGTCATTCCTGTTATATTTGAAAAGAAACCAGTATTGCCGGCGGCAGGTGGATGCCACCACTCATCTGCATCCGCTCTATCTACGATTGCATCTAATCCAAAATATCCAGTTGTTGTTTTGACTCCTGATGTGAGATCGTCTGGCATGTGCAAAGTATTAATTACAAATGTGCCGATGTTGATAGGTTTGGGGTCTTCATTCGGATTTATTTTCGTTATCAAATCATCCGTAACAAATCCACATGCTTGATTTAAGAAGTCAAAATTTACGGGTGTGCCACCTGAAATGCTTAAGCGTCCGTTGCCGTCTTTTAGGATTTTAACATCATCACCTATATATTCTTGTTGCGTGAAACCGGTGAAAAATATTCCGCCATTACGTGACACGGCAAAAGGTTGTCCATTATTATTTTTTAGATTTTGAGAATTTAAAACGCCGGCACTTTCAACAAGTCCGCTTGAGTCTTTGCCACCATCATAGGGCATATGGATATAACTCCACATAAACTGTTTTGCTGATTCATCATAATCGAGGACCATTTGCGTAGCACCTACTAAAATTGCACCGTTTGCTCCTGCGGTAAGTGAGGCATTTGTATACTGTGTCGCATTACTTAAATCTTGAGCAAGGAATTTGGTCACACGATTAGTCCCTCTAAAATCCGGATAGTCTGGATTGTATGCAACCAAGAAATTGCTATTTACGTAAGATGTATTATTCGGACCATAAGTCGCGACTGTATTCAATTGGATTTGTCGATTGATAATTGAGCATAATTGTACAGGGTCATACGAACCAGAAGGAACAATGAATGAATTTAAATCTGGATCGCTTTTAATATGAGGGGTAACTCCTGCATCACCTGCTGCTGATGCTGGATTTTTTACATCGAATAAATCATATTCCCATTGCTCTTTAACACCATCAGGATTTGCTTTACTGGGGATGTTTCGAATTAATTGTAATTTTTGTCCATCGTTTGAGATGTTGATGCTTGTGGTTTCGCCACTTGCTCCATCATTTAAAATTGAACCGTCTATAATTCGCATCGGCACATCTTGACCTGGTATGTTGATCGATGGATCATAAACAACAGCATGCCAGAAATCATTATTACTGGGTATGTCTACTGAATCGCCCTGACCAGGTGCGTTTGTGTTAGGCGCATATTTATTCGGATCTGATAAATCAAAATTATATATTGAAGACGTTGTTGCTCCTGGTTTCATGTATTCAATTTTCATTGTTCCGTTATTTTTTGAACCTGTGCTCATAAACCCTGATGCGTCCCCTGAACACTGAACGGCACAACCAGGAAAATAAAATGCGCCAGGGTCACTATCTTGAATATCAACGAGAACATATGGTTTGCCATCTGTAAAACCTTGTGATGTATCATCTACATAATTTGTATTATTAATAATAGAATTTTCTTGAGCATCTGGTCGCACCATATTAATGTAGAATCCATTTGATATTTCTACTTTAACTGGGTTCTGAATTACAATGCGATCTTGACTTTGTGCTTGAGTATCGAGAAAGCACGACTTCATTGCAATCTGGTCACCCTCTTCAATAACGATTGGTTTTGCGAGAGTAGTTTCCCAGTCTCCTGGTGTGTCTAAAGATTCCGGAGCATCTCGCTGACGAAGTTCTAAAATGGTCGTTGACATAGTATATAATACCTTTATAAAAAAGTATTATAAAAGACTTAATTAAATAGCGATATTCACTGGACAGTTAATTGCATTATTATTTATGAATTTGTATTTACAATAGTGTAAGCGCCATCACTGCTGACCACCAATGCTTTTGCGACATGTCCCCATACAGAAACATTGATCGCCTGGTTCGTAGATGTTTGATTGTATGCAGGTGTGCGGCGAACCGTGACTTGCAAATCTTCACAGTAGTCCTCGATATCAAGCGCGGTGAAATCTGCCTTTCCAATAGTTGTTTGGAGTTCAGTGGCGATACCATTTTCAGGGAAGACCTGGGAAGTGTATACCTGGAAAGATGGCACATTCCAGTTTCCAAGCACGTCAGTGCATACAGCGAGACGACGGTTCTTACCAATCAATCCTTCACGTGGCACTTTGTTTGCGCCATTTACTCGAACATTAAAACTGGGTCGGAAGAGAGACTGTGATCCTACCTTACCAAATAAGAAATTATCATTTCCATTTTTGTATGATGCGGCATCAGTTGGCGAAGACTGAATTACAAGTGATTGCAAATACTTACCACTAAAACCACGCATGCGATGAGTGATTGCTACTTCATCGCCGATAGAAGCAGCACCGGTGGCATTTCCTGGATTTGTCAGAGCATCGAGTCTAAATTGATCGTGCTCCCACGAGAACCATCGCACGCCCTGATATTCAGTCATAGCAGCAACCTTCTGCTCACTGGAATCCATTTCCTCTGCAAGCAAAAGAGGTCGTGATGTACTCAAGTCGTTGAGCGATGAGTCCTTAACAAAGTCCTTTAATCCTGCCGCTGAACTAAATTGAACAACAACTCGGAAGTCCTTAAAAATATTCGTTGGGAGAATAGGGTTTGCTGCTAAAAAGGGGAATACGTCACGGAGTGAAATCCATGCCTTGAGTGGAGTTGGATCAACGGTATCATTTGGAGTAGGTTGGACTGTATTGGCATCCTGACCTTGTCCGTAGTTGGCATCACTGTTATTGAGTTTGCCGCCTACTAAATAACCAAGAGCATTTGAAGTAGTGTATCGACCAACGGAGATATTTCCGCTGTTACTGCTTTGGAGTTTTTGCCAAGCGCGAAGATACTGGGCGCGGTTGAGTGATTCAAGAGTAACACCACCATCCATAATAGATATTTGTTCGATTGGTCCTTCAGCGCCTAAAAGACCATTGTAGATGGACGTGCCGCCAGCAGATGCGATACCAACGTCAATAAGACGAAGGTCAGCAAAATATGCAGTGCCTGGCGAGAGACGGAATTCTGCTCGCGAGTTTTCTAAATAATAAACCGGATCGATAATGTGCGCTATTTTCGGGGTTGCTGCTTTTGTAAGTGCCATTTGTATATTATTAGATTTTCTTTTTTTATAAAAAATATTAAAAAAGAAAATTAAATTACAAAGTCAATAGACTATGGAAATAAAAGTAGACGACATACGGGTCAGTGCCATTTCGCGAAAGTTGCAAAGCGAAGTTCTGATTTCGCAAATCGATGTCACCTCCGAAGTCAAGACCGAGACCCCAAACATTGTTCGAAGCAATATTTGAAAGGGTGGCAGCGTTTTCCTTGGTGCGCGAGTCACGGAATGAATCCAAATATCTCTCAATCCATTCTGCTTGATTACGAAGTCGGTATGTAATCATTTGATTCGTGGAATCATTAAACAAGTATTCAACTCGGTTCAATCCGTCAATTTTATCTAAATCAAGAGTGTTGTCATTTCGTGCATTCAATTTATTATTTGAGATAACAGATACGGAAACGCCAGAGCATACAGCAGGCACACGTGTCTGGAGCGATGCTTCGGTAGTAGCGTAATTCTGTTTTACTGAAAGCACACGCCTGGCGAGGATCGGTTGATCAGCGCTCTGTCCAGCGTCGATTGATGACCGGAAAGTAACTCTCAAATTTTTAAGATTGTATGTTGTATTGGCATCGACATTCTTACCGAATAAAACAGCGCTAATTCTTGCAGTATTTATGGTAACACGAACATCACCACTTTTGCGATAAGGCAAAGCGCCAACGCCCTGATTCAAAACGCACATAGGTTTAATCGAGAAATCAGGATTGTTTCGCATAAAATCCGCAATCTTATCGCCATTAGTCGCATTTCCTGGATCTGTTGGCGGAGTTTCACCCATCAATTGTTCGCGTATCAATTCGAGTGATGGCGTTTTCATTTCACAAGCATGTTCTGCCATGAACATATCACCTTGCGAGTGCACTGCGGTTGTATGCATCTTCACATAACGAGGATAGTCCTGGACGTGGTCAACCTGTGCGCCATTAATATTGACCGAAAGCGATTCAATAACGGAATGAGCGCCGACAAATCGATCCATAAAGATTTCGGAGTCTTCAGTCGATGGATCGAGATTACCAAATTGATCTTGTCCTGCTCCTAATAAAACTTCGAGTTCGCCTTCAATACGAACGCTATCCATTTCAAGTGATCGACCTTCATAAGAGAGAATAAAATCAACGTTTGTAAATTCAGGATAACTTGGAAGAAGATTTTGTGGGTCAACGGAGTGATACATTACTGCTGGGTTCGCCATAATTATATTCTATATTCACATTTTAAATTTCAAAAAAAATTGTTTAAAAAATCTTATATTATTTTGCCTAAATATTTCTCTCATTAAATTCCCTTGTATATATAGAATGGCAAAGGAAGAAATTATGGATCTGGTTCAACTGATAGATAAAAATGCTCAATCATTTCCAGATTTTGATTATATGCAAGCAATGACAATATGTCAGCGAATATATCATCAACCGATGGTTGGAGAAATTAAATATATGTCATATGGACCTGCTTTCGACAATCTATCTCAAGAAAATGATAGATTAAAGAGTAATAATCAACGTCTCAAACGTTCACATAAAAATAAAAGAAAACAATGGCGCGAGACTGAAGACCAATTGCGAACCCAAATAAACGAGTTATTAAACGAAGTCGAATATTTAGAACAATTTAAAAATCGCGATAATAAAAAAATAATTTTAAATGACTATATAAAAAAATAATATTTAGATATAATAAATGAGTCAAAAGGAGCAAATTAAAGAAATAATTATGGATGCGCGCGGAACAAAGGCAAACAGTGCCAATCTATATGCTATGAATATTTTGCGAGTTGCCAAACTTATTGGCGCTGACCCTCTCTCGAAAACATTTCCAAAGAGAGAAATGCAAAAAATAGAAAAGGTATTAGATGATGCCAAACCTATTGCGCGTAAGAATATGTTACAAGCATTAGTGGTTTATATGCGTAGTCGCAAGGATGACGAAGATGATATTAACAAATTCGCAGAGAAAATGAAAATAATAAATAAACAAATCGAGGATGAAAACAATCAACAAAAGAAAACATCCAAGCAACAAAAAAATTGGGCATCGTTGAAAGAGTTGCGTGGGGTCTTACGTAATTATGAAAAGGAATTACGTGCCGAGAAAGTATTTGAAGCGGTCGGCACACTTCCAAAAAAACTCATGGATAAATTAAAATTATATGTGACTGGTATGCTGTATTTATCTGGCGATGACAATCCGCCACGTCGCCTTGAATATGGCAATATGCGTGTCATCAAAAAACCTGCTTATGAAAAATTGTCATCAAAAGAAAAAGAAGATGGCAATTATTTAGTTGTGCAAGGACGCAATAAAAAGATGTTTCATTTAGGTAATTATAAAACATCCAACACTTATGGTAGTTTGCAAATTCCAGTTGGTAAGGCATTGAATAAAGTTCTCAATGTATGGTTGCGATTTCATGATGGTGATTATCTTCTCTCTAATGGAAATGATAAACCCTTAACTGGTTCGCAAATGACTAAATTATTATATCAGGTATTTCAACCAATCAATAAACAGATAAGTGCAAACATGCTCAGACATATATATTTGAGCGAGAAATTCCCTGCGCAAAATCAGGAGAAAGCAGAAACCGCCTTGCTCATGGGGCATTCGGTGGAAACCGCGCAAGATTATTCTAAACTATAATATATGACATCAACATTGGCAGATGAGTGTTATACTTATTTATGGCATCGCAGTGCCGAAAATCTTGGTTTATTAAAATATGCACGATGGAAAGCACTTTTAAAATATTACAAACCAAATTTAGATGATGAGCAAATACGTCGTGTTTTTCGCAAACTGGTTGACGATGGTTATTTAATTGCACATCGTCGAGGCAAGCGAACTCATTATGATTATATATTTAGTCAAAAACCGCTTTATAATATATTGGATAAAGAGGACTATATAAAAGAACAAACACGTGTAGATCCAAATGTTGTTTTTGAATAAATTATAATGATATTCTAACAACATACGGTATTCGGTCTTTATCAACCTCATTATTTGTTTTGTGTTTTCCATCCCAATTTTCACTTGGGTTTTTTTTAGTTAAATCTAAAAACCCACATCTATGCAATCTCATATCTTCAATAATTCTTGATTTAGTATAATTTTTATAATACTTTCTTTTATTCATGTCAATATTGCAAATTCTAATAAGTTCGCATTTATTTTTATTTGTTTTTATTATTTTGTATGTGAATCTATGTCCTTCAATATTTAAAGCATATACATCCATATCTAAATCAGGGTCTTCGTGATAAAAATATTTTAATCTGTCACCCCTTTGTTTAAACGTGTCGAGTGTATCGTCATCAATAAAACCAAATTGTTTTTCCATTTCATTTTTAATTCTTTTCAAAAATCTTTTTGCATATTTTTTATGCACTGGTGCGAATATTGGGTTTGAATTTATTTGTTCGAGACTGAGATAGGTCATGTTTGTTGTATACTATATCATATGGGTATGTCTTTAAGTCCTTTTACTATAAATATATATTTGTAGTAAAACACAAAATTATGTGACGATAATGCTGTTGACTTTGACTCGTTCGTACATTGGTATAGGTGGTTCGCATTTCTCCACAATATAATTTTTCGAATATATACTCGCCTCGGGTTCGCGAATTAATTTAAATACCGTTGGTCGCGAGCAACCGATAAATGCTGCGACTTCGTGACCGCTGCGAAAATATCTTGTGATGAGTTTCGGTTCGACATCGTCGCCGAGATCCTGCTTGCAGTGCACTTGGAAATAATAGTAGTTGTAAACTCCTTTTGGCATTTTCCTCTGTAGTATATTGTTAGATAATATTTTTTATTTAAATCAATTTCCTAAATTATATTTTATTCATAGATATTATTTAGGGAAAAACTATTTAAAAAGATTTTTTCTAAATATAGTATATAAAATGGATTGGTCATTTCCAAAGTTTGTCGAGCGGTATGATGATACCTATTTAAAAACTCTTTCCAATATTGGTCACGCAGATGTTGAACATATTATGCGTTCGAGAGGCAAATGCATCGATGGGGAACTTACGAGCATTCGTGAGCAAACGCAACGAGTTCGTGATATTTGTAACAGCGCATTACGTAACAAAAATACTCGCGAAGTATATTATAAATATTCGAAGAAAAATCCAAAGGATGGTCGCATGTATTCATGTGGTCCGTCATTGCAAAATATTATGGGGTGTTTCCGTGGTCTGCTTTCTGGGACTACTGCAATTGATTTTGATGCAGTGAATTGTCATCCTGTATTACTGCTTGCCATCTGCAAAGAGCAAGATGTATATTATAATCACTTACTTCGCTATGTTTCAAAGAGAGAAGAAATTATAAATGAATTTTGTGAAGTTGATGACTTGACACGCCAAGAAGCGAAAAATTTATTTTTAACATCCATAAATAAAGAAAAATATACAAAAAAGAAAAACAAAAAAGAGAATATTAAATATACCTTTTTTTTAGATTTTGACAAAGAAATCAAAACGATCCAAACTGAATTAGCGCATTGGAAGTTTGTGGAAGAATATAAAATGATTAAAAGACGTGAGGAAAACAATCATAAAGGTAAATTCATGTCGCGTATTTTAAATCTTGAAGAAAACAAAATGCTTCAAACGGC
>Ga0181394_1000305_pt1 | contig 22220 bp, 30 predicted proteins | sample 17SPOviralmetaG_FD_130123 | JGI IMG/M metagenome (GOLD analysis project Ga0181394, IMG submission 130123) | Marine viral communities from the oligotrophic San Pedro Time Series (SPOT) site, San Pedro Channel, CA, USA - 17 SPOT_SRF_2010-11-23 | ecosystem: Environmental > Aquatic > Marine > Strait...
AAAAAAAAGCACCGGTTTTACAGAAAAACTCCTAAATTAAATTAATTTCCATTTTTTATTTTCTCATGCCATTAAAAAGAGACCGGTAATTAAGATTATTAAGGAACGTAGCTGATTACATCAGCATCGGCTGCGCCGTAAGTTCCTTAATAATCTTAATTACCGGTCTCTTTTTAATGGCATGAGAAAATAAAAAATGGAAATTAATTTAATTTAGGAGTTTTTCTGTAAAACCGGTGCTTTTTTTTAAGTTGCTGTGGTACTTTAGTGCTTTTTTTTCAGTAATTCAGTATTAATTTCAAATTCAACACTTTTCGTTTTTGTTGATTTTGAATCGCAAGACCATTTATGGTCACAAACTTTTCAATTAAGGAAGTTAATTTGTTTTTATGGTCACAACTTTTAACCAATTAAGGAAACTAACTACTTTAATCTTTTCTTACCTGTTCTCGTAACAATTTTTGTCTATAGTTTTCATTTATGGTCACAATTTAGTGTTGATTGTATTTCAACAACAAGTAATGGTTCGTGTTCTGACGATAAATGGTCACATTTTTCTTTGTAGTCCTTTAATTAATTTTTCATCTCTATTCTTTTTTTTAAACTATTTAAACAATCACCTTCATTATTTTCTATATATGTCTAATAATAATCAACCACAAATTATACAAGCAACCGCATTACCTATTCATCAATCAACCAATGTTTCCGTTATCAACCCTAATTTCAACAATACTTCTCCACCAGTTAAATATCAACTCACCTTCTCTTATTCTAAAACTATTAAATTGTTTACTTCCATTGAAGCCTTCTTTCTTATTATTTATGGATTTTATTATCCATACTATTTTATTCAAGCAATCGGTCCACTTATTGGTTTTATTGGTGCTAAAAATTTTTATAAAATCTCTTCATATACTTATTTTTTCTATCTATGTCTTTCTATTTTTTCCAAAATTATCCTCTTCATATTCACATTTCAGGACCATATTTCTCACCCCATGATCTTTCTACTCACTCTATTATCATTTTTACTAGATATTTGGATTCTTAAAATATCATATAAATTCATCTCTATATTAAGAGATCTTACTAATAATGATATTGATAATATTCGTAAAATGCACCTCGTTGCTCATTATGTTTATTGGTAATCATTTAAATATTTCATCTATATATTATTAATGAATAATTTACCAGAAGATACTTTAAATATTATCTCATCTTTTCTCCATAATTTCTCTTGTTGTAAGAAATCTGATTTTTATAATTTCTCTCTCATTAATAAATTCTTTTATAATATGTACAAAGAAGAACGAGTCATTCTCCCTCCCATCCATAATGATATTATTCTTTCTATTTACAAAAAAAATATGATACATAGATTACAAAATTCTAATATTTACTGTTCTACTTGTGGTCCATTTAATTCTAATGAAATTAATATGCTTCATATCGCCATCCAAAATGCTTACAATTCCGTAGGAGACGCAGCCGAACTCCCCAAATCCTATTGGCCTCCTTCTCTACAATCACATATTCATTTGTCTTGTCCTATTCTCTTTAGTCTTCTTAGAAATAAAGTTCAGTCTCTTACAGGATTTCTTACCTTTTTAATTGAGGGTTCTTGTTGTGAAGGGAAAGGAGCCAAATTATATATTAAACATTAAATTGAATAGATATAAATGTATTACATCTATTCAATATATAATAATCATGTCTAAACAAAAAACTAACGTTGAAAATCCTGAAGAAGAAGTTTGGGTCGTTGTTGACCAATCTTCTAATCCTATATATAATGATGATGAAGGTAAATTCGAAGATGACACTCGAACAGGCATCGGTAGTGAATTTTATAAAGAAAGAAGTTTCGCTCAAAATTATCTTAAGTCATCCGCTGCTAAGGGTATGGATGATGTTAATAAAAAAGCTATGAAAGTATTGGCTAATAAAGGCCCTGAAGTCGCCGTCAATTATATGATGCATCAGGCTGGTGGTGATTATGGTACTATGAGAAGTATGTATGGTTAACGTCTTCTTCTCCTTTTACTCCTCCTACGCCGTTTCGTGCGTTTTTTTAAGTTCCTTTTTCTACGTTTTTTCTTTGTACCTCTGCTCCTTTTCCTCTTTCTTTTACGTCTTCCACCTCCTTTTCTTATTCCTTTCAATAAATCTCTTACCTCTTTTATTTCTTCTTGGGTTAGAAAATGACTAACGTCCAAGGCGTTATTTATTGGAGTCGCTTGTTCTTGTCCCGTGAATTTACTTTTCTTAGAAACGGTGTCCAGGAATTTGTATTTTTTCGACGAATTCCATTTATCTCCTGGAGAATCCTCTCCTATCATTATCGACACCAATTCAGATTTATTTTTTTTATTTAATTTGTGTTTATCTGTTTGTATCATATCATTATACAATGCTTCCCAATAGTCGGCATAAAATTGTTCTTCACTATTCATATATATTATCTAAATATTATATATGAATCCATTTGAGATAGATGACCTCCGAAGGCACATTTTCTCTTTCCTGAGAAAAAAACCACACAAACAATGTTCCGAATGCCTTCATGTATTAGAATGGGACCCCGGAAAACAATTTAAAAAATACGTTGAATGGGGTGGTTTCAATAATAGATTTATTATGTGTAATGATTGTTATAAATTTAATTTCTTAAAAAATTATCAACACCTTCATATTTGCGAAATGTGTTAACTTGTATATATTGGTATAATCTCTCTCAACTCTGTCGTATTCACCGCTCCATTTCCAAAATATAGCCTTATAAACTCCTTCGTCCTCTCATCATCAAATGAATTACAGATTTTTAGATATAATTCTCTCTTTTTTTCTTTTTCTATATCCTTCTCATACCTTATACATATCAAATGATTCTCTATAAGGTAATTCTTCTCTATATCTATCAAACAATAGTCAAAATTATACCTTCCTACACCATATCCTCTGTTCAGTACTATCATCAACTCATTATTTCCTCCTTTTTTTATGTAATTCTTCTTCTCTACATTCTTGTAGGCCTTCTTTATCAACTTTTTATCCTTTATATCACCTGAATATATCAATCTCGTATCATTTTCATTCTTTGAAAGCTCTTCTTTACACTGATTCCATACTATATTACCTACACTAACCCTAAATTCTATCTCATTTAGTGTTTTTGACCCCTCATATAGCTCTTTTATCCTCTTCACCTTCTCTTTTGTATTAAATATTGTATATCCTCCCTTTTTTATTACCCATTCTCCATTCCATCGTATCCTCTTTTTTACACATAATATCATCGTTTCTTGTGTCGTTTCTAGCCATTTCGCTCCTTCACAGTCTACTATTTCTATAATTTCACACGTTTTATCTATCAAATCCCTTAATTTATCATAATATAAACAATTTTTAAAGCTTGAAGGCAATACAAAATTCAATATGCCTCCTTTTTTTAGTAATTTTAACGATTTCAATATAAATAATACGAATATATTTGGTCTACCTTCTATATATGGTGTATATTCCTCATCTAGATCATCTCTTTTCATCACATAAAATGGAGGATTCCCTATTATTAGATCATATACCTCCTCAAATTCCGTCTTTAGGTAATCTCCCCTTATCAAATCTACATTTTCTTTGTTTATTTCATTATCTTTTTCACATAATCCACACATTAATTCATTCAATTCTATTCCTTCTATTCTACTCTTCTTATATTTCTTACTCAACGCTCTTATAAACTCTCCTGAACCATAACAAGGCTCCAATATCCTTTTAAATCTCCTCCTTCCTAGCATTTTTATCATCTTCCATATCAATTCTTGAGAAGTAAAATATACACCATTCATTTTCTTTGCTTTTTTATCTAATGTAGTTGTTATGCTCTCCGACAATTCTGTATAACTCATTAATTTAATATTATATTTATATTTTATATCCATTTAAATATAGATTTTTTATTTATTTTATATGGAAGAAACTATGTACCCTCCTTGTCACGTTGAATACCTTTGGCTTGACCATAACCAAAACTTTCGCTCTAAAACCAAGGTTTTAACCAACCATAATCCTATTAAAAATGGTCTACCTATATGGAATTATGATGGTTCATCTACTAAACAAGCTCAAGGAAACGATTCCGAAGTATTCTTGCGTCCTGTTAAGCTTTGCTATGACCCTTTTAGAAGAAGTGAAAATGCTTATTTGGTTTTATGTGATACTTGGCTTGCCGATAAAAAAAAATCTCAAGAAAAAAATGAACTTATTTATATTTCACATCCTGATAATTCCAGAGCTAGAGCTGAAGTTATTTTTGAAGATGATGCTGTACAAAAACAAGACCCTTGGTATGGTATGGAACAAGAATTCTTTTTTACTACCAGACAGAGCCATTCGCAGGTTGACAGTATGAAGCAACAATTCTTCGAAACACCCGTCGGTATGACTACTATTGATGGTAAAGAATGGGTCAGTAAAATCGGCAAGACACAAGGTGATTTCTATTGTGGTGTAGGTCCTAATAATATAAAACATCGTGATGTTGCCGAATATATCCTTAACTGTCTATCCTTCGCTAGAACATTCAAATGCACTGGTTATAATTGGGAAGTAGCTCCGGGACAATGTGAATTTCAAATCTTTTCCAACGGCATAGATGCTGCTGATTCTCTACTCCTTTTTCGTTATATAGCTCAAAGAGCTGCTGAAGAACGCAATCTTTCCGTCAATTTTCACCCTAAACCTATGAATGGTAATTGGAATGGTTCCGGGTGTCATACCAATTTCTCTACTAAAGATATGAGAGCTCCTAATTCATATGATACTACTATCAAATCTGCTCTTAAATCACTTAAAAAAAACCATAGTTATCATATTGAAAATTATGGTTCTCACAATAAAGAAAGACTTACTGGCGAACACGAAACCGCATCATGGGAAACATTCACCGCCGGTGTTGGTAATCGCGGGGCTTCTGTTAGAGTTCCTACACAAACTTATTATGATAAAACTGGTTATATCGAAGATAGAAGACCTTCATCCAATATGGACCCTTATATCGTCTCCTCTCTCCTTGCTAATACCATCATTCTTAAAGGTAAAGAAATTAACTTAACCACTCAAGTTCCTATGGATAAACCTACTTATACTGATTTTAACAATGAAGACATCCCTTAGTTCCTTTTTTACAGTTCTCTTTTATGTGTTTAACTATTATCCAATAATGCCTGCTTACTCAACATGCATTCCTTCCTTCTCTCACTCCTTAATCCCTTACTATTTATATATTTTATCGATTTTTTTAAATTCTCCATCAATACCTTACTATCAAAAAAATTTATAAACAAACCATTCGTAATATTCTTATGTAATATCTGTAATGAATTGGTACAATATAAATCATATCCTTTTAATTTACTGTTTAATCCCATTAATTTCTCCTGAACTTGATTATAATATTTCTGTATCTCATCATTCACTGCTTTCGCATCTTCTAATTTAAATATACACGTCTTATCCGCATCTTCGCTTGTATAAATATATACATAATCACTATACAAAAACTTATCTAGTGATGGTGATGAATCCTTTCCCTTCGCCAAAACAAATGCTACATGAAAACCATATCCAAATTTTATTAAAATATCCATCTCTTTACAAGGATTTATCCAATAAGCCATTTCTTCCATCTTCTTATCTTCTCCAAAATTACATATCAAATTATCTAAATATCCTTTCTTTACCCATCTACCTAACTTTCTACCTTTTTTTAATCCACATTCTTCTAATAATTCTATTATCTTTCCAGAATTATTATCTTTCCACGTCATTTTTAATATATTCGTCATTAAAGCCGCAATCTTTTGCTTCAATTCTGATAACATTTAAATATTATTATTAAAATAATATAATCATTTTAACACAATTATATTATTCTTCCTGTTATTAATGCTTTTCTTCATCTTCATTTTCTGATATTCTTATCAATACACCTGTTAAAAACCACGAAATCATAACTAATATTATCACTTCTAACCATTCCATTGCATATTTTCTTTGCTTATCTTTATATTATTATTATAACTGCACTACCATAATTCCTTGTTCGTCCGTTTCAAATAACTCATCGCTATCATAATCATCTCCTCTTATTATCCTATATGTCTCCATATCTTTTTTATGTTTCCATCTCTTCATTCTTTTTCTTGTTCTTGGACTACCTTTTCTTATAGTTATTAATCTTTTTCCCAAAGCATCCAGTAATTTTGAAATCGCATTCCCCATACTATCTCTTATTATTATATTTGTTATATTTATACACAATGGTTCCTAGTAGTTATATATTCTGTTATTGGATTTGGTTATGGACTATTCTATATACTTTTAATATTATTAAACAATCACCATTACCTGCTTCTGTTGGTGCTCTTGTCTATACTGTCTATGCTGTATTTTTTAGTCATTGGTCTAATAAATTCCCCTGGGATTTTAAAATATTCATATCTTTATTTGAAACTCTTGTTGTTTTTTATTTGATATATAAATCAAAAAATCTTTCTAAAGATTTTGTTAAACTTATCCCTTTTAATTTATTCGTTTTTTTAGTATATTTAGCTTATATTTATACACAAAATAAAACTTTCAGTGAAATCTATTTTAAAGATCTTCCTAATCAAGAAGCATATAAAAAAGGTTTAGTTAATTATCAAATTAAACGCTTAAATTATATTAAGAAAGAACTTCAACTGTAAGTAATTCTTTCCCATCTTTTCCGCGTCTTTACTCACCCACAATCTACAATCTGATATTTGTATTCCACGTGTTGGTTTTGTATTCATTGTTGAGTCACCTACTATCTTATAAAATTTCCATCCTAATGTTTCTAATATAGCAACATACTTTTTGTCGTGTATTTCACAAGCGTAGATCTTATTTGTTATCATGTTTCCTCTTTCTAATGTATTTAAAATTACTTCATAAGGTAATTTTAAATCAATTTTATTATTCTTCAACCTTCTCTATATCCTTTATCGCATCCTTTATATTACATTCAGTAGCCAACTTTGCTATTATTGCATGGTCTACTGTTTTCTTTTCTATCAATTCATGGTACATTTCTTGTTTCTTCGCCATATATTTCACATCTCCTTGCTTTCCTTTATCATTTATATCCGCATTTACATCCAAATATAATTTACTCTTGAATGAATTTATTGATTCTGTTAGTTTCCCTCCTTCATTCACGTCTTCTTTCACCCATCCTTCTTTCTCTTTATTCACCCAAAATTTACCTCTTTTACCATCAGCACAATGCAGTGGCCTCTCTTCAGCAGGCATCTTCTTTATCTCATCTATAAATAAATCTGCTGGAGCATCCTTTATCAGTTGTAAATTTGAGGCATATGCTACGTCTTTTAATTTATATTCTACCTGACGTTTTAATTCATCTACAATATGTTCTATCGACTTCGCATCTTTACAATGCTCACCCAAATATACCTGAACTGTTATATTATTATTATATGTATTATTACAGTTCGTATTAGTTGTATTATTGGTATTATTTGTTCCATTCTTAATTAATGGACCTACTACATCCCATACTTCTTTGGGTATTTTAACAAAACTATTTGAAGGAGCTTCCTCTTCTTCAGATTCTTCTTCTTCCTCCTCTGGTTCATTTATATATTCACATTTTTTCTTATGTTTCCATAGACCGTTTCTACTTTTATATTCAACCCCACAATGCTCACAAGTCCATACCGATTTCGCAACTTTTAAGGGGACGCAATTGGTGACGCTTTTTGTTGCGCGATTTTTATGTTTTTTGGTAAGCAAATGTTTGTCCCAACTGGATTTTCGCGACGTATTATAGTCACAAAAAACACAATTAAACATTGTGATTGGTTTTGCAACTTTTTGCAACTTTTTGCAACTTTTGGTGACGTTTTTGCAACTTTGGTGACGCATTTATACTAAATAGAGAGAATATTTTTAAGTTTTTTTCAAAAATAATGTATTATTTTTCGTATCGTCACAATTTATTTTTCAAAAAAAAATAATTTTAAACCATATATGCTATGAGGTTTTGTTAGTCTCTGTTAAGCCTGTTTTTTTGGTTCAAAAACGCTAACTTTTCGTTGTCATGGACAAATTTGGACATTTTTGAAATGTCCTTTTTTTAAATCTCAACAATAAATATTTGCACTTTTCTTTTTAACAAACACTATTTTTTACTACTTTAAAAAAACTCATTTAGACGGTTTATGGTAAGACACCATTTTGCAACTTTCAATTTCTTCACTCGATTAAGGGATCCCGTTTTGAAAATTTTCGATTTGTTACGACAATCAGTAACAACTTTTTTTGCAAGTGAAATTTGTCGTCTCGTCAGTCACAGATTTTAGTAGTTTGTGATTTTGTGAGCATTTATGGTGTAAAATAAAAAAGTAGTTGAAAAAAGTGAAATTATGCAGTGCTTAACAAAAATGATATAAAATTGATTTAAATATATAATTAATATTAATTTATAAGATGAATACAGGTCTCAAAAGAGAGGGATACGAGAAATATTATACAAAAACCAGTGTAGTAGAAAAGCTCCTGGTTAATTACAAAAAAATAATAAAAAATGATGAACAATCTTTATGGATAGAACCAAGTGCTGGAAATGGTTCATTTACAACATTTTTGGGAGATAGAAATCTATTAGCATATGATATCCAACCACAGGCTCCAGGAATTCTAGAACAAGATTTTTTAGAGTTGAATCTATCATTATGCTTTCATATACCTCTACACTTTATAGGAAATCCTCCATTTGGGAGACAATCATCAACAGCAATAAAATTTATAAAGTCTATAACTAATTTTGAGAAGACACGTTCATTAGCATTTATATTGCCTAAAAGTTTTAAAAAAGATAGTATGAAGAAACATTTTCCTTTAGATTTTCATTTAGAACATCAGGAAGATGTAGAGAAGGATGGATTTACAATGGAAGGAACGAGTATAGATGTTCCGTGTGTATTTCAAATATGGGTAAGAAAGGATTATGAGAGAGAGAAACCAGTAAAATTAGAACCAAAAGGTTATAAATTTACTAAGAAAATGCAAGGTAGATGGGCATTGAGGAGAGTAGGTGTTTACGCGGGTAAAATAATAGATATGTTTCATCATCCAGTATCAGAGATTTCAGAGCAAAGCCATTATTTTATAAAATTAGATGAACCAATAGAAAAATTTATAGAGAAATATGAGAAAGCTATAAATTTTGAACACAATAATACAGTAGGACCGAAGTCAATATCAAAACAAGAGTTTATAAAGGTATTGAATGAAATAGTTTAACGGCGACGTCTACGACTTCTCTTTCTTCTACGTCTGGATTTTTTACCCTTTCTACGTGATTTACGGCGTGATTTTCTTCTACGTTTTCTACGAGATTTTCTACCTCCAATTCTAACATGACCACGAGTAAGTTTTTTAACTACTTGTCCAGTTGTATCCAATATAACAACTCCTAAATCTTTAGTGCTTTTAAGAACATTTTCACTGACTTTACCTGCTCCGGAAACTAAACCAGCAGTAGCACCTGTAACAATAACAAAACCTTTACCAACACCTTTTAAAGTGTATTGAATAGCACCATTGTCTAGTTTAAGAGGTTTGGTAAGTTTACCAACTTTACCAAGTAGTTTTTGTGCTCCTTTTCCAGTTTTTTTAGTAACGTGAGCTGTTGTACCGAATAATGATTTGTTTATTCTTTTCAATAATTTGTGAGCAAATTTAAGAACTTTTTTACTTGAACGAGTGATAGGATGCTTCATCTTCATATATAATTAATTGAGATAATTATTATTTAGAAATATTTTTTTTATAACAGTATAATGAGAAAGAGTTTATGTCTAAAAGTAATGGCTTTTGTAGGATTTATATTAGTCTCTATAAACGCAGGAAAATCAAATGTAAAGAAACAAGTACAAAGAAAAAGTGATTGGATAAGAGTTCCTTGGACACATGGTGGTCATTATTATCATAATACAGTAACAAAGGAGGATAGAGATACTCTACCTCCAAATACAGATTTGTAAAAAATTGATTTATTATTTTGCTATATAAATATTTATAATGAAATATTTATAAAACATGATACAAACTCAGTGTACTCGATGTAATAGATCTTTAAGAATAGAAATAATATCACCTTTACCAAATTTTAAATATAGAATTTCAACTCGTAATCCAACTAGTAAATATGGAGGTTTATTTTGTTGTTCATATTGTAGTGTAGAATATTCAATAGATATAGATAAATTATTAAAAAGATACAGATTTTGTAATGAAAATATAGAAAAAATCCAGACATGGTGGAGGAGAGTTAACAAGTTAGATTGTCTCTAATCCATTGTTGTATTTTCATATTAGTTGGTTGTAATAAAGAGAAAATAGAATCATAATAGTAATTTTTATATGTTTCATCATTTTCTTCACTCATTATCTTAATTATATTATAAACTACCATTAACATATTTTTTTTATAAATATCTGTAATATTTTGAAAAACCTTATCGATATTTATAGCATCATCATCCGTTTTAAATAATTCTTCGTTTTCTAAGTCTAATATATTTTTATACATTTGTAGAGTTGTTGTAATGGTTGTGAGTTTTGTTGTTTTATATGTATTAATAAGACAGTCAATACCTTGGATTGCTTTTGTTAAAATGTATCTGTAAATAGGATTTTCTTCATTTTTATACCATAAATAATATCTTCTTATCGCATGAAATAGATAATATAGGTCATCTTTATTGTCTCCATACCACCATCTGACTACGCCTTGAGTCATAGTAGGTTTCTGTATATGTAATATATTATTACTTATACTGACTTTCGTTCCAAGAGGACAAAAACTAACTAATGATAACTGAATCATAACTTGTAGAGGTTCCAATATCATATCTTGCCTTTCTTTTTGCTGTTGAAAATTCATATATATATCTATCTAATGATTATTTTAAATCAATTTAAAGAATATATTGTTGTAATATAGATTAATGGATTATGAAAGTAATGATTTTATTACGATGCGATTTCCTAGAGGAAATAAAATTTTCGAAAGATTTAATAATAAATCTATTGAAGAACAGGAATCTATAATAAAATTAGGGATGGCTATGATGGAAACTGGAAAAGAAAGAAAAATTACATTAAATAGTGAAGAATGGTCATCTAAATTAGATAAAATAAAAAAGAAAACTGATAAGGAAAGACAAGAATTGAAAAGTGATTTACATGAATTAAAAGAAAAATTTGAAGAATATAAAGAAAAGAGAAGAGAAGAAATAACATTAGCATTAAAGGAAGAGAGAATTAAAGTCGAAACACGTTATAATAGTTCAATAAGTGATTCTAATAGTAAATGTAAAATGTTGTCTTTAGAAATAGACAATTTAAAGAAAGAAAAATGGGATATGGCTGAAAAATTAAGAATACAATATGATGAAAAAATTGAGAAAATAAGAGAAAATACATTTCATTATCAAGAAAAAAGAGAAGAAGAATATAAAACAACAATGAACAATTTGGCTGATAAATTACAAAATGCAACAAAGGACGATGAAAAATATAAAGTAGCGTCAAATAAAGGTAAGGAAGGTGAAAATAATGTTCAACAATATCTAGTAATGTCCTTACCTAAATGTAATGTTGTTGATGTATCACAAGATGGTGGCTGTGGAGACATCATTTTACAAGATATATCACAGAATGTTATGGTTGAAGTAAAGAATTATAATTGTGCTAATGTTAAAACAAGTGAAGTCAATAAGTTTAAGAAAGACATTCTTAACAATAAGAATATGGCTGGTGGTATATTTATAAGTTTATTTCGTGGTATTTGTAATATTGAGGATTGGACTTTTGATACTATTGATGGAAGACCAGTTGTTTATTTATGTAATGTTGCTAATGATATGAATAAGATAATAACAGCTCATAATATAATCAAAAAAATATCACAATTAAATATTGATTGGAGCGTAGAAGAGAAAATGACTATTATGAAAGCATATACAAAGAAATTTGTATCTGCTAAGAAAAAAAAACTGAAATTAATTGATAAACACGCTCAAGATATGATAAAAATAATTCAGCAAGATGAGGCAGAATTTTATAAATTTTTAGAAATTTTAAAGTCTTAATCTATATATTAAATATAATGTCTATTTAATATATATATATGAATATGAATAATCCACGAGCACCAACAACAGAATCCCAAATAGATAATAATAAACTAGCACCACCACTACCAGCACTATCTCTGGGCACAGCTAAGAGTTCTGTGGATGCGGGTCTTTCCCAATATCAAATAGAAGCAAAGGCTAATCAAAAACAACTAGCTGAATGTGAGGATTTTAAAATGAAGTTATATAATGACTATTATAATCATCATAAAATACTTATTGAATTAATAACGGAATCTAAGAAGCTATTGATTAAGTATAAGACAGGTGATAATGAATATTATTACCTTGCTGAATATATTAGTAGTGTTTTAGATAAACCCAATTGTAACAATCCTAGTAAACCATATAAAAATTATACAGATTTTTTAAAAGATTACAGACCAACTTTGAAGGTTAAAATAGATGATAAAGACGAAGAAATACAATTAATGGATTTTCAATCAGTCGATGGCTTGAAAGAATCGATAATACCATTTAATAGTGGAGAAAAATATCTAGGCAATAGGGATAGAATTGTAGGGTTAAATTTACCACCAGTAAAAAGACCAAATAGACAAGCACCAAGTTTAAAAGGTGTCGCGAAGAAAGTAATAAAGAGACAAAAATCCATAAAGGAGGTTGATAAACAAGATAGAGATGGATTTGATAATCTATTTGGTGGTAAGAAGAGAAAGAAAAAGAAGAAAAAGAAAAGAAATAATAAAACAAACAGAAGAAAAAAGAAGAAGAATGGTACAAAGAAAAAGAGAAATTAATTATATCAATATTTAATATAATTAATGTTTTATTTTTGTAAATATAAAGATGCGCTAGGCAAACCAAAAGAGGGTGTGCATAAATATAGAATAATGAATATATCAATATTGGATGTATTGGCTACAATATTACTAGCAAAAACTATACAATACTATATAGTTCCAGATAAAAGTATATGGTTAATATTGATATTATGTTTTATATTGGGTATAATTTTACACAGAATATTCTGTGTAAAAACAACAATAGATAGATTATTATTTGGAAAGTAGTATAGTTTTGTATAATTTTTCAAGTTTTTGTAGTTTAGTTTTAGTTTTGGAATATTTTTGAAGATTAGAATAGATATTTTTTTTATTATATCTAATTTTTAATAATTTATATAAAATTTTTCTATTTTTTTTATATTTTAAATAAATGACGATTCTTCTAATAAGGTCTTGAATAATAAGATTTTTGAGAGGTTGTTGGTTAGAAGGGAAATCAGAAGGTAAATTAAGGTTATCAAGTTGACGTTGTGCAGCATATTTAAATGGATGAATAACAGGATATGTGCCTCCAAATTCGTGATGTTTATAAATAGTTTTAAGAGGTGAAATTTTTTTAGTTTTTTTATTTTTTCTTTTCTTTTTTTGCTTTTTTTTTGTATTAGTCATAATTATATTATAATAATATAATTATTTATTATAAATGAATCAAATAAAAAAAGAATTAGAATGTGATTATATATTTAAAATAATTTTGCTAGGTAATCAGGGTGTAGGAAAGACGAGTATAGTCCGTCGTCTGAGAGATAAAGGATTTAAGCATAGAGCGGAACCAACAATAGGATTAGATTTTACATCGTTACACGCAGATATTACACATGGTAAGAAAGTAAAATTTCATATATGGGATACAGCGGGACAAGAAAACTTTCAAAGTATTATTCAAACATATTATAGAGGTGTGGCGTGTGCTTGTGTAGTGATAGATGTATCTGAAAGTGATGCTTTTGATCAAGCATCTAAATGGTTGAAAGAATATAATAAATTAAAAAGCCCAAATTCAATTGGAATGCCTGTAATAATAGGTAATAAAACAGATTTAGAGAGGGTATATAAATACGAAGAAGGTGAGCAATGGGCGAATGATAAAGGTTGCTTGTATTGGGAGATGAGTGCGAAGAACAATGATAATACGTCTGGTTTATTATATTTTATAGGAAATAATATATTTAATCAATGGGATGGTGAGTCAAAAGTGGCGGGGATTACGAATAATATGATAAAAGAAAAAATAGAAATAATAGAGAATCAAGGAAATATTTTTTTCAAAAGTTGTTGTCGAATAGTTTAATATTGGTATAACATTTTAACTTGTAAAGAAAATGACCAATCCATATTGTTTAAATTAACAAGATAACCTTTATCATTTAATAGACGAACTCTAAAAGCAGATAAATTAACTGGTCCAAAATAAATACGTTTGGTTAAATCAGGTCTAGGATTAGTATAAATAAGAGTTCCAAAACTAGTAATAGCAGTATTAGGAATAGGAATTCTATGAAGAACATCAGTAGAAGCAGGACTAGTATATCTATCAGCAGGTTTACCAGTCATAGCAAGTTTTATTTGATCAACAGTATATCGTTGTTTTTGTGTTAAATTAGAACTAAGGTCTCTATTAATAGTTTGAGCTCTACAACCAAGCTCAGGTAAATTAAATTGTGGAAGACAAGGGTCGTCAAGAGCTAAAGACATAGTTTCTTTATTATAATAAGAAGGTAAAGAGAAATTGGATTTATTACTAGTCATAGTAACAAGATCTTGATTAGGTTTACTATTCATAAAATCATCTAGGGAAAGTAAAAAATATTTAGGACCAAGTAAATCTAATAATGCCTCACCAGTGGCTTTTTGTGTAGGTTGAATAATATATTCCTGTAATCTAAATCCAAGTAAAAAGCCAAGATTATAATCAATTTTTTGACCAACACCTCCACCTTCAACACATAGTGTAATAGATGCGGATGGTCTATACCATTGTATTTTAATATTATGAAGATTATTATTTTGAATAGAGATTTTATGTTTAAGAGGGTCGTATTCAAATAATAGATTTAAACTAGGGTCAATTTGATTTAAAGCTTGAACAATATCTTGTCCAGTTTTGTAATTACCAGCCGGAATAGCTTTTGGAATACCATCTTCTTTATCGGTGCAGAAATAATTAGTTCCATATTCCTCATTAAAAACCCACCAACTAAAAGGAATTTCAGCACTAACAAGTGTAATTTCCATTGTTTTTTTTAAAGGTTGATTTAAATTAATAGTGTAATTAGTAGGAGATTGTAGTTTTTTATTAGAGTTAGGTCCTAGAGTAGGACAAGCAACAGATGAAGGATCAAGAATAGTTCGATACGCACTATCAAAATTGATTGTTCGAGTAATAAATTGAATAGCAGTGGGATTAGTTGTACCTTGTTTAAAAAATTGTTGATGTGAATAAGCAGAAGGCATTCTTAATTCAGCAATAACATTTTGTCTTTCATCCATATTTTTAGTTTTACCTGAATATCTGTCTCCAACAATAGTATCATCGATTTTTTTAGCACCAACTCCATCATAAAAAATACTTTCTTTTGTTAAATTATCTTTTTCTGCTAATAATTTTTTTCTAACATCAAAGAAAAACTTTTTAAAAATGGGCTTATCATCATATTTATCTATGAATGTTTGTGTAATTGCTACAATATCAGCTTTTGTAAGTTTAATATCGTGTAAAACACCCATTATAGCTAATAATTCTTCAGATTGATAATTCTTAACATCAAAATCTGTTTGATCCATATGTATAATATCAATATAATTATTAAATTATTATAATCTTAATAGATTATATAATGGAAATTTTAGATAAAATAATGGCTCCGTTAGATAAAGAATACTGTATGTATTTTTATTTTTCAGGATTATTAGCTTTATTAGCTGCTGTATTTGCTGCTGTAAGCATAATTCCTTGTATGATGGATAAGAAAAAGAAACATATGTGTATTCATTTAGTTTTATTAACAGTTCAAATGGGTATGGGATATTTAGTCAATAGATTATTATATAATATGTGTATTAATTGATTGTAGATTATATTAAACTATTATCGATTTTCTTCACTCTGGTGACATACAAGAGATTTCGCTGACATTCGCTTTTCCTCCAGTTAAATCTTCAGCAGCTTTCTTTAATTCTTCCATTGTAGGGATATGAGCGTCAGGAACAACAGGTTCTAATTTTCTATATTTTTCAGGAAAATCAATAATAGCAGGTAATCTAATATAACCTTTATCACCTCTATAATAAGAAGGTATATATTTGAAATCGTTTTTACGATATGGATGAACAGCTATGGTGTCTTTTGAAACTTGTGATGAGATGATTATTCTAACAATTTTAGGTTTTGATTTGTTTTGAGTTTCGAGATATTGTTCAACAAACGCCACCTGTCCAGCAGCTTTTATAAAACAAACCATTTCATTACCTTCAGTTCCACAAATATTATCCATTAATAATCCATTATGGTCTTCCAGTAATCCACTTGCTAGGTACGGATAACCTAGACCAACTCCTTTGGCGAAGAAACCTTTAAAGCTCCAAGGGTCTGTAATGCCTAATTGTTCGAATTTTTTTTTAAGATCATTATCATCTAAATTTTTACCTGTGACGAGTTTATGTAAATTTTCTTTTAATTGCTGTTGTTGCTTTCCCCATTCACTAGCGTTTAAATCAAAATCACCGTTTTTATTGAAAACCTGTGGACAACACATTCTCACAGGTCCGCTCATTCGGAAATCCGTATGTAAATACATAACGTAGTTGCGTGTATGTGGGGCGTAAGCCAATTCGAAATTTGTTTTAGACGACATGATTATTTATTGAGTCAAAATACGTTGAATCAAATCAATTTTATAGTGCTTTTTTTTAAGTGCTTTTTTAAATGTAAAAACCTTCATTTTTATTTGTTTATAATATATATATGTTAAGTAATTTAACTGTAAAAAATACAATGCGATTTTCTTTGTTAGTTCAAATAGTAACGGGATTATTAACTTTACACGGTTTATTTATTAATTTACCAGAAAAAGACAGAATATTAACAGATATATTAGGATTAGAAACATTCGTTCAATTTATAGAAATGATATTTTATGTATGGATTTCATACGCAACAGTGAATGTTAATATTATGGCTTCTAGAAGGTATATAGATTGGATTTTTACAACACCAGCCATGTTATTATCAACAATAGCATTTATGAAATATGAGGAGGAGAAAGAGAAAAATGAAAGTATAACATTTTTAGAGTTTATAAAAGAAAACAAAAATAACATTTTATTAATATTTTCCTATAATTTTGGAATGTTATTATTTGGTTATTTGGGAGAAGTAAATATTCTTTCAAAATATATTTCAATCCCTATAGGATTCTTGTTTTTTTATAAATCTTTTGAATTAATTTATTATGATTATGCTGTAAAAACACAAATAGGAAAGAATTTATTTACATTTATGGGAACTGTATGGACTTTGTATGGTGTAGCAGCAATGGCTCCAGCAAATATAAAGAATACAAGTTATAATTTATTAGATGTAGTAGCAAAGAATTTTTATGGTTTATATTTATATTATAAGATTTTACAAACTAAATAAAATTGAATTAAATATAGTATTTTAGATAATACCAATGATGAACAAAGAAAACTTTATAAAATCTATTCAACACATAGGAACATCAAAATTTACAACTGAAACGTACAAAGAAAATGTAGAATTTAAGAAAAATCATAATAAATCAAGTTTTACGATGGCTACTCGAATGATTCCTATTTGTAATAAAATACCAGTAGATGTGGGTATATTTATATTAGAGATGAATAATGAAACAAATAAAATAGAAGGAATAGGAATAATAAAGAATATGCCTGTAAAAAGTGAAGAAGTAGGTATAAGAATATACAATGATGATTATTATAATACATATTTGTATTACGGTAAATATCACATATCAAGAAAGAAAATATTAGAAAATAAAGACAATATAAAATGTCTACATTATCTAGAAAATTTAGTTTTTAAAGGAAGTTATCATTTGAAAAGGGGTTGGAATACGGGTTGCTTTTCATTGAAAAATGAAAGAATAGAAACAAGTCCTTGTTACAGTGAGTTTATAGTAGATAAAGATGAATGGAAATGGAAAAATAAAAAGACAGCTATACGTAGATGTTCTCACTGTCATAGATTAAAGAATGAAGAACATAGAAGATTAAATAAAGGAAAGAAAAAATGTGGTTTAACACCATTGAAATGTTATAATCCACATAGATGTGATAGCTGTGGTGAATGGAAGAGAGGTCATATATGCACTAATAAAAAAAAGCACCCTAACAATGTTAAAAAAGTATATAAATTTTTAAGAGGTTTATTTATTTAAAATCGTCTACGTTGACTAGCGTATCTAGATGATAATAAATAATTTTTATATATTTCATATTGTTGATTGGTAATTTTTTGTTTGTGTGTGAATATAGAAGGAATAGACCATTTTAATTGTTTTATATCATCATAATTTATTTTTTCTATTTCTTTATATTTTGTTTTTGAAGTTAAAATATCATAAGCAACTTCGAAGGTTTTATCACCGTGTTCTTTGTATAGTTTTTTCCAGCTTTCATAATTCATAGATTCTATATAACCATCTTTACGAATAAGTGGAACAACTTGTTTGTAAACCTTACTAATTTTAAGTAACTCTAGATTAGAATATCTTCTAACATTTTCTAATCTGGTTAATTGATTTTCAATAGTATTGAATAATTTATCACTAATATTATTATCGTTGCTGCCGTCTCTATTTCCATGGAGTTCACAACCTTTATGATAAATTTCTCTAATACAATCATTTGAAACTTGGTTATATACTTCAAAAATATCTAAAATGGCTCTTCTTTTTTTAGTTTTTCTATCATCCATCATAAGACTTCGTTTAAATGAATTTTCATCTAATTCTTTCATTAAGTATTGAACTCGTTTTTTTTGATATAAATCATTATTGACTTCATTATTGCGTCGTCTATATGCATCTAATTCAACGTGTTGAAAATGATTTACACCTCTGTGAATATTAAATAATTCTGTGCAGAATTTATATATTTTAAGAATAGTATTGGATATTTTTAGTTCTAGATGAGCATCTTTCATATCAGAATTATTATAATCTAGTTTAAATTTAATAAACAACTGCTCCTTAGGTATATGAAATTTTTTTCCATCACGATCTAATCTAATATCAATACCCATATTAGGAAACTGTATGTCTTCTTCTTTTCTATTTATGTTTACTTTTCCTAAGAAGGTGTCTATTCCTATACATCTTAATGTATTATTGTATCTATAATATTTAATATATTCATCCTGTGCTATATAATTAGATAAATGGGTTCTTTGTCTAGTATGACTATAAGCCTTGAAGAAATTACCTTTACGTTTACCATCATTTTCATAAAATTGATGTAGATTCAAAAGTTCAAGTATTTGATTAAATTGAGCAGCACCTGGAAGTCCCCCACAGGCGATGGCTCCAGGATTAGCTCTATTTTCACCAGATTGTTTTTGCCATTCATAAAAGTGTGGGTTATGAATAACACCAGTAACTTTTAATCCAGTTCTCCAAGAAAATGCGACTTTACATTGAGTACACCACATTTGGTCACATCCAGATATCTTATAAATAGCAGCTGAACAAGAGGGACAAGGTTTTGTTTCTTTTTTCAATAATTGCGCACTCGCCAAAACATCAGGATTACAAACGTGTTCTGCTTGTTTATCTTTCCCAATAACTTCCATACACTCTTTACAAGTCCAAGTTTCACAAACACCACATTTCCATTGACTAGATAAGAATCCGGGACAATCGTTTACAGGACAAGCTCTAACAAATTCTTTTTTCTTCTTCTCCATATCTGATTTAGTTGAACCATCAACTATACCATGAGCTATATTATGTCTAATTTGTCTTTGCATATCTTGTAAATTTGTCCAAGCTTTTCGAGCTTCTTCCATCTTCACAGTAATTTTCATTTCTTCTTCCTTCATTTTTCTTATTTTTATTTCTCTTTCTACAGCAGGCATTGTTTCAGGCATTCTAGCCTTTTGCATTTCCCATAGCAATTGGGTAGTGTGTTGTCTGTAATCTTTATGTATAAAACTTCCTAAATAATCACTAGCATGGGCATCAGTCCATCCAACTTTACAACCCATACAATGAAGGTCTTTCTTTCCTAATAAATAAGTTTTATTACATTGAAGACAAGAAACAAGATTACATTTACTACAATGAACAGGTTTTCTAAGTTGTTTTGTGAATGGGAAATCACATATATCACAGGTAGTCGGCATTTTTCCAGATTTAGACATGTTTAATATACATATCACAAAATATTAATAATGAATCAATTTTATTAATTACACCAGATGAGCATATTTGATTTTTTCTTTGCGTTATTCCAATTTTTTTTATTATTTGATTCACATTTTTTAACATTACAAGACATTTCGAATAATATTTGAGTCACAGAAGTATCTTTACCCTTTTCTTTTCTAATTTTCTTAACAATAGGAAGGTCATCTGGTTTAGTATCATAAATTTTAGTTAATTCAGTTTCTTTTTTAAGAAAGAATGCTTTCCAGTAAAACTTCTTTAATAATTCTAATTTTTCATCCATTTTTATTAAATCTTTGGGATATTTACCAATTCTTGTGAATGCTTTTGAATAAGCTTTATTTCTTGTGGTATGCATATGTAAAACCATAGCTGATGGAATCCATTCTTCATCAATACCTTCTTTTTCCCATTTACGATTAATAATATTATATTTATCAAGAAAATGTCTCATGTGTTTACCATGACAGTCTTTAAATCCACCATAATTATAATGAAGCTCAGTTTCTATTTTTATGTCTTGTTTATTAAGTTTTATCTTTAATCTACTTATATTGTGATTTAATAGTGCTGTTTTAATTAAAATAGCTGTCTGATGGTCTTGCTCTTTCATGGCGGCTTGGGCTAATCTTAAATAAAAGTGAACATTATGTTTAACTCTTTGTTGTGTTAAATATTTTTCACCATCTGTTAAAATCAATATAACAAGATTAGTAACAGCATTATTGGTATAATAAGGTATTGACCTTTCTCTATTATATAGATAACTTATCAATCTTTTTGCTGCTTTTCTCATAGTATTAGTATTTTCAACAAGTTTTCTATCAAAATCAGTAGTCATCAAATCAAGAAACACCTTTTTAAGATTAAATTTTTTGAATCCCATACAACCTGTACTTTTTCTTCTATTTTGATTTGTCGGTGATGGTGGTGGTGTATGGTCCCAACTATTCATTCTATTTAATGATTTTGTTTCTGAAAGCATATTAACTGTAGTAAATAACTCGCAACCAACTTGAGATAGAGTTCTACTCTTTCGTTTAACCATAAATTATATGTATTTAAATATAATTTATTTTTTAATATAATACGTAATTATGATTGATATATGTCCATCCTTATGTTTAACATTTTGGGGATTGTATTGTTGCTGTCATTGTTCATTATTTACTTGGGATATATTAGATGAAAATTATAATACAGGACATCATCTAAATGTTTGCTGCACGAATATAAGTAATAAATACAATGAATTATATAAAAAGGTGAAGAGAAAAAGAGGTTATGATAGAGTAGAGTTAGTGATTGAAGAGCCAGAAGAGTTATTACAAGAAACAGGTTTAGATAAAGAATTTCATATAAAATATGATAAGCCTATGAGAACTTTATATGAAATTAATGAGGAAACTAACCCTATCGTCGGGGAGGCATTTTAAATACGCGTTGTCTAAAAGTATCCACCTTTTTTTTACAAACTTTTTTGGTACTCTTAGCCCACGTTGGTGATCTTGGATATAATGCTCTACTATGATTTTCACAATGGCCGTAATAATTATCATTGTATGTTTCATCAATAGCAATAGCCATAGCTATTCCTGGCTTTGGTTTCGATGAGCTTGTAATTATAAATTCACCAATAGTAGTCGATGTACCACCTTTTTTTCTACGAGTTTTTCTTTTTCTTTTACGTCTTCTTCTCTTTTTCTTTGTACGTCTTCTCTTTTTCTTTGTAC
>Ga0181394_1000306_pt1 | contig 22187 bp, 19 predicted proteins | sample 17SPOviralmetaG_FD_130123 | JGI IMG/M metagenome (GOLD analysis project Ga0181394, IMG submission 130123) | Marine viral communities from the oligotrophic San Pedro Time Series (SPOT) site, San Pedro Channel, CA, USA - 17 SPOT_SRF_2010-11-23 | ecosystem: Environmental > Aquatic > Marine > Strait...
ACTGAGCTATCAGAGCCAGTATTAGTCCTTCCATACAAAGAGTTCCAAGAACTATTAGAAGCTATGAGAGTTTTCTTAGCATTCTTATAAACTGTTATAGTTCGCGCAAATGTAGTATGTAAAGTGTCAGCTAAGTTCTGAACTTTTGTTATTTGGTCGCTTGATAAAAAACCTGCCATGTTGATTTTTACACTATTATTTATATAATAAGATAGGTTTAAGGATGAACGCTAAAAAAAATTTGGAAAAGCTGTCTAATGATGAGATCTCTAGGCTTTTTAAGATGATGCTAATGTTGGTCGAAGATATGAAGAAAGACCATGATTTTCATTATGAGAAGCTTTATAAGAATATCCCAAAGAAGTATCACCCGATTATAGATACCGCAGATCATTTTACCCCTGATAAGGCTGATTGGATTCGAAAAAGAATTTTAGATTGCGGTAATGAATCTATTAGAAATTTGTGTTCAAGAATCGATAATTATCAGGTAAGTTTTACATTTAAATAAGGAAAAAGGCTATGGCATTTAAAGAATTATATTCATTCACTATTGAAGAAGAAAAAGAAGTCGAAAAAACTTCTAAAAGAAAAAACAAGAAGACTGGAGAGGAGACCACTGTCACTAAAAAAGTGAAGCAGAAAGTCCCGATTCAAATCTCGATTAAACGCCCTTCTCGTAGAGAGCTAGAAGAGGCTGAGCTAGAATACTCTGTAGAAATGAGCCGCTGTGTCAAAAAAGGTATCTTGACTAAGGCTATGCTATATAAAAAATATAGTGATACTGGAGGTGTCTGGACTGAAGATGAGGCTAAAGATTATGGAGTCTTATACAAGGAGACTTTCGAAATCCAGAACAAGTATGTCAGACTAGAGACTATCGAAAAAAAGACTGATGCTCAACTAAAAGAGTTGGACCAGTTGAAGACTGACCTCGCAGAGATTCGGCGGAAGCTTGTAGACGCTGAGACTTCTATGGAGAGCTTGTTTAACCATACCGCTGATAATAAAGCTCAAAATAGACTTCTTCTATGGTATACGCTCATGCTAACAAATATCAAGGCTGATGCTGATGGGGAGTTCGCTCCTTATTTTAAAGGCAAAGATTTTGATGAAAAAATTGATGATTACTACAAGAAAGAGGACGAGGCTTCCGCATTTTACTCAGACGTTGTAAAGAAAGTCACTACCGTCTTAGCTTTCTGGTTCTTTAACCAAGCCTCTTCTCCTGACGAATTTAATAAACTTATTGAAGATGTCGAAAAAGGTGAGGTTTGAAGGATGAATTCTATATCTCTTTAATAGGGGAAGCTTTTGATGGCTACACAGAGGCATCTTTAGGTGATGATATTGTTTACATTAAACACGTAAATATTAGAGATCAAAGATATCTCCATAAGTATTTTGAAAAATATAAAGATTTAGCTTTGAAAAGGGGTCTTGAGACAGAGGCCGAGAGAATAAAATACGTCTTGAAAGAGAAGCTTTGGGAAGAAAAAGACGATATGAAAATCGCTTCTCTAGAAGGCGAGATTAGAAATCTAAAAAATACTGTAAACCAACTCCTACTAGCATCTCAAAGAGAAGAGTATAATAACATTATAAGGGATAGGGCTGAAGAATTATACGAATTAAAGAAAAGCCGTTCTGAAGTCGTTGGCAAAACTGCGGAAGATTATGGAACTGGGAGAAGTTCAGATGAATTATTAAGATTCTTATTGTTTAAAGATAAAGATTTAAAAGAGAATCTCTATACAGAAGAAGAATTTGCGGAATTAGAAGGTTGGGAAATAAAACAATTAACTGACTTACATCTAGATATACAATCTAGATTAGCTGATGACAAGATACAGAAGGCTGTTCTGAGGCCATTCTTTAGTATGTATCTATCTCTTTGTGAAGATGCTTACGGATTCTACCAGAAACCTGTAACAGAATTAACTATATATCAACTACGGGTAGTATTGTTTGGCAGGATGTTCTTTAACATCTTCCAACACACAGAAGATATACCTGATAATATCCGAGATGATCCTGAAAAATTACTAGCATACTCCCAGAGTAAATCTAGCGGTAACACAGGTGGAATTAGAGATGACGCTGATAGCTCTGTTGTCTTCGGGGCTACTAATCAAGATGTCAAAGAACTTGGTGGAGAGAAAGCTGTTTCTCTTTCTGAGGAAGCTAAAAAACATGGTGGTCAACTAGATATGACACAAATGATGCGATTAGCTGGGCATGATGTGTAAATCTTTGTGTAATTACATTAAAGGTTAACGGATATGCCAGTAAGAATACCAGTAGTACAAACAGGATTAGAAGCCAGCATCGAGGCGGCAGCTAAAAAAGCAGGTAGAAACCTCAAGATAAATATGGGTGGCAACGCCAAAAGTATCGAGGGGTTGTCTCAACCTTTAGGCCGAATTACTGGTAAGGCCGATCAGTTTACTAAATCTATGGAAGCTGCTAATGCTCGCGTGTTAGCTTTTGGAGCTTCTGTTGGTATTCTATCTTCCGTCACAAGAGGTTTTCAAGATCTCATTAGGGTGACTATTGATGTAGAAAAATCTTTGACTAGTATTAATTCTATTTTAAATGTCACAACTAAAGAGTTAGATTCTTTTAAAAATACTATTTTTGATGTCGCTAAAAATACAGAGCAGTCTTTTGGTGTGGTATCTCAAGCCGCTTTAGAATTAAGTCGTCAGGGTTTAAAAGCTGAAGAAGTCACTAAACGATTGAATGACGCTTTAGTTTTAAGTCGATTATCTGGTTTAGGAGCTTCTGAAGCTGTCGCGGGTTTAACAGCAGCTATAAACTCCTTTAATAAATCTGGAATTACAAGCGCTGAAGTTCTTAATAAGTTATCAGCTGCTGCTGTATCTGCTGCTGTATCTGAAAGAGATCTTATTGAAGGTATTAAGCGTTCAGGATCGGTTGCTACTCAAGCTGGGGTTTCATTCGATGAATTGGTTGGTGTGATTACAGCTGTTCAAGCTAAAACTGCGCGAGGTGGAGCGGTTATTGGTAACTCCTTTAAAACAATATTCACTAGAATACAAGCTATAGATAAGCTGCAAACTATGCAGAACTTAGGGGTGGAAGTCACAGACGCTTCTGGGCAAGTTTTGAGTGCTACAAAATTAATCCAAAATTTAGCAAAATCTTTAGAAGAAGTCCCTGATGCTAGAAGGTTGCAGATATCTGAAGGTTTGGTAGGAAAATTTCAAGTTGCTCCATTCTTAGCTATACTTGATGATTACAGTTCGAAAACTTCTCAAGCGATAAAAATTACTGAAGTTTCTCAAAATGCTTTTTCAGAGGCTTATGATCGAAACGAAGCTCAAAACGCGACTCTTTCAGCTGCTATTAATAGAACCACTGTTAGTGTTGCTCAATTAGCAGACGCTTTAGGTAAAATTGGTATTACTGATAACTTAAAATCTTTATTAGGATTTTTTACAACCGTAGTGGACGAAATACAAGGAGTCTTAGATGGAGACGGTATAGGAAGTAAATTCGCCAAGGGGATATTAGCAGGGATAGGAAATATTATTACTGGACCTGCACTAGCTGTATTCGCCGCTGTAATAGGTAAGCTGGTTATAGACTTAGTTAGATTCGGGACTGGATCACTTAAAACATTTTTTGGTTTAAATAAAGCTGCACAAGAGCAAGCCACCCTGCAAGGACAGATTGCTTCTACTCTACTAGGTAATTCTAATATACAGAAAAAGATTCTAGACATAGAGAATAGCACTCTAAGTGTAGAGCAAAAGAGAGTTGCCCAAACAGCTTTCTTTACTACAGCTTTAAATGAGCAAGTGGGTATAATGACTAGGATGCAAGGTATTGCAGCAAAGATAACTCCTGGAGTTATGGCTGGGACGAGGGGGAAAGGACGCGCTGCTGGAGGATTCATTCCGAATTACAATGCTATTGTTGGTTATGGATCGGAAAGAGCAGATATCAGCAAGGGTGTAGGAGGCGCTCCTGCTTCCGCAAAACCTGTTACTATACCCAACTTTAATTTTGGAGGTGGTCAAAAAGGGACTATGGTCGCTAACAGTAGCGAATACATAGTGCCTAATTATGCTGGAGGAGATGGGTCAGCTATCTTTAATCAAGATATGGCTGCTTCCATAGGTCTTCCAGTAGGAGCTAGGAAAATTGGGGCTGCTGGAGGTTATATACCTAATTTTGCTAAGACTGCTTTAGGCTCTTTTAGAGGGACTTACAACTTAGATAAGATAAACCCTTCTAATAAAGCTGTATTCTTTAATCAAGACGGCTCCCCCAAAACAGACAAAGTTAAAAATGTATTAGATAAACACCCTAATAGCCCTGAAGCTAAAGCTCTAATGGCTGTGAGAGGTAAAATTTACAATGCTAACACGCCTCAGAAGTCAGTGATGCTTATACCTCAAGAAGCTCCATTTCAACCTTCTGCAGCAAATCACAGATTTCAAAAACCATATAAAGGTTTCAATCAGTTTTTAGGAGGTGTCGCTGGTATCAACCCAGCTCTGAATGAAAAAAATTCAAAGTTTGCTAAGTTGTTGAAGCTCGATTCTATATTGGATGATTCTCTTGCTGATGCAGTTAATGTCTCCCTTAATAAAGCTATTGGCCAAGGGGCAGGATCTCTTAAAGCTAAGCCTAAATCATACTCAGCGAAAGAAATAAAAAACCTTGTTCTAGCAGAAGGAGGAGCTGGAGCATTTGGAGCTATGAGAGGAGCTATGTTTGAGGGTATAATGAAGGCTATTACAGGAGGAGTTTCTCAAGGTAACGAGGGTAAGCTTGATGCTGTTTTCGATTCTAATAGGAAAGTAATTGAAGAAGTCTTCGGCCTTGAAAATCAAAATTTTGAATTTGGAGATTTTAAAAATAGCGCATTATCAAAAGATAAATACGCTAGACAAATTATAACCAATGTCCCTAAAGCGGCGGCGGCTGGATATATACCCAACTATGCTGGCGGGTTACAAGATGCGATAGGAAGAGAAAAAGCTGCTGGTTTACCAATCAATCAGATTCGCGTAAACCAAGATCCAAAACTTAGAAACTCTGGTAACCCAATGGGGTTAGCCATTACTAACACTAGAGACGAACCTACTGGAGCTATACCTAACTTTGCTAAAAAAGGTTCTACTGAAGGCGCTAGTTCTGCGATGGGAGATTTGACCACTAAACTCTTTGGTGTACAAATAGGATTGTCTGCTCTTAGTGGGGTATTAGGGGAAATCACCGAGAAGAACAAACTAGTCTCTGGTAGTTTGACGCTTCTAAACGTCGCCATTACTGCAGCTATGGCATCTTCGGCTTTTGGTGGAGTGAAAGGTATAATGGGTGGAGCGGCTAATTTAGCTGGGACTTTTACGGGTAGAGGGGCAATGGCAGCGAGAGGTACTTCTATGATGAGCGCAGGAAGGAGTAGTAAAGGGTTCTCGATGCTTGCGGGTGCGGGTAAGGCTACTATCAGAAGAGGGGGTATGGCAGGAGTGGGTTTAGCAGCTAGGGGCGTGAGAGCTGGAGGCTTAATGGCTGGATTAAAAGTAGCTGGTGGAGCTTTAGTTCGTTTCGCTGGGCCTATAGGATTAGCAATTACAGCTGTGCTAGCGTTCAAAAAAATATTCGACTTCGCGACTGGAACAACAGATAATTTAGCTAGGAATCAAAATCGTTTGGCTGAATCTGCAAAAAATGCAGCTAAGGAATTAAGTGAACTAAAAATAGAAGATAAAGAAGAATTCAAAGCTCAAAACCAAGGTATCGCTAATCAATTCAAAAAGCGCATAGGTGACAGAGGATTTCAAGGATTTGAAGATAAACAACAAACTAGTGATCTAGCAGGGTTAATCAAAAACGCTTTGGATGCGGGAGCCACGAATAAACAAATAGAAACTATTATCGGTAGGGGCGAAAAAGCTTCAAAGAGGACTGTGTCTACAAGAACAGGTACGCGCACAATAGATGGGGTGTTTTCGAATAATACAGCAGATATAATGAGCCGAGAGCTTACTGGTCTATCAAAAAGAGATTTTTCTAGAAACCAAGATAAATTTACTGATAGTATTACACAGAAAGAGAGATTAATTCTAGCCGCTGGAGGGAAAGATGCTTTCGCCCTAGAAGCCAAACTTAGAAAAAGAGCGACGGATGACAGTCAAGGTTTCGGTATAAGTTCAGACGCTATTACAGGCGCTATAAAAACCGCAAAAGAATCAGGGACAGATACACAAGAGTCTATAGATCAGATGCGAGGAGACGAAGCGAAGCTTTTATTAAAAACAGAAATAGAGATAGCAAAGATAAAAGCACAAGCTCTTACCGAAGATCAAAAAGCATTAGCTTTGGGGCAAGAGAATAATTCTCTAAGTGGGGCTGCGATTGCTAACTTGCAAAATAAAATAGCTTTGGAGAAACTTAGTGTAGAGACTAATTCTAAGGTATTAGATATACTAAGTAAAGAAATAGAAAAGAACGAAAGTATTACTTTAGATACCGAAAAAGTAAAAATACTTCAAGACGCAATAGCAGAAAAAGGTTTAGAAAACCTAAAAACACCAGAAGCTAGAAAAGAATTAATAGAGCAGACATTGTTGACTTTACAAAAAGAAGGTGATGAAGCTGAAGCAATAGCAAAACTTGTAGAATCTACGGTATCATCAGAAATAAAATTAGGAAATGCTCAAAAAGCTAATTTGATAATATCTCAACAACAGACTTTAGAAGCGGCAAAAAGAAAAGATATAATAGAAAACATAAGCAGAGATTTAACTAGGCAAGGGAGATCTATAAATACAAGAACAGAATTCGAGATAGGATCTAGGAAAAACGCTTTACAACTTCAGAGAGGTTTGTCTAATGCCAATCCAAATTTAACTGATGCTGAAAAAGCTCGTAGAAATATGGCATTTACTGCTGCAGAAGGGGTATTGGATATTGATGAGTCTAAAGCGAATGCTGTTAAGGACACTAGGACTGAATTAACCAATCTTATAGATAAAATACCTGCTTTGGGAGAAAGTCTAAAAATTTTAATTGGTACATTAGACAAAGAAGGGTTTAGTTCTTTGGGTAAAGTATCTACGATGCTTTCATTTGCGAAAGATAGTGGCCTGATCAAATTATCACCTAAACAAGAAGACGATCTTGCTAATGCTAACGTAGGTATAGAAGGTCAGAAAAAGAATGTCCAGCTAACTGGTCAACTGGCTGATGTTAACAATGCACTATCTGAAGCAGCACTTAAAAATATCAACGCATTTAAAGCTTACTCCGTTCTACTAAGTGAGTTTACTCTCTCATTAAATCAATCTGCCGAACAGTTAAAATTAGATCTTTTAATGGTTAAAGATGGTGCTGGTGCAATTTCTAACATAGATCAGCAATTATTCACGGCGGCTGCGAAAGTCGGTGGAGCAGGAGCCACAGCTAGAGCTTCAGATAACCAAGCACTGAGAGGAGCTACCGATAGGATTACATTAGCTAGAACTAGTGTAGAACGACGAGCTGCGATAAAAAACAAAGATATACTTGCTCAAGAACTAGCTATTAAAACAGAGGTAGCTAAAAAACAAAAAGATGGAATTACAGATACTAAAGAACTTGTCGCTCTTAGAGAGAGGCTTGTAGAATTAGAAAAACAGAGATTAGCAATCGGTACATCTAGAGCTGAATTGTTTGAAAATGAATTTAACTTTACCACAGAAGAAATACAAGAAGGTTTAGATAGGGCTTTGGTGCAAAATGCTAGAACATTTGTAGATACAATCAGCGATGGTTTAGTAGATGCCATAGCTAAAGGTCAAGACTTAGGAGATGTCTTAAAGCAAGCTGCTTCGAACTTCTTCCTTGGAGAAGCTAAAAGTAATATGTCTGCTGCGTTTAAGAACATTACAGGAAACCTCTTTGCTTCTGGTGGGCCAGTCACTGGAGGTTCAGGATCTAAAGACGATGTGCCAGCTTTGCTTATGGGTGGAGAATTTGTGATGAAAAAAAGTGCTGTTCAGAAATACGGTTCTGGATTCATGAATTCTTTGAACTCAGGCAACATCCCCGCTATGGCTAGAGGGGGGTTGTTCACCCCAGGAACTTATGGCCAAGGAGAAATGAAGGGTACACGAAATCTATTAGATTTCGCGACACAATCATTCACTACAGGAGCTTCTGATAAATTTAATTCTGGTTCAGGATTCGCTTCTATAGGTTTAGAGCCTCAGAGCGCGGCTCTAACGATGTTTGGACGTAGAAACAGCCCAGCATTCCAAAGGGAGCAAGCGTCTAAGCAGAAGGCGTTTGGATTGTTTACTAGAGCAGTAGAACAAGAAAGAGCGGCAAAAGAAAGGGGAAGTGGATTCTCTGAAATCTTGAAGAAGTCCCTGTTATCCTTTGGAGCGAGTTTTGCATTCAAGGAACTCACGAATTTATTCGGTAATAAAAGCCCAACAGCTGATATAACACAAGACTTCTCAGACCCGACTCAATATGATAATGGATATCCATTTTCAGCCACAGGAGGCCCAATTCCCTATGCAGCTGGAGTAGATACAATCCCTTCTATGTTGTCTGGTGGTGAGTTCGTCATGAATGCCGCTGCAACCCAGAGAATCGGCAGAGGTAATTTAAACGCTCTAAACTCAGGTGGTGGTGGTGGATCTGGTGACGTAGTAAGTAAACTAGATGAACTTATTTCTGTTTCTGATAATTCTGGAGAGACTGTGATCAATATCACCGTTAACTCTGATGGGTCATCTAACTCTGAAGGTAGTGGAGACGATCAGCAAAATTCATTAGCGATGAAGATAAAAGATGTGGTTAAACAAGTGATTGATGACGAGAAAAGACTGGGAGGGTCACTAAGACAAGCTAGAGCATAATGTACGGAACAACACTAAATTACGATTCCCACTTCTTCATATCAGGACAAGATGGGACTCCTTCAGCTAGAGAGCTTTCTGGTATTAATTCGATTGATATCGGATATCAGAATAGCTCTAACATAGCTAAACCTTTAGGATCTACTAAAGGGGTAATTACTGTAGCTGGGGCTACGAATCAGACGGTTTCTTTTTCTAGATCGTTAATTTATAATGATCCAGTTCTTGATTTTACTGGAGATTCAAAAGTAATGAAGGGAAGTTTTAATTACAATAATAATACTTCTTATGGTTTTGAAAGCGGTTATCTACAATCTTATTCTGTAAACTGTGCTGTTGGGTCTGTTCCTAAAGTGAATTCTAGTTTTATTGTTTATGATGAAATGAAAAGCGGTATTAACGCTACAGGATCAACACCTACTAGTATAGATATTCCGAGTCAGGGTTCTATAACAGCTACATGTGATTACAGTAGTACTAATAGGGTTTTAGGTTTTGATTACTCATTATCTGTAAAGAAAATCCCATACTATACTATAGGATCTGAAACCCCTGTGGAGGTAAAACATGTAAACCCTATTGAGTATAATGCTTCTGTTCAAATAGATGTGGATGATATATTTTTAGCCAGTGGTTTTAGTTTTTTTGAAGAAGGTAGATCAGATAAGACTCTATCTTTTTCTGTCAAAGGTCGAGATGGCACTAATCTACAGACATTATCAATACCTAAAGCTTCTTTAGTTTCTGAGCAGATCAATGCATCCGCAGATGGATCTGTAAGATTAACCCTTAACTATATTGGACACTCATGAGTGAAGATTTATTTTACAACAGAGATCGTAACATAAGCGGTATAACTACGCCTTCGAAACTTGCACATCTTAATATTACACCAGTTTATGGATCTACTGTAGAGTTTCAAGCCAAGAATCACAGTTATGTTACTGATGATTTTTATTATAATTTAATCCCTCTTTCTGTTGATAGTTTAGTGGCTAGATTTGCTTTAAAATATGAAGTAAATGAAACTAATGCTAGAAGGCTTGCTAACTTTTTTGAAGCTCAATCGGGGCATTTACCTATAGAGTTTAAGCCTGATAATTTGGGAATTTATAAAACTGTTTCTGGTTTTTGTGATAATTACGCTATTAATTTTGTTAATAATCAACACTTCGAAGTCGCGACTAGTTTAACTGTTGACCACGCCCCTACTTTGTTGAAATGGTCTGGTATGGGGTGTTTCCCAAATTTAACTTTTGATGATTATAATTATTCTGAATCTTATGAAGAGTATGATATAGTATATACAGGTGTGAACCAAAATAAGTTGGATAACTTCTATTACTGCACTGGAGATCATACATCCACACAATCAAATTCCCCAACAGGAGCTTCCTCAATGTGGACGCAAGATTTCTTTTTCGAGCCTGATATCGGTACTCAAAACAATGTTGAAATTAAAGCTGATAAGCTAGAATATAAAAACTCTTTTACTCAGAGACTAAAGACTAATAACAATATTGCTACATTTGATATGAATTATAGTTTTAATAATATCTCTGACAAACAATTAAAAACAATGCTCCACTTCTTAGAAAATAAAGGGGGTTACCGTAGATTTAAACATCAAATACCTTCTGTTTATAACAGGCCAAAAGTCTATTATAGCCCCAAGTGGACTCATACGTGGGACTATGCTAATTCTAATACGTTAAGTGTAGAACTCAAAGAAGACCCTATGGGTGTAATTCCAACAGGAACTTAATATGTCTAGAAATATAATAAGAAGCAATAATGCGATTGTAGCTGTCCAAGATTCTACGAGTGCTTTCTCTACCAGTAGCAAGGATCTAAAATTGCATAAGTTAGCTCAAAGTTTAGATTATTCAATCGGTTATTCTCGGCAGCAGTCTAAACAAATTGGTTCTCAAGATTTAGCTGCTAACGATATATATAATCAGCCAGATGTATCTTTAAATATAACCTATATACCTGAACCTAATTTTTCTAATGAAGTGCAAAGCCGATTTTTAAATTCTACCCCCAAAAACGAATTTAAGAATATGTTTGATGCTGGCGATTCACAAGAATCAACGAATTTTTATGTTTTAATTTCTGAAAATCAAGAAGATTCTTTTATTGATTCTCTAGGTTTAGGAAGCCCAGTTAATAACTTTGATGGTAGTGATGCTATCGCTTTTGGTAATTGTTTCCCTCAATCTTATAGCATAAGTTATGCTGTTGGGGGATTACCTACAGTTAGTACTTCTTATATTTGTTCCAATGCTTTATTTGATAACTTAACAGGAACTTCTATGGAGTCGCCAGCTATAAATATGACAGGAGGAAATAATAATAATGTGGGGAGATCTCAATTTTATTTCACTCAAGATTTATCTACAGAAGCTCTAGAAAAAGCTCCACCTATAGTTAATCCTACTAATGCTGGAAGCGATGTAACTTTACAAAATTTACAGGTTGGAGGTCAACAAATATCTGGGAAACACCTAGTTCAATCCGTCGATATGAACGTATCAATACCTCGCGTTTCAGCTTATGGATTAGGGAATGATTACGCATTCGGCAGAAAGAGGCAATTCCCAGCAAATGGTTCATTTTCTATTTCTTCTCAAGTTTCTGGATTTGAGAGTGGAGCTATGACAGGTGTCTTAGATTCAGACCAGTTATATCAATTCGATCTTACTCTTGAAGCTAGTGGTAAAACTATGATATACAGAATAGAAGACGCTAAATTAGCATCTTATAATTACTCTATGGGTATAAATGGGAGAATGAATTTTGATGCAAGTTACACTTTTGAAGTTACTCAAGATAAAGGATTAAAAATGAGTGGTACTTACTATTAATCGTAATCCACTTTGACATCTTTACTCTCGTAACCCTTTTCTTTAATCCTATTTGGATGCTCTGTCCCATTACGCTCTTTAGCGTAATTATTATAGAATTTTTCCTTAACAGGGTCTAGACCCCCAGCTTTCTCTGCCCTTTGTGCGCTGAGTTCTGCTGAGTAGTCCATCATATTACCCACAGTGCCTTTCTTTTTATAAGTAGCGTCGATGTATTGCTGCTTACTAAAAGGGTCTATACAGCTATCTATAGAGGCGTGAGGGACGGTCCAAACCCTCCCCCACTGTAAACCAAATTCGTCTATATATATATGTTCGTCATTCATCCCTTGAATTACCTCGCGGTGTTCATCTGTATCAGGATGTTTGTAAACATATATCGCCATTATTTTATCTCTATTTTTTTAGCTCCTTTAACAGCTTTCTTAGGTAAGGTCAAATGAAGCATCCCATTCTTCAGAGAAGCTGAAATGTGTTCTTCAGATACTAAATCATATAAATATAATTCATAGTTTCTAGATCTATCTTCATTCTTAGCTGATACAGTTAGGACATTATCGATAACACTAAGAGTTACATCTTTTTTAGAAAAGCCAGCCAATTCAAATTCTGCAGAATAAACATCTCCAGAGTCTTTAATTCTGTCATAAGCTTTCTGTTGGGGGTAACTAGTAATGTCGTTAAGTAGGTTGTTAATTAATGTATTCATAATCACAATATATATAACACTACTTGTGCCAAATCATTTTCCCTTGTAGATAAGGGATAAAATAGCTTCAGTAGTCTTCTTGTAAGTCATAGTGTCTCCCAATTTGACTCCCTCTGCGTTAATTTGTCCCACTTTAGTTTCAGCTTCTTCCATAGCTTTGATGACGGTTTCTTCATCCCAGTCATAGAAGTTACCTTGATTATAATCAGAACCTTTATTAAAAAACACCCCATCTGCACTAGGAATAGTTCTACCTGTAGATTCAACTAAAATACAATTGTCTTTTGTAGCCCAATCTTTATGAGAAGTTTCATTTAGGACTATACTCCATTTACCAAGACAAGTAGCATTGAATGCAGGTAAGTTCCAACCTTCTCCACCAGACAAACCAGTGAGGTCGATATCTATAGCGTTAAGGAGTTCGTTTACTTCTGCATTCTTTGCAAGGTGGGGTATAATGTTAAGGTTATTATAGTTTTCACCTTTAGTAATATCCTGCCAAACACCATGCATTTGTTCTGGTTTGAAGAATGGATTGTTTATACAACAAGACAATTGATACTTAGGATCATTACCATATTTAGACAACCAAGTTTGGATGATTTTTTTGGTATGCTTCCTGTTTTCGAATTTGCCCATTAGACCAAAATGGACAATATCTTTCAAGTATTCCCTGTCAGTCCTTTTAAACTCCTCATCAAAACCTAAAGGTATGAAATGGGTGTTATTACAACCTTCTTCCTCAAACATATCTTTTGCATATGTAGAGGAAAAAATTGTAGAATCTTGAACCGCGCAAGTAGCCTTCTCAATCTTAGTAGGCTCACTACACTCATAGAAAGTAAACAGGTGTTGATCTTTATTCTTTCTATTTTCAGACCCATTAAAATGCCAAAGCCTTAAAGATGGAATCTCTTTATCAACAAAACTCCATCTTTCGTTTACAGCATTCTGAATATATTCTTTTAAATCTTCACCAACATCGAATGCATCGAGGTCTACTTTACCCCCCGTAGGGAATAAACCTATCTCAACATCTAACCTTTGTAATTCCTTAATAATGTTATAAGAAACATTACCGAAACTAAGGCTATTCAGAGGTGCTTCTAAAAGAAGTTTCATTTAAAATGGAACGTCATCACTATCGCCACCACCTGATCCTGAATTAGAATCACCATCTTCAGACTTCTTTGAGCCTAGAAACTGGAGGTCTTTACCGCGAATAAAGTATTTGCTAAATTGCTTACCATCTTTTTCCCAAGATGACATACAAAGCTCTCCATTTACAATAAATTCTCTACCCTTGGAGAGATATTTCTCAGCGATTTCTGCTGTTTTATCCCAATACTCGATATCTACGAAACACTTAGTCTTGGCGTTTGATGTTGAGATTCCAGCACGAAGGCTGACTACTTTTTTACCATTGCTGGTATTACGAACTACTGGATCTTTTACCAAATAGGCTGCTGCTGTTACTGAATTATACATAATTTATTTCGCTCTTTACTTTGTTTATAAACTTATTGTGAATGTTTATACATCCTTGAATGCTAAGGTCAAGACTATTTGCGATAGCTCTCCAAGGAGTGAGCTTATTATTAGGTGAACCGTATCGCATGTCAACTATTTTTTTTACTCTATCGTCAGATTCTTTTTTTAAGCACTCTTCAAATAGGACCATAGCCTCGTCTTTGTTGATATCTGGAATAAAAGATTCGCAGGAAGGCTCTACATAGCTATTCTCATCGTCAATAAAATATTCTTTACATTTCCGCTTTTTGTTTAGCGCATTTAGGCATTTCCATTTAGTCTGATTAGCCAAGTGCGTAGAAAATTTAGTGTTACGATCAGGATCGTAGTTCAGGGCAGAATCGTAAATTGTTAAATCTTTCTCTCCCACTATCTGGTTTTTATCCAATGTGAAACTTGGATGAGACATGTAGTGATTTACCATTGTGTGGAATATCCCAGAGTGTCTGTCGATCAACGCTATAAGGCTATCTTCATCCCGATGGTCCTCTTGGATTTTAGAAATTAATGTCAGGTCGCTATCCACTTCCACCATTCTATGGTCTCAAGTTGATTTTTCTACTTTTTTTTCAAAAAAAAATCGGTTTATATTTATAATATATTTATAAAACGTAATCAATATAGGATAACGTATACTTAATCTATAACGTAAAAGGTATAAATTACGTGTAGCCCGTTTCACGGTAATTATGAAAACAAAATCAGTCTTGTCAAGAAAAAAAAATTGTGAAAATACTCTTGCCTCTCAGCGGTGCTGAGTGTAAAATTCTTTAACATGATTGCTGAAGAAAAAACAGATGAGATGGCTATGGGAAATACGAGTAAAAAACTGATTTTTGAAGAGCAATTATCCAGAAAACCCGATCAATTTCCTTGGGCGCAAGATTTTATTGACGCCATGCATCAAGGTTTTTGGACAGACAAGGAATTTAGCTTCAGCAGTGATATACAGGACTTCAATGTAAATTTGAATCCCACAGAAAAAGAAATTATTGTAAGGACTCTTTCGGCGATAGGTCAGATTGAAGTTGCGGTTAAAAAGTTTTGGAGCAAACTGGGAGACAATTTGCCTCACCCCAGCCTTACTGATCTTGGCTATGTTATGGCAAACACCGAAGTTATTCATAATAATGCATACGAGAGATTATTGACTGTTTTAGGTCTGGAGGAAGTATTTGAAGAGAATCTCAAACTAGACTTTATTGAAGGTCGTGTAAAATATCTCAGAAAATACAATCACAAGTTCTACAAAGATTCTAAAAAGCAATATGTATACGCGCTAACGCTTTTTACCCTTTTTGTCGAGAACGTGTCTCTTTTCTCTCAATTCTACATCATTAATTGGTTCAATAGGAACCAAAACGTCTTAAAGGATACTGGCCAACAAGTTAAGTATACCCGTAATGAGGAGAACATCCATGCTTTAGCTGGAATCAAAATCATTAATACTATTCGTAGCCAATATCCTGATCTGTTTGATGATGAGCTTGAAGAGCGTATTCTTTCTGAAGCTCAAGCTGCCTTTGTCGCAGAAAGTCATATTGTAGACTGGATGATCAATGGATTTAATAAAAAAGGTCTAAATGCTGATATCCTAAAGGAATTCATAAAAAATAGGATTAATGATTCCTTGGAAAAAATCGGTTTCCACTCTGCGTTTGAAGTTGACACTTCTTTGCTTAAAGATACAATGTGGTTCGAAGAAGAATTGATTGGCAATAATGCTACCGATTTCTTTCATTCGCGCCCTGTGGAATACTCTAAAAATTCACAGATCTTTAACGCAGACGAATTGTTTTAATGACTGACTACTATTGGCTAAATGAGGACTCAAGAATTTTTCTTGAGAGGGGTTACTTAAAAGGAGAGTCCCCAGAACAGAGGGTAAAAGATATAGCGGATACCGCTGAAGGTTATTTAGGTATATCTGGTTTCTCAGATAAATTTGTAGGTTATATGAAGCAGGGTTTTTACTCTCTGGCTTCTCCTGTATGGTCTAATTTTGGTCGGAAGAGAGGTCTGCCAATTTCTTGTAATGGGGTTTATGTCCCTGATAGGATGGATGGAATCCTTGCAAAACAAAGCGAGGTGGGGATGCAAACAAAGCATGGTTCTGGGACTTCGGCTTATTTTGGAGAATTACGAGGTAGAGGAGCTAAAATTAATTCAGGTGGTGAGTCTTCTGGGGCTGTCCATTTTATGGAGCTTTTCGATAAAGTAGCTTCTGTTGTTTCTCAAGGTAATGTCAGAAGAGGGTCTTTTGCAGCATACTTGCCTATTGAACATCCTGATGTAAAAGAGTTTTTGCGTATTCGTAGTGAGGGTAATGCTATTCAAGAAATGTCGTTTGCAGTTACTGTGACTGATTCTTGGATGCAGGGGATGATTGATGGAGACAAAGATAAACGGCAACTCTGGATGAATGTTATCAAGAAGAGGTATGAGACTGGATACCCCTACATTTTTTTCCAAGATAACGCTAACAATCAAGCTCCAGATTGCTATAAAGATAAAGGCATGAAGATCTATGCTTCTAATCTTTGCAATGAAATCAGCTTGCCGTCTAAAGAAGATGAATCTTTTGTTTGTTGTCTGTCATCTCTAAATCTAGTCCAGTGGGACGAGATAGTAAAAACGGATGCTATAGAAACCCTTACGATGTTTCTCGATGCCGTTATGGAGGAATATATTCAGAAGACTCAATCTATTCCATTTATGGAAGCTTCCCATAATTTTGCTAAACGTCATAGAGCTATTGGTATGGGTGTTTTGGGTTGGCATTCTTATCTTCAGAGTAACATGATTAGTTTTGAAAGCATGGAGGCTAAACTACTGAATAGTTCTATCTTTAAGAGGATAAGGAAATCTAGTGATAAGGCTACAGAAGATTTAGCTAATCTCTTAGGTGAGCCATTACATTGTCAAGGTTATGGCCGCAGAAACACGACGACTCTAGCTATAGCCCCTACGACAAGTAGTTCATTTATCCTTGGTCAAGCTTCTCCCTCTATTGAGCCTCTAAATGGTAATTATTTTACTAAAGATTTGGCCAAAGGAAAATTCCCCTACAGAAATCCTTACTTAAAGTCCTTACTAGCGGAGAAAGGTAAAGATACAGATGATGTTTGGATTAGTATTTTGAATTCTGGGGGTTCAGTCCAAAAATTACCCTTTTTAAGTCAAGAAGAAAAAGATGTATTTAAAACCTTCGGAGAAATCTCCCAAAAAGAAATAGTTATCCAAGCTGCCCAAAGGCAGAAATTCATTGATCAGGGGCAATCTCTTAACATCATGGTCCCACCAGAGACTCCTTTTAAAGAGGTTAATCAGTTAATGATTTATGCTTGGGAGAATGGTGTCAAAGGTCTCTATTATCAAAGGAGTGCTAATCCTAGTCAAGAATTAGCTAGATCTATACTAAATTGCTCATCTTGTGAGGGTTGATTGTTCATTTTTGATACTTAAGAGTGTAAAAGTTTTCTAGATGGAATACGATTTTTCAGATAAAGCAAAGGATTTTTTAGAGAGCCAAAGCGCAAAACGCTCTGGTCCAAAAGGATCGGCTCAAACACCAGCCAAGCCTTCTGAGAGAAAGAAAGGGTCTTCGAAAAATAAAAAAGGATCTGCTGGTGGAGATAAAAAAGCTCCAGCTATTACTTTTTCAGATAAGGTTATAACCTCTCTAAAGAATAAAGTAAAAGAGCATAACGAAAAATCTTCAAAAAAAGTAAGCTTAAGTCAGCTAAAAAAAGTCTATCGTAGAGGTTCAGGAGCCTTTTCAAGTAGCCACCGTCCTGGAAAAAGCAGGGGCCAGTGGGCTATGGCTCGCGTCAATACATTTCTTAAGATGGTTCGTGGGGGGAAAGTTAAAGAATCTTATCGCGCTGCAGACGGAGATATCGCTAGAGGTAGCGAAGACTACTACGTAGAAAAGGTAGGGGATGCTTTTGTCGATTTCGACGAATTGGAATTTGGTCTGGCTAAAATTGATCTCTTAAAAGCTGGTGTTTCTGAATTGGATATGGATCAAGATATCGAAGATATTGATTATTCAGAAGCGGAAAAAAAAACTCTTAATAAGCCTTTTAGACTAAAAGGTGGTAAAAAGAAATTTGGAGTATATGTGAAAAGCCCAAAAACTGGGAATACTATCATGGTTAAATTTGGTGACCCTAATATGGAAATCAAAAGAGACGATCCTGACAGAAGGCGTAGTTTTAGAGCTAGGCACAAATGCGATACAGCTAAGGACAAAACTACACCTCGTTATTGGAGTTGTAGGTTCTGGTCGAAGAAACCTGTAAGTTCAATGGCTTCTGAAGAAGCTATAGAATGGGATGATGAAGAAATTTTGAGTGAGTGGGCTTGGGATGATGAGGGGTTTGCTGAGCATCAAGATTTACTAAACGCTTACCCGTTTCTTACTGAGATTAAGTTAGTGGTTGAAGAAGAGGAATTATAGGTTATAATAACCTCACTAGATGAGGGTATTATTCATTTCTGACTTTACGCTGGAAGATAATTCTGGTGGCGCACAAGTAAGTAATAAAATTATAATAGATAAAGGTCGAGAGCTTGGCTATGAGATTAAGGAGCATAGCTATAGATCATCAGCTACAGATTTTCTTTCTTCTTATGATTTAGTCGTCAACTCTAATCTGGAGGTAATAAGCAGGATTACTCCAGAAAAAATTCCCTTGATATTAAGGATGCCTAACTCAGTCAGGCTTGAGCATGACTCCTGTAGTTATCTAACTGATAGTCTTAGAGAACACTTGTTTAGTAAAGCTGAGAAAAATTTCTTTCTAAGCGATTATCATTTAGAGTTTTTTCAAGAAATGTATGGGGACTATTTTCATGATGTAGAGATCAATTATGACCCTATTGATACTTCATTGTTTACTAAATCTGAAGACTCGAAAGAGTATGATGTAGTTTATTGTGGTTATCTGCACCCGCTAAAAGGATTTAATAAATTACTGGAATTTGCTAAAATAAATCCTGACAGACAAGTAGATGTATTCGGATGGGGCGAATCTTCTTCTGATCATTTTTTTAAAGACATTAAAAACATTAAATATCACGGTCTGCTATCTCACGATGAAGTAGCGGCAGTCTTCAAAAAATCTAAGGCTTTATTTCATTCCCCTATAGTAAAAGAGCCTTTTTGTCGAATGGTCGGCGAAGCTTTATTATGCGGTGTTGATGAGATTATAGGTGACACATCGAAAATAGGGGCTTATAAAGAATTTAACAAAGTCGGTTACGGCAAATTCAAAGAGGGTTGTGAAAATGCAGCTTCAAAATTCTGGGAGAAAATAAAATGAATTTTCTATGTGGGACATATTTTAAGCACCAATGCGGTTTACAGTTGACAGACTACAAAAACGCTAGAGATTCAGTTTTTGTAAATTTTAAAGATGAATCTTTAGATAACAATCTAGTATTTTGTAAACCTGAGTACTTAAGTCTATTAAGTACTTACGTAAAAATAGGTTCTGTAAGACTTCCTGATGAGTTTGATTTAGTCACTCATAATTCAGATATTAATTTTGACGCTCAACAAATAGACTATGTATTGGATTTATTCCCTAATATCAATAATTGGTATACACAAAACTTAGTATTTGAACATCCTAAAGTAAAGCCTATTCCTATTGGTATAGCTAACCCTAAATGGTCGCATGGTAATCAATCAAGATTTCTTGAGATTATGGGTGAGAGTCAAGAAAAAACTAATAAAGTTTACGTTAACTTTAATGTATCTACTAACCCTTCAGCGAGATATGATTGTTTAAATAAAATATCCGATCAATATCCTTTGCAGAATAAAAGCAATTACCCAAATGCTGCTTCGATACAAGATCATGATGATTTTGTTGGCTCTACTCAAAAAGATTATTTAAGAGATATTGCAAAATCGTATTTTACAGTTTCCCCTGTAGGCAATGGCTTGGATTGTCACAAAACTTGGGAGTCTATTTATATGAAAAGTATCCCTATAGTTACTAGATGGCATGGGGTAGAGAAGTTTCAAGAGATGGGGATACCGATGATCATTATAGATGATTGGTCTGAATTAAAAGAGTTAGATCTTACTGCTGATCTTTATAAAAATATTTGGGACGATTTCGATATTGAGACTCTAAACTTTAATTTATTTAAATGATATGGATGATCTAAAAATAAACTTTGTAGATTATTGGCCTGGGTATGATAAAAGAAATAATTATTTCTACCACCTACTCTGCACAAAGTATAATATCATTATAGATGAAGAAGATCCTGACCTATTATTTTTTTCTGTGGATTATAGTAATATAGGAGAGAGAAATAAATATAAAAATCACAGATGTAAAAAGGTTTTTTTTACGGGGGAAAGTGTCTCCCCAAATTTTGATTCGGATGAGCCTATAAGAATAACTAATCATCAAGCTCACTACAATATAGGAAAGTGTGACTTTGCTTTTACTTTTGATTTTTCTGACGATCCCCGTCATTACAGATTACCTCTCTGGGTTCTACAAATTGACTGGTTTGATAAAGGCGGTTATGGAAATCCTGAATTCATACTAAGACCTGAATTAATAGGGCAAAATGAATTTATTTCTTCAGAAAAAAATAAATTTTGTGCAATGATTTTTAATAATCCTACAAAGGAAAGAGTGGAAACGTATAATTTATTTTCTACTTACAAAAGAGTAGACGGATTTGGTCATCCTTTTGGTAATTGGAGTAATGGAGAAATAAAAAAATATAATAACCTTAAAAATTATAAATTTTCTGTTTGTTATGAAAATCGTTTATATTCTGGGTATTACACAGAAAAACTCTTCCATGCTAAAACAGCTGGGAATATACCTATATACTATTGTGATGACGAAGCGTCCAACGATTTTAACGAGAAGTGTTTTATTAATCTAAACAATTATGAATCCTTAGAATCTCTTTTTCAACATATCAAAGAAGTGGACCAAGATGATGATTTGTATAACTCATATCTTAGAGAGCCTCTATTTAAAGATAACTTGATAAAGAAAGAGTTCTTGCCAAAATCTATTTTGCAATTTATAACCGATACTATACTAAAATGATAAACGCTGAAAAAACATATTTGGTCCACTATACTAAACTAGAAGATCGAAAAAAACATACAGATGAACAATTTAAGAATCTTGGTATAGATATCGAGTATATTACTGAATATGATCAAGAGGATTTAACTGATGAATTAATTGATAAGCATTATGACTCATCTGAAGAATCTTACAATTCTAAAATCCACCCAACTTATGGTAATAGGTCAACACCTCATCGTATATTAAACAAGGGGGAAATTTCTTGCGTTTTTAAACATAAATTAGCTATCGAAAAAATATCTAAAGAATGTGATAATTATGGTGTTGTTTTTGAGGATGACGTTGTTTTTGTAGAGGATTTTATTGAAAAATTTAATAAGTTTTTAGATTTAACTCCCGACGATTGGGATGCTATATTTATAGGGAGTTGTGCTGGACTAAGAGTAAATCCTCAATTCGTTAAAGAAGATGTTTTTACTTACAAAGTAGATCATCCAGCCTCAAAAGGTGGAGATTCTTATTTATTAAAAAGGGATTTAGCTGAAAAGATATCTGGCACAATGGATAAGTTTGTTACTGCTGCTGATTGGGAATTAAGTTATCAATTTAAATTACATAATGCCAACGTATATTGGTGGGAACCTCCATTAGTAGTTCAAGGTTCAGAGATTGGTCTTTACAAATCAACATTAAGGTAACCATATATTATCTAGTCATGAACAATAGTAAAACAATAGCTTTTTATCTTCCCCACCTTGACATTCAAGGGACTGGTGTAAGCAATTATGATTATGCATATTTTAATCAGACTATTCTCGGCAATAAATCATATATGATTTGTGATAAACAACATGCAGGTACTCACCCCTTAGCTATGGAAAAATTCAAAAACTCTATGGAAGTGATTGAATTAGATGGGAGTGAAGATATGGTGGCTTTAGAAGATGTTCTTGAGAGAATTCAAGCTGACGCAATTTATATTCAAAAATGTGGGAAAAAACATGATGGGCGCTTAGTAAAAAATACCCCTATGCTTACGCATGTTGTAGGATGCGAAAACGAACCTCATGGAAGTGTGTATGCTTATGTTTCTGAATGGCTTTCCAACCACTGCTCT
>Ga0181394_1000308_pt1 | contig 22109 bp, 26 predicted proteins | sample 17SPOviralmetaG_FD_130123 | JGI IMG/M metagenome (GOLD analysis project Ga0181394, IMG submission 130123) | Marine viral communities from the oligotrophic San Pedro Time Series (SPOT) site, San Pedro Channel, CA, USA - 17 SPOT_SRF_2010-11-23 | ecosystem: Environmental > Aquatic > Marine > Strait...
AAGCCCTCCAGCCGCAACGGTAATGTCATAAGGATATTTTTCTACGAACATTTACTTTTTACGCTTTTTATCAATTAACCATTCTAAATTTGTAATGCGTTTTCTTTCAGCAGGATTTAGTGTGTCACCATCACTAATCTTTGCAAGCAATTCTTTATCTTCTGCCATGACCTGTTCAACTACTTCTACTTGTTCTGTAGGTGCTTCCTCAGGTTCAGGTGCAATAAGTTCTTCGGCTGTTTCTGTTGCAACGTCATCAAGTGACATAAACTCGATACGCCTACCTGTAGCATAATTGAGTTGCATATTAGCCGCAACAACAAGCAGAATAGCAAGCGGGTCAAACACCAACACAAGCATAATAATTACTGCTCTTACCGCCTCTTCAAGGTTCTCCCTGCCGTCCTCGTAAATGAGGTCCGCGATATATTTGATAGGACCGACCTCGACTTCAAATGCCCTGACCTCGGCTGATAGTTCCGACCTTTCGTCATATAGCGTATCATTTTCTTTTTCTGCTTCCTCGATGATATTACGCATTGCTTCACGTTCCGGGGCTTGCTCTCGCCTTTCATCAAGGCCACGAGTAACATATCCCAGCTCTGTGTATCTATCAAGCGTTGCATCAAACCCGTCCAACGTCTTTTGCGCCCTCGTAATCTCACGATCGTTGGCCCTAATACGATTGTCAATCCTTTCAATTTTCGCTGTTGCATCACCACTGTCAACTCCCTGGTCAATATGTGCCTTAGATAGGAATCCGAAAATACCCATAGACGTAATAATAGATAGAATAACCACTGCAGGAACAAAATATACCTTCATCAATAGATTAGCACGTTCCCAGTTTTGATATAACCATGAAGCAGTGACCAATTTGGCAATCTCAAGGACTATACCCATTGCAAGAATAGATATTGCGGCGGCAGGAAAAATTGCCATTAAACCTACAATAGAGAAATAACCTGCAACCGCAGATACACCCAAAGCAGATGCAAATAGTAGTGCTACATATCCCATGATTTTGGCTCCCATTCTACTGGCTCAAAGTCTGCCAGTGGTTCCTTGTTTAACCTAATATTGAGCATTGAATTTAGACAACGTTTATCGTGACGTTGTTGCCACTGCAACAAAAACTCCTGCATCTTGGCATGAGATTTTTTCTCATACTCTGCAATAGTTTCTTTTGTCAATTCACCTTCATATTCCAGCACATACTTAGATGAGCCAAAATACTTTTCATACAGTTTCTGCTTCTTACCAGAATAGCCTATGTAATAGTCACCATTCGGAAAGTATGTGCAATAAACTCGGTGAACCTGTTTCTCTTTAGGTTTCCGTTTTGCCATACACTATTTATGGCTCTATAAATTATGAATAAATCTTCCTTGTTCTATAGCATCGTCAACATGTGATAAAAAGTCTTGTGTAACTTTCTTATAATCATTATATAATGGATGCGTATCAATATCTACCTTTTGTTTTAAGAAAAGGTCATTTTCCTGTGACCAGTATTCTACATTAAAGAAATGATATTTTACAGTATGATTGGATAATGTTTTTTCCATTAGATCAAAACAGTCTTTCATTTCTTTATAATTAAGATCGTGAACACAGAACCAAATTGTCAGACTAAATAATGACTTTGTGTTTATGAACTCTAAATTTCTTAGTAAGAGATCAAAATTGCCACCGCGTCTCACAACTTTGTAAGTTTCTGCATTTGCGGCATCAACAGAAATATTTAAATCGAGATTAAAGTCTTCAGCGACATGTTTCATGTCTTCCCACTTTTGCATAAGTAGCAAGCCGTTGGTGTGCATTCTAATTGTATGTAGTTGACTAAATTTTTCCTTGCTAATGTTCTTAACAAAGTTAAATGTTTCCTTACTATACAGGGGGTCGCCTGATGTTGTTGTGCCTAAATATTGTATCTTATCAGAAAACTTTTTTACGTTTTCAAAGGAGTTCTTTTGTTGTGTGCTTTCAAGTATGAAATCATGTCTACAAGTAGGACATGCTAGGTTGCATACATTATCCTCACATAATTCAATATGTGTAGGATAGTCAACTTCTACAAGCATTTCCTTATCTACAAATACTCGAGGGGAACCTCCCTCACGATATGTTTGTAAATACGGACAGGTATCACTACAAAGAGAATAAGAGTCATCCAATATACTCTCACGAATCTCTTTTATTTCTGGACTATTAAATTTTTCTTTAACAGTATCGCCGGATAATTTAGGATGATTGTTCCATGTCGGGTTACAGATAATTTGTTCACCTGACTGCAAAAATGTAGCCCATTTGAAGGGCATGGCACAATACTTTTTGTCATTCGTCATCTATATCGTCAAATTCCAATTCTTCTTCCTGTTCGACTTCACTGCCACAAAAAGGACAATATACAACACGATAATAATGTTTGTCCATATCGTGTTGCACACTGAACATTGCGTCACATGAAATACATTCCAGCCTCGGTTTCATTAGGCAGCCGAACCCCACACATCTTGCCAGTCACCTGACAATGCACCGCGGGCATAGTCTGTTGCTCTGTTTTCAAAGAAGTTTGTATGTGTAGGTGCATTAATCATTTCTTCTACCCAAAGCAATGGATTCTTTTTGACCTTAAAGATACCCTTCATACCTAGACTGATAAGGCGTCTGTCTGCAATGTAACGAATATATTTCTTTACATCCTCGGGCGTAAGATTTTCCATATCACCCATAGCAAACGCAAGGTCAATAAACTTATCCTCAAGCTCTACCATCTTTTCTGCAATGGTATAGATATTACTTTTAAGTTCGTCATTCCAAATCTCTAAGTTTTCTTCTACATAGGTTCGGAATAGTTTAATCATGCTTTCGGCGTGCATTGTTTCATCAACAATAGACCAGGTTACAATTTGACCCATGCCTTTCATTTTACCGTGGCGTGGGAAGTTCAGCAACATAATGAAGGATGAAAACAATTGCATACCTTCTGTAAATGCAGAAAAGGCGGCGATGTTTGTGGCTACTGATTCCTTAGTCCCATTCTTACTGGACAAATCCATAAAGTATTCATGCTTATCTGCCATTGCTTGATACTCTAAAAACTCATTGTAAGTGCTTTCAGGCATACCTAGTGTTTCAATGAGATGTGAATATGCGGCGACATGCAATGCCTCTCTAGCGGCAAATCCAGACAGCATCATACGAACTTCCGGTTGTGGGAAGTAAGGCAGATAATTTGTAACATAACCACCTGCTACATCAATATCACCCTGCGTAAAGAAACGAAAGATGTTTGTCAAAAATGCTTGTTCTGCCTTTGACAACTTATTTTTCCAGTCCTTAACATCTTCTGCCATAGGAACTTCTGTATGTAGCCAATGTGACTGTTCATGTTTTAACCATGCTTCATACGCCCAAGGATAATTAAAAGGTTTGAAATAATCTCGTTCATCCTGTAAGTTCAATTTCTTCGCCATGGGCGTCCTCCGTTTGTTTTAAATTAATTAGTGTATTTTTTGCCGGGTGTCTGTTTCGTCTATTGTCATATGTCCCGCCGGCGGCAGTCATATTAGATTCGACTTTGTATTCATTCATATTAAATGTTTCTTCAAACGTAATAAAATCCATTTTGCCTCTGACTGTAAATGGATAGTCATGGCTAGGATCAAACATATAGGACTTTTGCATTTCCATAATACTTGTGTGTGTATCAGGGAAAAATTCCAATAATGTTCTCCAAGCAATGTCATAAATTTCTAGTTTATGATCAACAAAATCTGTCTCTTTCTGATAAAGCCAAGAATGTGCAGATTCTGTTTGTATAACTGCTTCATCAGATTTCTCTCCATTATCTTTTTTATTCTTTTTTACTCTATCCTGCTTAATAGTTTCAGCCATGGTAGTGAGAATTTGTGTATCTTTGTTAGACTCGGGATTCAGTTTGTGGTCAGCCTTTACATGTTTACGCAATTTGAAAAAGCCCTTGGCTGCATCCTTACCTGCTTGATCCTCAGAAAGATATTTAGAAACGCTTCTTCTGATAGATTGGAAGTGTTCGTCAATATGTTTTGTCTCTTTAATTTTTTCAAAGACTTTATCATAGAACTGTCTATAACTAATGCCTTTTCTTCTTGCATATCTTGACAACACATAGGTATAACCATACACATGGAATCTAACTATCATCCAGGAATACATATACGCTTCAACCATTTCAATTGTGGACATATCTTTTGTAGCACATACAACTTCTACATACTCAGGAATATCATCAGGGTCATTATATAAAAAGATATAGTCCTTAACTAGAACAGTCTTGATGCCATATTTTTCTCTGGATTCTTCTGACGACATTTCACTGTTTTTTAGTGTTTGTGCATACCAAACTTCTACACAGTTATGTTGCCCTGCTTCAAGTATTTCACCCATACCGTCCTTCCAGGATTCAAGTGTTTCTCCTGGCAATCCAATAATCATTTCACTATACGCATCAAGGTCAGCTGCCTCAGTTTTTTCTAACATCTCACCGAGTTTATTGATATCTAAATTTTTCCTTTTAATTTCCTCAAGAGTTTTTTCACTCATACTCTGCTGGCTAAGTGTCACACCCTTCATTAGTCTTCCCAATGCCTTTCCAATTTGTATTACATGGTCATTACTATTTTTTGCAAATTGAATAGCAATTTTATCTAAACGACTATCATTTAAATGTTTGTAAAACATTTTTGCTAGTTCAACATCTCTGTTCTTGAATATACCAAAGTTAGCATCAGCCATAAAAATATAGGCGATAGGATTATTTTTCATCCAAAGTATTTCCTGTTCAAGGCGGTCAAATTCAAACTGCTTAACCTTGGAATATGTTAGACTACCCCAATCGCAAAATGTGCATGAAAAGGGACAACCTCTCGAAGTTTCAAAGGGCGTTTGCCATACAATATCTGGATGATCTGCAATAATTTTATCAAACACACCTGTTGTAAATGGACTAGGCAATTCAGTTAGATCTGTAATACGTTGTCCCATGTAAACATTTTGTATATCTCTACCCTCATGGATGTCTTTGAGTAGCTGTGTGAATTGTTTTTCGCCCTCACTTAACATTACAATATCAATCCAAGGATAATCAAATAAGTCCTGCCTATTTACTTGCGGGCCGCCGAAAACAATTTTACAGTCTGGATATTTTTTCTTGATCTCATGCGCCATATGCAAATTGTATTGTTCGTTCCAAACATAGCTACTAAATCCTGCAACAACAGGATCCTTAATTTTTTCCAAAACTTCTGCAAGTTTGTCTCTAGCAAAAAAGAGTCCATCAAGATGATAATTGTCGGTTACAAAGTCATGTTGTATGGCATATGCCCATAGACAACCAGCACTATAAGGTAACCAGTTCTGTGTTGATCCCTGGAACTGCATCGTGTATTGAGGCTGAAAGAGATATATATTCTTCTTAGACATTACTCCGCCAAAACTTTATAGTTCTATCCAGGCCATCGGAAAGACTGACCTTTGGTTCCCATCCTGTAGTTTCTTTCAGCAACTTCCCATTGCTGTTTAACCAATAAATTTCACCTGGACGTTTTGGCTTTGTATCCCAATTGATTGTCCCGGACCAATTCATTTTTTGTGCTATCATATCAGCATAGTCTCGAATCTTAATAGGTTCATCGGGACCTAGCGTAAACAGTTTGCCCCTACATTTTTTAGGTGCGTTTACAATCGTTGTCCACGCTTCAAGCATATCATCTATGTATATAAAGTTCCTGTAAGGTTCTGCGTAACCCAGATTAACTTCATCGCCTTTCAACATCTGCGTTATGATTTGTTCAGTAACAAAAAAATCATTATCCTTCCTACCATAACAATTAGTTTGTCTTATGATAGTGTAAGGTAAATCATAACATCTACCAGCATATTCTAAGTATTTTTCGCACCCAAACTTCGCAACAGAATAGGGTGCATTGGGGTAAGGAATAGTGTTTTCGTCAAATGCAATGTATTTATTAGGACGAATATTTTGCAAAACGTCATCACTGATAGGCTGATGTCCATATACTTCCATAGTGCTGGCAAAGACAAAATTTTTCAAGTCCTTAAGTGTTGAGGCAGCCTCAATTAAGTTTACTGTCCCCGTATAATTAATATCACTAAATTCTACTTGCTCATAGAAACTTTGCTCAACCTCTGTTCGCGCACCTAAATGCACAATGATATCCGGGTTGAACTCTATCACTTCAAGTTTCACATCATCATGGTCTCGCAAGTCGCTCTCAAGATGATATACGTGATTTCTACTTTCAAGATAGGGCGTTAAATGTGTGCCAATAAATCCTGAAGATCCTGTCATTAATATATTCATAGAGTATTTGTCCAGATTCCAATTTCACCAATTTCAATGTCTATAGGTTGTTCTATAATCCATTTAATGACTCCTGCAATATATTCGGGTGTCATCATATTAACATCCTTATTATGTGCTGACATATTTGTTTTTACAAAACCCGGATTCACAATACTGACTCTACATTTTTTATCTGTGCGTAAAGAAGAATGCCTTGTGTCTTTCAGTAGAAGTCTTTTGCTACTTGTATATTCTGGACGGCGTGTTTCATATGGATTAAGAAACGCAGATCTGCTACCTAAATTTATAATAGTTTTAGATGGCTCATTACTCCATAAATTTAACATTGTTTCAAACATCCGCATCTGACCAAATTGACTCCAAGCATTATTAATGAATACAGTAGCATCCCTCGCTTCTTTAGCAATCCTATCCGTATCATCTATATCATAACCATTACTGCGGCTGAATCCTTGCACAATATTGTCATGCTGTAACAAGTCCCAACAGGCTTTACCTATACCTGTAGAATGCCCTGTAATTGCAATTACTGCCTTACCCATAAGCACCTCTCAGATCCACTAGCAGGATGTATAGACATCTCAGGTTCTGATTTCATTGCTTCACTAATTTTTTGTATGTCCTTGTCATGCCAAATATCCAACATCAACATACCCCCAGGTTTCAAATACTTTAACACTTTTTCCCAGTATGTGTCAAGCGGATAATGCCACGCATATGACCAAGTAGAAGTAATTAAATCATATTGTTCCCACTCATCCTCAGGAGTAATAAACTTAATATTATCTATTTTGCTTTTTTTCATTGTCTCCTTTGTTAGATCAGTGTTATTGTAAAAAACATACCCATCCTCATCGTAACCGTTTAAATAATTTTGAGGCAATCCAGCAACATCTTTCCAACCATTATTCTTATCCAACAATGTTATTTTCGCTGAGGGAGCATAAAGACTTAGTATTAAACTATTGATACCTACACCTGAACCAATGTCCAATACGTTTGCATTTTCAGGTATATCATATGCACCTAAGTTTTCATTGCGACTCCATTCCTCCTGCCGTCTATCGTTATGGTTATCATAAAAATGCTGTAAAGAAAGAACACCATCATTACCTAGCCCTATCTGAAACATGCTGTAGAAAGCTAATTCTTCAACACTATCCCAAGATAAACTAAAAGCCCCTCGATGTGTCTTAATACTTAACTTGTATGTTCGCCAATCGGGGACTTTTGTTAAAAGCCTATCAGATAATTCATTATCCTGTAGAAGCATAGTCGCTCTCATAATCTACTGCCCACACTAAAAGTTCTTGATATCCACCAATGTGTTTGTCATCAACATAAATTTGAGGGACCATACCTGTAGGCTGTGTTTCTTCCTCAAAACTAATATCCATGCCTGTCAAAAAGTCTTTTGCATCTTTACAAAATTTGCAATCGTCTCTGGAATAAATTTTTACTTGCATTATTGAGTTCCTATGTCTATTTTATTTACTTGTTCAAATGCCCACTTGCGTTCCTTACACCACGGACAATACCCACATCTACCTTCATCACGTTCTGTGCAACTATGCGTGATAGGCATAATATCCTGTGCAATACCTAAATCAAAAGCCATTTGCACCGTTTTATCTTTTGTTATATCACTAAAAGGTTGAAGACAGATGTCCTCTGCATTGTATTGGCTGGCATGTTGTCTTTCATGGTCTGGCTCCATACCATCATAATATTTTGTGACAGCTACATAAACAATATCTGCATATTGTTTTTCAAAAATTTCATAGATCCCACTTGTCACATATGTTGAAGGATCCTCTGCGGCTATACTGCCAACAAAGTTCGTTACCCCAGAATAGCCTGACCACTTTAAAACTTTGTTAGCATACATAACTGCACCATCTATCTTAGGAACAGTGTAAGGGCGACAACTCTGTCCCCGCTTCTTACATTCTTCATAAACTATATGCCAAAGAACAGCACTATCCCAACCACCTGATACGCAAACACCTATGCGTTTATCATGTGGTATGCTATCCCTCACATGCGATACAAGTTTCATCATCAATCAACGCCTGCATATCTATTTCTTTAATTACTTCTCGTTCAATACGTTTAGACACTTTATCTGCCTTACCAAGTTTTTCAGAGCGGCAATAATAAAGTGTTTTTAATCCTTGTTTCCATGCAAGATAATGAATCGCATGAAGATATTTGATATTTACGTCAGGGCGGAAAAATAAGTTTAGTGACTGTGCTTGGTCAATAAAGTTCTGTCTATCTGCCGCATGTTCAATTAACCAACGCTGGTCAATTTCCATAGACGTTTTAAATACATCTTTTTCCTCATCTGATAGAAAAGACAAGTGTTGTGCAGAACCATCATTGGCTATGATTGAGGACCAAATTTCGTCATAATCCAACTTAGTGTTTTCTTCACACTTTGCCATAATGAGTTGATCGAGGTATTTATTTTTGTTAAGGTGTGCTCCTGATAAAGTATCTTGCCTATAGGCATTTGCTCTAAAAGGTTCAATAGAAGGCGAAGTGTTTCCCATAATAATGCTACTGGAAGCGTTAGGAGCAATAGCCATAACATGGCTAAATCTTTTACCTGTTCCTTTAGCGTCTGGTGCTTCACCTCGTTCTTTGCCCAACTGAATATTCGCTTCATCTAATTTACTCCTAATTAAGCGGAACATCCTCATGTTTGTTCCCTTTGCAACAGCACCTTCCCATGCAATATTTTTCTTTTGCAGATAGGCATGGAAACCCAAGGCGCCGATACCTATGCTCCGTTCACGGGTAGCACTAAACTTAGCCCTGGCAACAGTATCGGGTGCATTATCAATAAAATATTGAAGAACATTATCTAACATTTCTGCTACGTCTTTCAGAAACATTGGGTCTCTTGACCAAGCGTCATAGTTTTCCAAGTTTACAGACGACAGGCAACAAACTGCGGTGCGTTCTTCATTTGTGGGGAGGATAATTTCAGAACAAAGATTAGACTGGTGAATTTTTAGTCCTAGTTCTTTCTGAAACTCTGGCAGGTTGCGGTTACTTGTGTCAATGTAATGGATATAAGGTTCACCTGTTTCCATACGCAACTCAAGAATTTTTTGCCACAACGCCTTTGCAGATACAGTCTCACGGACTGCACCACTATGTGGGTCACATAGATTCCAACCATCATCAGCATCAGGGTCTTGCATACAACGCTCAACAATTTCCATGAAGCGGTCACTAATATTGATACCATGATGTAAATTTAAGGTTCTCATATTCTGGTCACCAGTCGGCTTACGCATTTCCAAGAACAACAGAATATCAGGATGTGAGATATCAAGATAGGCGGCATAACTTCCTCGCCTTGTTTTACCCTGACGATATGCAAGTGAAGATGCATCATAAGTTTTTAAGTGAGGCATAACACCTGTAGATTTATCATCAGCAGAACGAATACCAAAGCCAATACCTACACCGCCACCTAGCATAGACAACCATGCAGTCTCACTAAAATTTTGCACAAGTCCGTCGGCTGTATCTTCAATGTAGTTTAAGAAACATGAGATAGGCATGCCGCGTTTGGATCTGCCATATGAAAGAATAGGTGTAGAATAGGACAACCAATGCTTAGAAGAATATTCATAAAGGCGTTGTGCATGTTCATCATCAGTAGCAAATGCTTTACTTACATACGCAAACCTTTCTTGAGGAGTTGTTTCCTCGTCACGCATGTAGCTTTCTTGTAATCTTTGAACGCCAAGTTTATCAAACAACTCGTCACGCGATTCATCAATCTGTAGACCCAAATATTCTCTTTTTGCCATTTACTTCTCGTATTCTGTTGGAGTTGGTTTGCCAGCTTCTAATTTATATATTTTTGTGCCGTCACCGGCATATTCCCATTCACGTTTATCTGGGTCTATTTCTGTGTAACCTTTTATTCTCTGGACAACGTCTTCAAAGGACAAATCTCTAAATGCTATCCGAGCAATAATTCTATCAGTTTTAGGTGTAATGCGATGCATTATAGAAGTGTTAAACAACGCGGCTTTATATGTATAAGAGCCAAGATTTTTAAACTCAACCTCACTAGTTTCACCTAGCAATACAATGTTAAATGCACAAAGAACGCCCTTAGGATTGTTACCTGTCTTCTTTGTTATCTCCTCATCTACATGCCATGGGTAACTTTCACCCGCATCAACATACATATAAGAAACACTTACCTCACCCCAGTTGCCTTTATACTTGTCCCCAAAGTCCTTATAAAAATTTACTAGATTGGGCGTTCTTTCATTCATAGGGTGTGCCCTAACAATATCAGGCTCTGCCCCAAATACAAAACTGCCCTGTTTTACGTCCAATGCTTCCTTTAGTAGTTCTGCAGAGTCCCAAAACTCATGTGTAATTCTAACCAGCGGCTCTGGAGAGGAATAATCCTCGGGGGCAAACCCATCGTTAAATCCTAAACCCATTATTCTTCTTCTAATGCTTTTACAATATCAGGGAAGTGAACACCAATAATTTCCCAGCACTTCTGTGCGATTTCAATGTGTTCAAGTTGTGTGCCATGCCCGCCTCGCAATTCACAGTAATGAATCCACGAACGTAAAGTGCCTGACATATACAATACAGAAACTGTGTTGCCTTCAGGCAAAACCGCACGAGCTTGCTCCTTAGCAATGCCTCGATCCAATGCCCACCTATAGGCATCCTCAGCATTTTTGATAAGTTTTTCCTGCACTTGATCCCATAGTTCGTTTAACTCCTCGTCATCTGTAGCAACAGAGTTTTGACGATTTTTTAGATCTTGCAGTCTTGCTTCTTTTAACTTCCATTCAGTAGGCTCAGCATAACGTTGGCTAAACTCCTGAAAAGAAAAGGAACGGTGTCGCAAAATTTGACGGGCAATATCCCTAGTTGTTTTAATTTCCATAGTCATATGAACCATCTCAAATGGCGACCAATGTTTTTCTTTGATAAGATACCTTAACAACTTAGGTGCGGTAGTTTTATTACTTTGATTGCCTGGGTTACTTACACGGGCTGTGTATGCAATAAGTTCAGCGGCAGTTTTACAATCTGTAACAGCCGATGGTTTACTTAGGGCAATTAGATTCACATCGCTCATATTTTTCTCCATGATGTAAATTTCATTCTAGCGGAAAGGCCTTGATATGTATTGCTATCCATAATGTCCTGAACATTTACACCAGCAATTGCCATATCATTTATATCCTTCTCGCCAATAGTTTCAGGCCATATAACAACTTTATAGCCCATGTCTACATACTTTTCTACAAGTTTGCAGACTTCTGTATTTTTAGGTTGATTGTCAAAAACAATCCTTGTATTATCCTTATCAAGTCCTAACTCCTCAATTTTATTAAAGGAGGTACCGGCACATGCAATACTATTTCTAATAAACAGACTGTCCAGCGGGCCCTCTACGACGGTTACAGGCTGTGTCTTATCAACGTTATCCAAACCATATACTGTAGGAGCATCCTCGTCAATTTTAATAAGGATATATCTAAGAGCTTCCCCTCTCATACCACGCATAGACAATGCTGTCAATTTACCATTTTCGTTTACAAACGGAATAGCAAGACGCGGCTCTTCTGTTCTAATACTCTCTTTATACTTATAATTCAATTGAACTACATTCTTGATATTATCTACAAAATAAAGCCTTTTGTGTGAATCTTTTGGCAATCCTCTGCCATTGACATATTCTATTGCTTCATGGTCAGCAGGCAAGTCATATAGGCAGTCCATTAGTTGTGTCCATAGACTAACCTCAGGCTTCTCTGTTTTTACAACTTCCTTTACTGTTCGTTCTGTGCCAAACTTTTTGCGATTACCACCATCAGCATAACGTTCTAGGACATATTCCTTGTAAAGTAACGTGTCCATTTGTTTCAACATTGTGCCAAAATGTGCGCCATGACCACAGTTATGACACTTATACATCAAGTCATTATCTTTACGGAAAAAGTATCCACGCATCTTGCGTTTGTTTTTTTGAGAGTCACCGCAGATAGGACAACGGACATTCCAAAGATAGTCATTCTTCTTTTTGAAGATCTCGAATTTATGGGAGATTTGTGTCAGATATTTTGTATCAATGTATAAGCTCATAATCTAGTTATATAGTAAAATTTACTATATGTCAAGAAAAGATTGATGAAATCCAATCAAAGGCACCAGCAAGGAAACCAATTACAGCCGCGGCACCCATATAGAACCAATTTTTCTTCTCAAGGTCGTTTATTCTTTTTTCGAGACCAGACTGTTCGTTACGAATAATCTTCTCTCTTTCTAGCATGGCATCCTTAATCTCAGAAATGGCGTGCATTATTTTAATTACATTTGCGTTCATTTCTTGACGGGTTTCCTTGCCATTGGTTGTTATGCGAGAGTGTAGTTCTCGCAACTGCTCATCATTTTCGATACGCCTTTTTTCAGTCAGGTGAAATAAGTCCTCAGTATCTTCCGAATTTTGCTGTATTTTTTGCTCATGGACAACGAGCATTTGGTTAATGGAATTGGAGATATCCGTGATGCGGTCGATAGTGGTATCGAGCTTGGTAAAAAGCTCTCCCATCTTAGAAACTTCAGTCTCTAAGACTGCGACTTTAGTTTTTAGTGTTTCCGCCACGACGTTTCTTCTTTCTGCGGAACATTGGCATTTTGTTTGTTGGTCTTCCAGGTTCACCCTGGTCACCGACACCCAATCCTGCAATAGCGCCGCCACCTACACTGTTTTCTTCTTCTACGTCATTCTCTGTAAGATAGTTCTTAAAGGATAGTGTATTAGTCTCTAACAGTTTAGCTTGTTGTTGGACTTTTTCATCATTCATATAGAGTTCCAGCAATACATCAAAGTCTTCGTTTTCTTCTAAGTCTTCTAAGTGTTCCTCGTTCTCACGCAACAAAGCCATGGCGGCCGCAAAAGTAAGCAACCTTTTAGCATTTCTATCTGAGGATCTTGTTAAGGCCTTTTGTACCTTGAAGATAAAACGCTGTAGGAGAGAGTAAGCGTCTAATTCTTCCGATGAAACTGGTTCCTTAATTTTGTCTCCGTCCTTGTCTATAATGCCAAGGCGAAACGCATCACTACGATTAATTGGCGTTGCCAACATACGCAAGATCCTATAACCTACAACTGCATCTACAAAACGGGACATTAAAGTTTCCTCAAAGTTTCTAAAACATTTGCATCGAGAGGAATATGTGGTTCACTTCCTCCGATTTGTTCTATTGGTAGTCTATTAAGATATACCAAAAATGATTTCATAACTGCCCAATATTCTTCTTCTATTTTGAAGAAAAGCATTTTTGTAGCAGACTCACCAAAGACATTGTATAATACTACTAAATGATTGATAATCAACCTTTCACTTAATACACTATTCTTTTCATACCTGCGAAATAATCGCTTAATATATTTAAATCTTTTAAGATCTTCTTCTAAATCACTCAACCCTTCGCATCCTGGGTTATTATAATTTTTTATTGCAAAGATTAAAAAGTTTTCATCATTTAGATCAATCATAATCCCACTTAATTTGTTACAGTAGCCGTACCACCGATTTGCCACCACTTACTCCCAATATATATGAGAGTTGAGGTATCGCCGGCATTGTTGAATGCAACAGTATCATGTCCTAGATCTGAATCGTCTAGAGTCAAAGTGCGTGAACCTGTATTGGCAGTCATAACAATAATTTTAATCTGACCGGTTGAACCAGTGCCAATAGTAAGTGTTCCCGATGCACCTGGGTTACTAAGAATAGTAACAGTTTTTGCAACGGACACTGCACCGGCACTGGTCAATGTTTCCGAGTCGTCGATTGAAATCGTATCGCCGAATTTGACATCTGTATCAACATCGGCAAATAAATTTGCTAACGTAATATTTTTACTAGAACCGCCCTGCACAAGATAAATTGTATCTGCAGATGCGGCACTAGTTGCGGCAGTCAGTTCACTCAGTTTTTGATCAGCCATTGGTCAGTCCTATTCTGAGAACTGTGTATCGTCAGCCGCGTCACTTGTAATGCCATTTTTAGACATAGCAACAAGAACTTCATATTGCACACGACCAGCGTGGGCGCCTGTAAGTTCCTTACGGCGGATCCAACCAGAGTGAGGTGCACTTGAACCTTGGTCACCAGGGGCACCTGTTCCCAATGCTACTCCAGCAGTTGCTTGTGTGGCACTAAGAAGTTCAAAGAATTGTGCATTGTTACCTGTTCCTGTTAAGTTAATAACAGTGCCACCATCTGTGGCAGCAAGTGTGAAACTATTCGCATCAGCCACTGCCTTCACAAAGTAGGTTGTGTTGTCTACCAGACCAGCAAGAGCAGTGCCACCACCATCTTGATAGCGAACTTGGTCACTTACTGAAAGACCGTGTGCTGTATAAGCGATAGTATTAGTTCCAGTTGTAACACCAGAAGTAGGAATAGTTCTTCTTGGAACATCGACTGTGGCAGTTGGTGCAGTAACATAATCACTACCAACCTCAGACACAGCAAATCCTGTCACAACACCACCGGCAACAGTAGCAGTTGCAGTAGCAGTTACACCTGTAAGTGTTTGTGAATTATTACCAGTTCCAGAAATAGCAATAGGGTTTCCACTATTTGCATTGGCCAAGTTTCCTGTTAACTTAATAGTGTCGTTGTCAACTTTGATTACAAAATAAGTGGTCCCATCAGACAAACCAGTGATTGCAGTTCCAGACGCATCAGCGTAAGTCAACTTAGCACCAGTAGTAAGATTGTGATCTGTGATAGTAATACTGTTAGAAGCAGTTGTTACGGCGGTCGTAGCAATAGTTCTTGCGGTAGGACCTGTTACTGTAACAGTAGGAACTTCCAAGTATTGTGTACCTTCAACGTTGACTGCGATACTTGTAATATTGTCCGAACCACGAACAAGTTCTGTATTATCAACACCAAACACCAATGTGTTATCAGTGTTAGCATCTGAACCAAGTGCGACTGGTTTCTCGTTCAACGTAAAGTTTTGCCCAGAAACGGCGGCAGGTGCAGTCTGTCTATCATATGCGATAGCTGTGCAAACAGTATCACTGGCAATTTCAGTAATCAACAGTTCTTGTGAACCTACTACCAATACATCACCAGTGGCGGCTTCTGTAGTAAATCCAGTTCCTGAACCAGTAACAGTAACACGATGTGCCTTGTCGAGCTCAAGAGTCAACGCATGAGAAGCACCAGCACCATCAGTAATTGTTAATGGTTGAGGTACATTCATCATAGCTTTGTGATATGAATCCGCTAACTGTAGAGTGTTTGTAGTTACATTAGTCACATAATAACTAGACGTATCTGTAAGACCAACAATTTGGGTCCCACCTCCATCAACATACTTTACATAGTCTCCGTTGCGGAAACCATGTGCAGATGAAGTAATAACATTACTACCTACGGCAGATGCGCCGTTGAAAGTAATGGTAGGCGCGGTTATAGTAATCGTGCCTGTGGACGTTTTATCGTCCGCTTTTCCCCAACCTGACATTTTTCTCTCCTTGTAAGGGTTTTTGTTAATTCTTATTTATTTATGTGTTTCATAAAGGCGTCATGTGAATCGTGGGCTCCGTGCATCGCTTCTTTCTCAGCAGGTTTACCTGCATTATATTTGGAGAGAAACTTATGTGCGTGTGCCTTACTGACAGGTTTAGTTGAGCCGTCTTTAAATCTTACTGGCTTACTAATAGAAACTGCCTTACGCAATTGCATGACAATATGACCGCCGTGTTTTTCATCACCGGCTTTAGTCCCTGTGTGAGCTTTGGTTGCACCTGGCCTTTTCAGAGGAGCCATACCCTTACTGTCGGAGCGCATCGCACGGCGAGCGTCAGAACGAGCGTCTTCTTTGATTCCTGGGTCAGTTTGCTTTTCCTGATTTGCTTTCATTGAGGACATGCGTCTTAGTTTACGCTGTGTTTTAGAACGCATTTCTTCGGAATCGTAAGCACCTTCACCTTCAGCATATACAGCACCTTTTGCAACCATTCTCTTGGCAGCTTTAGCTGTCGTCATTTTTACACGCTGTGTCTTTGGACTGGCAACCATTGTGTCCTTAGCGGCTGGCTTCTTCTTGTATGTTTCAAGACCAGAGCCTTTTTCACCAGTTTGTTGTTGAGTTGCCATACGTTTCATAGCACCTTCATCAACGGCTTCTTCACTTTTTGTCATCATAGGATCTGGCTTCAAACGATTAGGTTTGCGAGGTGGCTGTGAAAGTTTACCGCCCACTTTTTGTGTCTTACCACCAACACCTTTCACTGGCTTCATCATTTTTACACCCGGACCTGTTGTCTGCATTTCCTCGTTTTTGGCTTTATGTGCGTCATCAACAGAATTGAAAAACTTTTTCTTTTCTTCATCAGACATTTGAGCCAGAGACTTGCCTGTTTTTTTCAACATTGCGGCAAACTTGGCTTTGTATGAATTGTCCAGATTATCTGATGCAGGAGATTCCTCTTTCATTCCGTAATCCAATCTTTTCTTTATTTTAGGTAGTGCGGCTTTAGCGGCGGCTCGTTTTTTCGGGTCACCTATCTCAGAAGCAGTCTTACCAGCCTTTTGTAATTTTCCTAGCATTTTATTTCTATCAGCCGCGCCTGAGAAAGCTGCTCTATTTTCATCAACAGTTTCCTCTCCAACTTTCTTAACAGTGTGAGACATTGTTTTACGATGACGGTCAGCAATGCCCATATTTTTAAATGCTTTTTGGCTTGCTTCTTTATCAGAGCGAGCCTTCACGGTAGTTCCGCCTTGACCCTTGATTCCCACTGAGTAATTACCATACTCATCGAGCTGTTCTGTTTCCTCAGCAGAAAGTTTAGCGGCGATTGCCATTTCACGTTTTTTATCTTTTGTTTTACCTTTAAACTGTGGAGCATCAGAGCTTTGGAAGTCCTTAATTACGTCTCCCATGTCTGCTTTTTTCATGTCCATTTTTTCTTCGACTTCTTCAATATCCTCAGTCTGATATTTGTTTTTTTGTGTATGTTGACGGGCTTTCTGAAACACCGTATCATCACCAGTTACAATATACATCAGAGAATCTACAACTTTTGCAACAGCATCTCTCTCCATAGGATTAAGTGTTTTGCCCTGTTGTAGTTTATCCAATCCTCTATGTAACATTGGAAGTGCCGCCGGTGACATCATACCTTGACGAACCAACATATCTAGTTTGCGGCGGTCTGCCGCTTCACCGAGAAGTGTTTCTCGGATTGTTTGCATTTCGTTTTTTACTGCCATGGTAAACCCCTTAGGATATTGTTTAATATTATTTATAAGGATTAGGAAATTACGAGATGAATTCTGTTTGTGTGTCCCGCATTATAAACAAAGTGTGTTTTTGTAGTGTCTACCTTAACAAAATTATTGCTACAGGGTAAGTGGTGTGGTTGTAAATTTTCATGGAAAACACCCTCACCGACAAAAAAGAACAGTGATTGTGGGTTTGTATCTATAACAAAATGTATTCTTTCACCCATATCCTCGTGATATGTAAGTCCTCTACCAGGTGCTAAACACAGATATCTTGCTCTGGTTATCCTATAATCGGTAATATAACATAATTCTTCAAGAATATCCTTAGTATATTGCGGAGTTTCTGGATGCCAAAAACTATATTGTTTATAAAGTTCTTCAATTGGTTTTTTTCGGTCCCAATCTCCTATAAATTTTTCTCCTCGCAAATTAATTTGTTTACTTTCAATCAAAGCAGAACTATCCCAACCATTAGGAAGTGCCTTTGATAGCACCTCTTTATAGTCAGAGTGCATTTGTTCCCAATCTACATGGAGGTCAATATTTTTTATCATAATATATTTATTGTGGGATTAGCAATTCCATCTACGTCTGGCAGCTTTACCTCGTTCACCTGTCCAGCCTCTGGATCTTGCACAAAATGATTTACGTCTTTTGGCTGCCTTACTGCCTGGCTTTAATTTGCTAGGAGGTGTAGTGACGGCAGTTTTCAATTTACTGCCTGGATTTTGACGGCGATATTTTTCAACGCCCTTTTTGGTAAGGCCGGCACCCTTTGATACGGGAAGTTTGTGACCACCTTTTACTGTCATGCCTGACATATCTTCATTAATAAAATCTACAAACGTTTTCATTTCTTACCCGACCCTACTTTGTTGTTGTCTTTCCAAAGCCTTTTCATTGCTTCCTCTTTCGGAATATCCTTTAGTTTAGGCTTCTTTACATATTTATTAGGCTTCACTTCTTAGCCTTTTTAATTTTAAACTTCTTAGCCTTATACTTGGAAGCGGAACCGCCCTTAGAAATCTTAAACTTCTTAGCTTTTTGAGACTGCATTGCCCCTCGTTTTTTTAGTCTGCCAATTTCTGCACGTCTTACTGTAGGAATCATACGTTGTGCAAGTTTACTGACTATTGGTTGGAAACGCTTCAACATTGTTTCAATACGAGCCTTCTCTGCAGGCGGCATTGCACCAACATCTCTGCCTCGAGCAAGACGTTTCTTAAACATGTTACGAGCACCTCGAGCGGCACGGCGTTTGATTCTATCAGGACTTGATGCCATACGAGCTCTACGCATACGAGCAACCTTAAGTTTTTGTCTGTTGCGTCTTGCAGTAAAGCGGCGTTTCATTCTACCTTGGATTGACAATACTTCTGTTACGTTAATGTCACCCTCATAGTCGCTAACATCTGCTTCTACAGTTTCAAGTTCTTCTTCGTCATACATTCCGAGATCAACAAAATCATCAAATGTCATTTGATCAACTTCAAGTTCCATTGCTTTAAGTTCATTATCTGAAAACCCATGAACTTCAATCTGATGAAGATTTTGTAGATATTCTGCGTCATCAACTTCTTCTTTTACAATAAATCCGTCTCCGCGATCCCTATAACCTTTTGGTATTGGAACACATGCCTTACGTTGGCGACAATAATAATGCCCGTCCTGACATTCAATACCATTTTCTTCTTTCATTTCAGGCTTATCATGTGTATAACCTTTTTTACCCAATGCAATATGGTCGGCATATTTCTTTGCCTTAACAGCCTTGCCTGTTTTAGGGTCATACATCATGTGAGGTTTAAAATTTTCCTCGTCATCTGTCGCTTCTTTTGTGGAAACCATTTTATTTTGTTCGCCTGGTTTCAAAGGAGTTCCGCCCATGCTTCTTACTTTATTTTGATATGCGAAAGATTTGCGATTTTTGTTCATAAACCCTTGTAGTTTTTTGTGTGCAGGTGACTTATACATTTCTGCAAAGATATCGCCTTCTGGCTCTTCACCTTCTTTTACAGATCTCCAACCGCCGCCTCGTTTTTTATACCATTGAACAGCCCAACCATTGGCATAAGCAGAAGGATACACATCAAACTTTGCTCTTGCGGCAGACTTTGCTCTGCTCCATAGTCCTGGATTTGTTGGTTTACTTTTCTCCAACAATTCAACTGCTTCTGTTACAACATCTTCCGTCATTGGATCTACTGCTTTGTAGTGATTCTTGGATTTCGTTTTATTTTTCTTAGTAGTTTTGCCTGGCTCACCTGGTGTAACAGCTTTCATATATTGTGTGCCTTCAGGTGTTCCCCATTCATACTTATATTCTTCGCCCAACTTTTGTGCGGCCATATCACCAAGTATTCTAGAATTTAGTTGCCCGCGCCCCCCTAGTTTGCGTAGAATTTCACCTGCATGATAATAAACACCATGCCTTGCTGTGCCTGTTCTTTGCTTATCTTTTCTGTAATCAGCGATAACTGCTCTAGTTAGTTTTGCATACTTATCTTTATGAATAGTTTTAGCCTTGATTCTATCTGACATCGAAATTTCTTCTAGTTCTGTTTGTTCAACAGCAATACTAGAGAAAACTTTATCTTTCTCTCTACCCTTAATAAGTTTTTTCTGCTCGGGAGATTTAGCAGGTTTTAGTTTAGAAAGTTTAGGCATTGGTTCGAGGTCCTCGTTTTTAGGCACACAATTAGGAACCATCTTGCCGCCTTTTTTCTTCATGCCAACCTGCTTATGTGAGTCCCAGCATTTTTCGTCAATATTTTCTTCATTATGGTGCATATTCAGTTTAAAATGTGCGAGATCCTTGGCACCCTTACTAGATTTAGGATTGGATCTAATTTTTTTCAGTTCTGCTTTTGTTGCGTCTTTGGAAACACCGTGTCTGTCAATAGCCTCAGTTTTAACATTGATAGGCTTATTACCTGTTCCTGGTCTATCTACATCAGGATCCTTACGCCGCTTACGTCTTGCAGACTTTGCTCTATCCTCTTTGTCCATACTATGAGCTCTACTGCGAGGCATACACTTAGGTTTACCCTCACCTGGGTCTCTCGCACAGTCACCTTTAATTTCACCATCGGTTCCTACACGAACCCAATCACCTTTTTTGCCTTTACCAAACCAGTCTTTTAAGGATTCGTGCATTGCCATATTCCTTTGTTTTTTCATCCAACGTTGTGCAATGTAACTACGAGGAGGTGTTGATACCCAAGCAGTAATTTTTCTATAAGCAGACAATGATGCCGACTCTGCATTTACACCTTCGCTATTGTCCACAATAAGCAGATTATTACCAAAAGCATTTTGAAACTTACCGAGATTATTTTGAACATCCTGCCACATTCTGGTGACAATATTATCTGGTAATGTTCTCGGTCTTTTTTGGTTCCTTGCTTGTGCTGTTTCCAAATCAGTGTTTACAAACAGAAGCATACATTCATAACCGATGTTTTCAAGAGTTGCTTTTTGCCTTGCAATCTTATCGTAATCTTTGCCTGTGCCATCAATGACCAAACCAAGACGGCCTATTACTGCCAAGCTCAATTGCTTTTGTGTGAGATACTTTGCTTTTGCGCGAATAGACTGACCTGCATCCGACATAATATTTTCCGGAGTAGGTTCCATATTTGCTCTACGCAAAGCATTTTCAAAATTTGTATCTGAGTTAATTACTTTCAGGCCTAGTGCAGGCAATGCGGTGCGTCCTACCATAAAAGATTTACCAGATCCAGGTCCGCCCGCAAGGAATACTGCCTTGAAGATACCTGGGTCATTTACACCTTCTTCTAAAGGAATAAAATCTGATAAACTTTTATCCATTTAACAGCTCTTGTATAATGCGGTCAACCGATTTAGAACGATTAGACACAAGTTTGTATAATCCTATACTATTTATAAGATTATTACGTTCATCTCTTGTTATCGGGGTATTGCGTTGTTTTAGTCTATATAGTCTGCGATATAATCTTTTAGATATCCGGTCCATTGCCAATCAACTCCATGTTTTCAGTGTCTAATTTTTTACATTCAGGATCTGTGACTAGATAAAAATCTACATATTCTGTATTATTTCGTATTTTATCAGTCAATTCTTGAAAATAAATTTCCTCTGCTTGTAAAGCATATAGAACACAATCTGATTCCATCTCGAACATAGGATCAAACATTACCATTTGATACTCACGACTGCCGAGTTCTCCATCGGGGAAAATACCGATGATCCAAAAAACTACAACCCACTTCATTCAATAAGTCCATTCTTATAAACTGTTTTACCATTTTCTTTCATGGCAGTTAGTATAGATTTACGATTACCTTCTGGTTTGTAGGAAACATGAACCCAACCTGAATCAGGAATACCCGGTGTGTAAAATTCAAGGATAAGTTGGTCAAAGTCCAAAGTA
>Ga0181394_1000311_pt1 | contig 22060 bp, 26 predicted proteins | sample 17SPOviralmetaG_FD_130123 | JGI IMG/M metagenome (GOLD analysis project Ga0181394, IMG submission 130123) | Marine viral communities from the oligotrophic San Pedro Time Series (SPOT) site, San Pedro Channel, CA, USA - 17 SPOT_SRF_2010-11-23 | ecosystem: Environmental > Aquatic > Marine > Strait...
AAAAGCTTTTTCTGCTATAAAACGAAAGTTTTTTATGCGGCTGACAGATTGAGGATTTCTCTGGCTTTCTTCCTCTTGTCTTGGCTGTAGAAGAAAGTCACCATTTTGCCACCCCTAGAAACATAAGAGAAAGCTTTAGAGCATTGATAGCCGAGCTTCTCAACACGCTTGGAGGTGTTCTCTAGGATTAGATCGGCAAACCTGTCGGTGCTATCGCCAACTCTTAAACCTTTGATTGTGGACAATGCCCAACGCTTAGCCTTCTCACTAGCAGCGAACTGCCTAGGGAATGCGGAGAAGGTAACTGCGAATTCAATTCTAATCTTTTGTTTCTTCTGTCTGGCAGCAATCTGTCGCTTAACCTCTTCATTTATGCCCCTGTTAAAAGACTCATAAGCTACCTTAAGACCGCAGAAGTCATACCACACGAAAACAAAGTCGTACTTAGACTCATCATATTCTAAGGTAGTGATATCCCCTTCAACTGCGGTGACTTTGTTTTTGAATCTCCTTGATCTGATTTGGTTTTTCATTCTCCAGACTGTCAAATGATCTGTGTTCATGGAGATAACATCGCCATACTTAGACAATTCCTTTTCATGCCCTAGGTAACCCTCGCAAAGTGTGATAGTCAAAACTCTTTTGCCTTGCAAGTGAGCTTGCTTCACCTCGTCAGTGATTTGGTCTCTGATGATTGATTTTTCTGGCTTCTCTTGGATGGTGGTCATTCCTGATTCTCTGTACATAATGGTGTTGTGTTTGAACTGGGAGAATCCTACCAGAACGGCACACTATAGCAACACTATTTTAAATGTTTTTTTATTAATTTTTATTATAAAAAGCTTGACACACTCTTAGATTACAGTATGGGAAAAACCTGCGTAACTCACTATCGTTCAGTGAGTTACGGGCCGGGGCGGGGGCGTCGCCCGTAACTCGTTGATACTCAGTGAGTTACAACGTTTTTTATTTTATTGATTTATTTCTTGACATGGGGAGAACCCGCCCCCCACCACAGGGGACGGGCTATACACACAACACACACTTACAGAAAGAATTTGAAGATGCCAACCCAACGGCTTCGGACATTTTGAATCCCGGCGACTTGGAGAGTGCGGAACTTGCGCTCCCCTCCGTCATCTAGGTCACGGGTAGCAGCTACAAGGTAACGCTTGTTCATAGCAGAGAAGGTGTCTGTCTCTACGCTCTCCACTAGGAAGTTCCTGATTCCATTCACCTTGACGGTGGAGGCTCCAGAGTTGGCATAGGTGACAATGCTATTCGTGACAAGCTCCTCCAGCTCTGCGGGAGACATCTTGTAGAAGTTACGAAGCTTGCGCTTGTCAGATAGGTTATCCCAGAGGATAACGAAAGCGGAGATCAGACCAATGATGCCAATGATAGCAAAGGCTACTGGTGTGAGGTTAGAAGAGAGGATTTGCTGGATGGTGTCTAGTGTTGTTTGCATAACGGAATTTTAGTTGAATAGGTGGTTGAGGTCAATGCTATTTTTGATTTCTTTTTCGAGATCTTCGGAGTGGTCGATCATCTCCAAGTTGCCAGCGATGACAAGCGTGAAGATGACCCCTGCGATGGTGAGGATTGTGTTCATATTACTTAGAGGAGTTGATGAGGAGTTTGGCGATCTTGTTGCTAACAGAAAGCATCTTGCGAGTTGGCTGCACGGGAATCCCCTTGAATTCCGAATTGAAACGGTAAGAGAGGAGTTTGCGAGCTTGGGATTTGAGTTCCTTCTGGTATTCTTGTTGCTGTGTCATGTGAGAAGTTTAGTTGAATTGTGGGTTGGGTGCAAGCACTAATCGCATCTTTTTTAATTTATTTCTTCTATGCCGCTAAAGCGAAGAGTCTTCCAAACTTCTTGGGCCTTATACTTTTTTGCTTTCCGTAACTGTTTATTTGTCAAACCTGAAGCCTCTGCCAGTTCTTTTTCTGTGCAGCCGATTTTGAAAGCATCTTTTACAAGCTTTATGAACTCCTCCGCTTTTTCTTTTTGAGGGTCAGTATTGTCGATAACCTTGCATACTGCGAACCCGTCACCAATGCGATCAACCTTTTTGAGGGTATACTTCATCATGTTCCCACTGTTAGCGGTGCGGTAAGTTATCTGTTTTCCGATTGCGTTGGTGATTTTGTCTTTGTTGAACATGTGAGGATTTTAGTGCAAGGATCGACTAAACACAAGATCTTTTTTGCATTTTTGTGCGTTATTTTTGCCTAATAGACCCACCCCATTAATTAGAAAAAAAAGTGCTTGACAACCGACAGACTGGCGGGGGGAGTGAATTCTCATTATATAAACGGCCCCCACCCCATTTAATAAAACGTGGCCGCCGCCAACCAAAGTAAATATATAAAAACCAAAAAAAAGTGTAACATACTGTATGACATACCGAAATATGCCCGTGGCTGTTAGCGGGAGTAGCAATTCATCAGCCTATTTACCAGCCCAGAGCGTATCTGTAGATTACTCTACGAGTTTTGAGTCTAACCGGAAGTTGGGGTCTTCTATTGACCAAAATGATCAGTTGAGGTTTGTGGGCGATGCCCCATGCAGTATAAGTCTATCTTTTGTTTTACATGAAGGGTTTGGCGAAGCTGCTTATGAATTCTTGAGTGATACGCATAATAAGACCGGGTCGTTTGGTTTTGATGTGATGATCGGGGGGAATTCTTTCTCTGGTTGTTTTTTAGATGATTATAGTGTTTCAGTGAGGCCATTTGAGCCTGTGACAGTGAGTGCCAAGTTTACGAGTTATGATCCAAGCACAGACGCCATTACCCCTGCTAACGAGCAAGCATTTTTGAATACGGCATTGGATAGTAATCAAATAGTCTATGGACACACATGTTCTGTGTTAGAGAACGGAGGCTCTGCTTTGAATACGGATGTCTTGAGTGACATAAGCTATAAAAAGAATTATAATAGAAGCCCCGTTTATACCTTGGGCGCTTCTGCTGCATCAAGTCATTTGGTGGACGGGGCCGAAGCTGTTATGACCATCGAGTCCACAGGTCTGAACTCTTTGATTAATTATGATGGAATTAAGCTCACGCACCCCTTTACGATAGATCTTTCTGATTCGGCTGGCCAATCCATAACTAATTTTGGTAATATCACCATGCCGAGCGGCAGTTCTGTGACCGCCCAGAGCTATAATGTGGCTGGTGGAGACACTTTAGCTGCGAATGCGACGATTACACATGTAATTCTCTAAAATCAAGTGTAATATAAGTACATATGGCTCGCAAAAAGTCGGAAGAGAAGAAGGTGTCATTTGACATGATGGCAGAGTTTGAGAAATCAATCAAATTCAATAGAAGGAGATTTAGATTCAGCGCCAAACAAAAGAAATTTCTAGAAATCATACTAGACCCCGAATCAAAGATAATATTTGTCTCAGGCCCAGCTGGTAGTTCCAAAACGTATATGTCGTTGTATGGGATGCTGAAATTAATGGAGGAGAATTTTGATAGAGATATTTTATATGTCCGAAGTATTGTTGAGAGCGCAGACCGTGGTTTGGGCAGTTTACCCGGTGATATTACAGAAAAATTCGATCCGTTCCTAGGACCGCTCCATGATAAGATGGAAGAGATCATTGCGCCCGGAGATGCGACATTTCTGAAGCAAAAAGAGAAAATATCGGCAGTTCCAATAAATTTCTTGCGTGGAGCTAGCTGGCAGAACAAATTAATCTTCGCAGACGAGGCTCAGAACTTCACATTAAAGGAATTGACAACTTTGATCACCAGAATAGGTGAAGACAGTAAAATTATCATTGGAGGAGACTTTTTTCAGAGTGACATCAACGGAAAAAGCGGGTTTAAGCCCATGTTCGACAAATTCGATGATGATGGTGCCAAAGAAATGGGGATTCATACATTTAGTTTCAATGAAGGTGATATTGTTCGTAGCAAGATACTGAAATTCATCATTAAGAGGTTGGAAGAGACTAAATAGGTGTAAGTAGAATTTACTACTTAACTTATTATAATAAAAATAATGAATCACATATTTTGTTTTAACTGTGGGAACAAGATTCAATACAATCTATCCAAGCCCAATTTCTGCACAAGTTGTGGAACTTCTCTGAAGACGGGCGAATCCTCTGCTTCAGTGGCTACCCCCACTAAGCAAATTAAAAATAATAAAATCCAACCACTCTCCGAAGATGAGACGGATGCGGAGTTCGTACCTAATATCAGTAGGATAGAGGTGGAAACTGAGCAATTTGGTGGTTCATTCACCATAGGTTCTCTGGCAGGAGAGAAAACTCAGCCAGACTTCAAAGAAAAAAACACTTATGACATCGATGAGTTCACTAAATAATGTCAGAGAAGAAAGTATACGAAGATTTTTCGGATCTGATAGATTTAGCCATCAAAAGACAAAGATCTAGGTGGCGTTTAGACGCAGTCAAGTGGTTTGACTTCGAAGATGTGGAACAAGTCATAAAATCTCACATATATGTCAAATGGCACATGTGGGATCAAGAACGGCCAATCGAGCCGTGGCTAAATAGGGTTATAACAAACAAAATGTGGAACCTTATACGGAACCACTACGGCTCCTATGTGAAGCCTTGCGTTTACTGTCAATATGCCAGAGATAACAACTGTTTGTTCACACCTACCGGAGATCAAGATACAACTTGCGCTGAATATGCAAAATGGGCTAAGAAAAAGAAATATGGCTTAGAACTCAAGACCGCAACTTCCATAGAAGAAGCTCAGATACAAGTCGGGAGTAAAATGGATGATTATATCGACTATGAGCATTATTTTAAAAAATTAGACGTGTTTATGAAGAAAAAGTTGTCTGAGCAACATTATAGGGCTTACAAGATGATTTTTTTTGAAAAATCTACTGAAGAGGATGTCGCTTTGTTCATGGGTTACAAAATAAGCGCTTCAAATGCTAAATTAGGATATAGGCAAGTGAAAAACCTAAAACGCAAGTTTTACGAGGTGGCATCAAACATACTAAAAGAACAAGACATTTTTGGACATGAAACTGACAAGTGAACAAGAAGAATTCCTTAGGGAGAACTCAAGCAAAATACTAGACCTAATTGAACTAACTAGGAAGTGTTTTGATGATGAAAGTTTAGACGGGAGGTCAAAAGAGGGCCGTTCTGTCCGAAAGTTTTTATCAGAGAATGGAATTACTTACAAGACCACTAGACGTAAGCCAGCTAAGAAAATTGAATTCACAGAACAACAAAAAGAATTCATAATGGATCAAGCTGAAGATGGTCTCTCTTCTTTAGAGATAGCGAAGCTAATATTCCCAGAAAAAGACATAAGGCCGCTTAGTAATGAGCAGCGCCGGGTTCTTTCCCACATACAGGAGACAAATCCCGATTTTTTACCGTCACAAGATGGAGGGGCTGTTAATGACTACACCGCACCCAAAAGTTCTAGCCGAATTGTAAAAAAGATAAACGATTCGACAGGAATAGGGTTGGATGATTCAAAATTAAACCGACAGAAGCAAATTTGCGTCAACAAGCTGGGAATCAACCTGAGTAACAGCCGATTCCTAAAAATAATAAATAACTATTTAAACAAACAGGACCGTGAACTGTTTGAGCAGGAGTTTATCCGTCTTACTTGGGATAAGCCTGATTTGACCGCTGACGAGCTTAACCTTTATTTGAATGTCTGTAAAGAGGTTATCAACCTAGAGGTCGTCTCAGCGCACCTGAACAAGCTTAACGAGATGTTTGACGTTGCTGATGACCAAACTGAGATGACTGTCCGGCTAGCAGAGATCATTAAGGCAAAATCACAAGAATATCATCAATGTGAGACCCGAATTGAGAATTTGACGAAAAAGCTCCAAGGTGACCGTGCGGAGCGAATGAAAAAGAATCAAAAAGATCATGCCTCATTTCTCGCCATCGTTCAGATGTTTCAAGAGGAGGAAGAGCGCCAAACCATGATAAAAATGGCTGAGATGCAAAAAAAGATAATCAAAGAAGAGGCCGAACGTTTAGAAGGTATGGCCGAGTGGAAAGCCCGTGTATTAGGAATAAGTCAAGACGATGCAATTTGAATGTAAAGAATGTGGCAAAGAGTTCAGCAGCCAACGTAGTCTGCACACTCACCTGAAGGCTCATAACATGTTTATGGGGGAATACTACGTCAAGCACTACCCTCGCCATGACAAGTTGACGGGCAAGCTTATAGAATTCAAGAATGTAAAGCAATATTTTTCATCCAATTTTAATCGCCCTGCAAACATGTTAAAGTGGTGCAATACAGCACCAAAACATGAGGCAAAGGAGTTTGTATTGGAGGAGCTTAAAAAAAGACTTGAGGAAAAGGAACTTAGCCTAGCTCCATCTAGTATATATCTAAAAACTGCTAAACTTCCTACCCTTGATATCATCAAGGATTTATTTGGCAGTTATGGTCTTTTATGTAAAGAGCTAGGGGTGGAGCCAGCGTACAAGGAGAAATTGTGCGATGAATTTTTTGAGGATTATAATAATGCAGACATTTGCGTCGATACGAGAGAAAACAAACCTTTGAAGTTTACTAATTCCCAAAGCATGAAGTTAGATTTCGGGGATTACACACTTACACCAAGCACATATACCTTCACACATGTTGAGAGAAAATCCTTTAATGATTTCGCCACCACTGTCACCAATGGCCATGAAAGGTTCCTTAGGGAACTTGATCGTTGCAAAAGTGTTGGATGTTATATGTTTATTGTAGTCGAAACCAACTTCAGCAAACTTGGGAAGACCAATAATTTCGCATACAAAAGATTTAATCTTGATTATGTGTTTAATAAGATGAGGAAGATCGAAGCCCAGTACGCTGACTGTTGTCAGTTTGTATTTAGCGGGTCTAGGAAAGATAGTCAGGAACTTATACCAAAAATTCTTTGTTTAGGCAAAAAGTTGTGGAGAGTGGACCTGCAGTACTTTTGGAATAAAATTTTAGAAAAAAATGAGTTGGACAGAGGGGAACCAGAAGCTTTACAAGAAGTTTCAGAACATAAACCAAGAAATACTTTCAAAAGAAGGTTACATCGAAGAAGGCGAGGCTAAGTTACTTTTATATAAGTTTCTTAGAGAGAACCCGTCTTTCACATCTGAATTGTTTACAGGTGTGAAGTTATTCCCGTTTCAGCATATGGCTATTAAGTCTATGATGGAAACTGATTACTTTTTAGGAATTTGGTCTCGTGGTATGAGCAAGTCTTTCTCGACGGCTGTGTTCGCTATACTGGATGCTATAATGAACCAAGGCGTCCAGATTGGCATTATCTCTAAATCGTTTCGTCAGTCCAAGATGATCTTTAAGAAGATAGAAGATATCGCAAAAAGCCCCAAGGCTGAGTTTTTATCCCAGTGTATCACAAGGACATCAAAGATGAATGATGAATGGGTTATGGAGATAGGCACTAGCAGTATCAGAGCCTTACCGTTAGGCGATGGCGAAAAGCTTCGTGGTTTCCGTTTCCAAAGGATGATTATTGACGAGCTTCTCCTCATGCCTGAGAAAATATACAATGAGGTTATTATGCCATTCCTCTCTGTCGTCGAAAACCCCACAGAGAGGCAGGAGGTCTACGACCTTGAAACAAAGATGATAGAAGATGGGGAGATGGTCGAGGACGAAAGGACTCGTTGGCCAAACAACAAAATCATAGGTTTATCTTCCGCATCTTATAAGTTTGAGTACCTTTTCAAGCTTTACCAGCAGTATGAGAATTTAATTCTAAATGAGAATAAGCAGGATGGCGCTCATAGGGTCATTATGCATTTCAGCTACGATTGTGCGCCCCCTCAGTTATATGATCAAAATTTAATCAACCAATCTAAGTCAACAATGAGTCAGGCTCAGTTCGACCGAGAGTTTGGGGCTTTGTTCACTGATGATAGCTCAGGGTATTTTAAGGTCAGCAAAATGGCGGGTTGTACTTTACCAGATGGGGAAGGTCAGTGTGTAGAGGTCATAGGAGACCCCAAGTCCAAATACATACTGGCATTTGACCCTTCTTGGTCCGAGAGTGAAAGCTCAGACGACTTTGCGATGCTTTTGATAAAGGTCCACCCAGAGACCCGCAAAGGGACTGTAGTGCATAGCTACGCAGTTTCTGGAACTAGTTTGCAGAGCCACATAAAATACATGGCTTACTTGCTGATGAACTTCAATATAGAAATGATTGTGGGTGACTACAACGGAGGTTTGCAGTTCCTCAATGCATGCAATGAAAGCGGAACATTCAAGAAGTTAAACCTCAAGATGGGCCAAGTCGATGCTGAGTTAGACAACCCAAAAGAATACGCTAAGAACTTACGCAAGTTAAAAAACAACATAAATAAGAAGGAGAGGAAGTTCGTGTTCCTGAGAAAACCAAGCTCTGTTTGGATTAGATTCGCTAACGAGAACCTACAGGCCGCATTCGATCATAAGCGCCTATACTTTGCTGGAGCTGCTATGGATGATAACTATAACATGCAGAGGAAGGCTAACATACCCATAGATAAACTTAAGTTTTTAAGAAATCAAGACATGGAGGAGAAGAACAAAGGGGCTAGGATGATTGACTTTGTAGAACACCAGAGAGATATGATGGACCTTATAAAGGTTCAATGCGCCTTGGTGCAAGTCACAACATCCCCACAAGGAACCCAAAGCTTTGATCTTCCTCCTAACCTTAGAAAACAAAAAGGGGCCGACAAAGCGAGGAAAGACTCTTACTCCGCAGTGGTTTTGGGGAACTGGGGGATGAATGTTTATTTCGATATGCTTGAAGATAAAGGTGATGATATACAGACAACCTTTACCCCAATGTTTATTTCTTAACTTTTAAAAGTTAGAAAGTTACTTTGTGTGTAATATAATATTACAATGGCGAGGAAATATACAAAGAAATCAGATTACTGGCAGAAGTTTAACAAGGAGCAGAGTCTTTCGGATTTGGTGCAGCCAAGTCAGCCAGAAGAGTCTTACTCACCGGATCTAGTAGGAGAGGCGTTTTACACATCTGATGCTTCCTATGGCCATGTTTCAAAAGCTAGAACGAATAGCACACCGACTACTAGAGCTACAAGAGTAAATGCTTCTGCTGTCAGAACTACAATAGATAGGTTCTCTAGTATTCGAAAAGGTTTACTCCCATACGAGTATGCTAGTGACGGAGTGCATGTGCGTGAGGGCATAGAGCTTTGCCAAAAGGCATACGCTAATGTGTCAGTATTCAGGAACGCTATAGACATCATGTCTGAGTTCGCCAATACCGATGTCTACCTTGAGGGTGGCACAAAGAAGAGCCGGGAGTTTTTCACAGAGTTTTTCAAGAGAGTTAACTTAATAAACCTTAAAGACCAATACTTCCGTGAATATTACCGCAGTGGAAACATATTCATATACCGTTTTGACGGCGAGTTCAAAGCTGATGATTATGCTAGGCTTATGAACCAAGTGGGTGCTATAAACCCTAGCGCTAACAAGATACCTGTTAAGTATGCCGTACTAAACCCATTCGACATAGTCGCTAAAAGAGCTTCCACTTTTAACATTGGTGCTTATGAGAAAGTCCTTTCTGAGTATGAGCTTTCTAGACTTCAGAACCCCCAAACAGAAGAAGATCAGCAAATTTATGATTCATTGGACGAAGATCTAAAAAAGGTCGTCGATGATGGGGGTTATTACACAGATGGCGTTAAAATCAAACTAGATCCGCAACGCCTGAGCTTCTCCTTTTATAAAAAACAAGATTATGAGCCATTCGCAATTCCATTTGGTTACCCAGTCCTAGAGGACATCAATGCCAAGCTTGAGCTTAAGAAGATGGACCAAGCTATCACTCGCACTGTTGAGAATGTAATTCTTCTCATCACTATGGGCGCTGAACCAGAAAAAGGGGGCATTAATGGTAATAACATCAACGCTATTCAAAACTTGTTTAAAAACGAATCAGTAGGTCGTGTTCTGGTGTCTGACTATACAACAAAGGCAGATTTTGTGATTCCAGACCTTAACAAAGTTCTTGGACCTGCTAAGTATGAGATACTTAACCAAGATATCAAGCAAGGTCTACAGAACATTGTCTTAGGTGAAGAGAAGTATAATTCAACACAAGTAAAGGCTCAGATATTCATAGATAGGCTCCAAGAAGCACGGCAATCATTCATGAACGACTTTTTGCAGAAAGAAGTTAAGAGAATCGCTAAGAGTCTTGGTTTTAAATCTTACCCTACCGTTTGCATGAAAGATGTTGACATGCGTGACGAGGTACAGCTTATGCGTGTAGCTACTAGACTTATGGAAGTTGGAGTACTTACCCCTCAACAAGGTATGGATATGTTTCATACAGGTAGGTTCCCCAATTCTGAGGATATCGCCCCTGCACAGAAAGACTTTGTAGAGAAAAGAAAAGAGGGTTATTACAATCCTATTGTGGGAGGTGTGCCTATGATTGAAGACGAGGTTTCTGTGGACCCTAAAACCAATACCACCCCCAAGGCTGCTGGTAGGCCCAATGATACCACGACAACAGAAGCTAACTATTCTCGTTCAAACATACAAACTACTATATACGAAGTAGAGGCGCTTATTTCACAAGCCAAAGAGCAAATGAAAGAAAAGCTTGATTCAGAGGAGCTTGACAAGCAACAGAGCGACATGGTTACCAAACTTTGTGAGTCTATTGTATGTGCTTCTGACAAGAAGAATTGGGGACAAACTTTATCAGCTTGCATACAAGACTTTAACGCCATCGAAGATTTAAATACATTAGATAGCATTTTAAGTGTAAGCACTAAACATAACTTGGATGTTTATGCGTCCGCAATTTTATATCATAGCAATGAAGATTAATCCTGAAGATATTGAAGTACCTCTCGAAAGTGAGATGACCGTCAAAGACGGTGAAGTTGAGTTGTCAATTGCCAAGAAATATGGCGATTCCGAAGCTGGAGTTTATAAATCATATATGAGTGTCTGTGCTGCAGATGACAAGTGTATGGTTGACACCAAAGGCATGGACAAAGATGAAACTATGAAGTGTTGCTCCGCTCAGTATGGAAAGATGAGAGCTATGATTATGGACGATAGCAAGGGCGAGCTAAGCGAAGATCAAAAGAAACTTCCACCTGCACTGCAAAAAGCAATCATCGAGAAGATGAAAAAAGCAGGGAAGTACAAAGATTCTGAAGAGAAAGAGGAAAAAGAAGATTAATAACTGATGCCTTACAAATATACTACATTCTTTGAATCAGAAATTTGCGCTCGTCAAATAAACGAGACTTTTGTTTCGAAGGCTTCTTTAGAAGAGCTTGCATCACTCGTCCCTAATGATATAGATTTTGAGAAGAATATTGATCTGTTAGGCGTATCATTTAACGCCGCAGTTGTAAATATGTTCAACAAGAACGGTGACGGTCTAAGCACCGAAACAGCTTTAGCCTACACAGATCAATTCATTCACAAACCAACCAATATCGAACATAACAAAGAGAAGGTAGTTGGTCATATAGTCACAGCGGGTTTTAGTGATTACGGCTCTAATCGTATAATATCTAAAGAAGAAGCTGGAAATATTGAAAAACCTTTTAATATAGCTTTGGGGGCTGTTGTTTATAAATCAGTTAATAAACAATTTGCTGAACTAATTGATAGGTCCACTGACCCAGATGATGAATCTTACTATGGTAAGATATCAACAAGCTGGGAGGTTGGATTTACTAATTATGTTTTAGCGGTTGGTAGTAGTAAACTAGAAGAGGCTACTATCATTCGTGATCCTGATAAGATCAAAGAAATGGAACCTTATTTAAGAGCCTATGGTGGTTCTGGCCAAACAGAAGAGGGGCAACCTATCTACCGTTTGATAACCGGAAACATCTATCCTCTTGGAGTTGGTTTCACTGCTAAACCAGCGGCAGATGTCTCTGGTGTATACTCTCCTAAACATTCTAAGAAATCTGTAATAGCTAACGATAGTACAGATATTATTTCACAAAATAAAGAAAAAAACGTAAACAAAGAAAAGATTATTGCTATGGATACAGAAAATGTCATTTCAGAACTTAAGGAGCTTCTCGTCGAAAAGAAATTTTCGGAAGAGGCTGTTGCTTCCATGACTAGCAATTTCGCTGATGCAATTCGTGAGAGCGATGAGAAATACCGTCAGGATATCGAAACTGCCAAGTCTGAAAAAGAAGCTGTTCAGAAGGAACAGGAAGACCTTAAGTCTTCTGTTGCTGAACTTCAAGAAAAGCTAGAAGAGGCCAATGAGCGCTTGTCTGTCTTTGAAACTGAGAAAAAAGCTGAAGAGGCTATTGCTCGTTTCAATACTCGCATGGACGAACTCGACTCTAAGTTCTCTCTCGCTGATGAAGATCGTGAGTTCCTCGCCCAAGAAATCAAGTCACTCGACGAGACCGAAGAAGCTTTCGCTTCTTTCTCTGAGAAACTGGAAGTTCTTTGGAAGCACAAGAGCAATGCTCATAAAGAGGCTTTCGAAGCAGAAATTCAAGCTCGTATTGATGAGGAGGTCGCCAAGCGTGTCTCCAAAGCTTCAACTGAAGATGTTGATGTTGAGGATGCTCTCGACAATGCAGAGCAAACTGATGCTGACGTTTCTAACGTTAATGAGGCAGTTGCCTCTTCTAACGAGTCACTCGTAGATAAATTTAAAAGCGCATTCTCCCGTGAGAATGTAACAATCTCAAGATAAAAAAACAACTATTATAATATTATGTCACTTCGTATTCTACCATTTAGACAATACAGTGAAGAGGATGTTGTAAACCTTTACCGTCTGAAGGATGGTGGCGAACTCGCTGCCACCACTGATAGCGGTACTGGAGACGCTGGTGTTTTTGTTAAAGTTTCCAATGGTGACTTCAACGCTGACCCAGTTGCTTACGCATCTGATTCTTACCTTGGAAAAACTGATTACCCATTCGTGGGACGGGCGCAATACCCGAAAGTCGGTCTCCAAATGGAAGCTGCAACCACTGGTTCTGCAGTTTTAGGTATCTCCCTTCTCCAAACCGCTAAGGCTGACGAGAATGGCGAAAAACTTCTTTATAACCCACAGAAGGCTGCTGAACTTCAGGCTGTCCTTCCCGGTCAAGCTGTTCCAGTTGCTACCAAGGGTGTTTTCACCGTTTCTGCTGCTGCAGTAGACGGAACTCTCACTCCCGGAACTAAATTCCAAATCTCTGCTAACGCAGGAAAGATTACTGGTGCTGCTGTAGACGGCGCACTTGCTATTGGAACTGTTATTGGAACTGGATCTCGTGCCTCTCAAAATGGAGAGACTGACTCACTTGCAGGTAACTACTACGTAATCAAACTTGGCTAATAACCCCAGAAAGGAACTAATCAAATGAAAATTACTTTAAAACGTACCCCAGAACAAATCGAGTTGGTTAAAGCTATGGCTTCTCGTAATCGCACCGTCGCTTACGAAGCTCAAGTCGCTCTTGCTGAGTTTATCGGACCTGTGCTTGCAGAGGTTATCAACAACGCTCCAACTATTTCGAATCTTTTCACCTCTCTTCAGTTTAACGCTGATGACAATCCTTCGATTCCTCTTGATCTCTACTATGACATCAACGACGAAGACTATGTGAAAGTTTACAGCCAGTCTCACGCTGGTGGTCTTCCTACAAACCAAGTCCTTCCTACAGCTTCCGAGCTTAAGGTTGCTACTTACAGCCTCGACACTGCAGTCAGTTTTGACCGCCGTTATGCTGCTAAGTCTCGCATGGACGTTGTTTCTAAGACCTTCACTCGTGTTGCTCAAGAAATCCTTGCTAAGCAGGAAACCACTTCTGCTTCTCTCGTCATGGGTTCACTCGCTGACGCTGAGACTAACAGCACTAAGCACGTTCGTGCTTCTTCGACTGCTACTGGTAAGCGCTTTTTGCTCGATGACATCAACAAGATGATGACTCTTTCGAAGCGTATTAACGGATCTTTCCTCGGTGGTACTCCTGCTGCTGGACAAGCCCGTGGAATTACTGACTTGATTGTCTCTCCTGAGGTTGTCGAAGAGCTTCGCTCGATGGCTTACAATCCTATCAACACAAAAGGTTCTCCTGCTGGTGGAACTGCTTCTGATGGTATTGCAGCTACTGATGAGCTTCGTAACGCTGTTTACAATTCTGCTGGACTTCCTGAGTTCTACGGTATCTCTATCATGGAGATTCTTGAGCTTGGAGTTGGCAAGAAGTTCACTAGCTTGTTTAGCACTGCTGCTGGAAGCACCGATTATGGTGCTGCTGGTGATGGTCAGTGGGATACTACTGATGATCTTGTTGTAGGACTTGACCGCTCTCGTGAGTCTCTCGTCCGTGCAGTTGCTGTCGATGCTGACAATGGTGGTGAGTTTAACCTCATCGCTGACGATCAGTACAGCATCCGTCAACAGAAGATTGGATACTTTGGTTCTCTTGAAGAGGGACGTATGGTTCTTGATGACCGTGCGCTCGTCGGAACTATTGTTCAAGCTTAATTGACTTAGATAATTTAAAGGGTCACCCTTCGGGGTGGCTCTTTTTTTTGTATTTTAATAAAATAAGTGTATAATATAATATGGACAATAAATTCGAACAAGTTTCTTACGGTGATGGTGAGACAAATTTCTTTGGCACAAAAACTACGGCTGAGCTTAGAGATAAGCTCACTTCTTGCAGCAAACCTGAGCTTAGAGGGTTAGCTTCTAAGGTTGGACTAAATCCAAACTACAAGTCTACGGTCTTGAAGGATATGATTTTAAAGGAGTTCCGCTCCTACCAAGCTAATAATTCCCCAATCCCTGCTCCGAAGCAGATGTTTTCTAAGGCTTCTGAAGACGTTATTGATATGCTAAAGTCTGTAGGTGGTATAGCTTCAGAGAAGCGAGAAGTTAGGATGAAAGAAGATCAGAACAAAAGAACTTCTTTTGGCAAGTTAGAAGATTAAAGTGTAAGTTATTACATGAGTATTATTAGTGATTTAGCTGTTGATGTATTTCAAGATGAGTTTGATAGCGATCCTACGGTCGCTACCTCAGGTTCTATTCAAGCTTGGATGGAGAATAACCTAGGGCAATTGAACACCTTGATTCATCAAGACTTTAGTGGGACAGGCGCTGTATTAGACACAGAGGCCCAGTCCATCCACAAAGAGTTGTATCTAAGCAATTATTACAGCAAACAATCTAGAAATGCTCTAAGAGGTATTACTAACGCATCTAACGATTCTAACATATTGTCTTTAAAGGACGGAGAATCCGCTGTGACGTTCGTTAACCGTAACGAGGTGGCCAAGGTCTACAAAGGTCTTGCAAGCGATTCTAAGGCCAAGCTAGACGACCTAGTGGCTAAATACAATATATATGAAGCTAAGCCCCAACAAGTGGGCGGCTTTGAGGGTGAGATTTACACCGGAACCCCTTCTTAATTTACAAAAACGTACACAAGAAAGGGCGGTATTGCTACCGCCCTTTTTATTTATATATTTTTAATTAATATTAACTTGTAGCAAATGGTTCGTCGAAGTTGTGACCGCTGACGAAAATACCGTTATCTGAATCATTAACCCCACCAATCTGAGTAGAGAAGGTGAGATCGACAGACTTGTTAGACCCGACACTCAAGGAGAAGCTTTCGCTATCAAGTCTACAACCTTTCAATCTATAGATCATTCTATCTGTCTGAGTACCATTAGTAGCTGTGGACTTAAGCTTCAAGGTTAAATCGTTGGCCGCTCCTGTCCCATCGAGAACATTTGCTAAGTTTTGAGCTACGACATCTGAGCAAATAGCGCTGACAGAAAGGGTTGCATTTACTGGAAAGTCCACTGGCCTTGCATAAGCAAATCTAGTACCTAACCTTTGGAGAGGGCTCCTGCTCAAAGGGACCGAAAGTGAAGCACTTTGTATATGAATAGTGTTTTCATCATCAACACCAGTGATATTCGACATTGTTGAACCACTGATCCCAGTTATATCAATTTCAATGTCACCGGGTCGAAGTGCTATAATATCACTTTCCCCTTCAGCGAACTGAGGAAGAATAGCTGTTCGGGCTGCTGCTCCGCTAGAAGCTTCGTAAGTCCCGGACTCTTTAATCATTGTGCCATCTGTTATATCTACAGCTGGGGTAAGGATTCCGCTATACCCTCCATCTGTTCCACTAAGTTTAGCGTCAGCTGTTGAATTGATATTGGCACATTCCATAGAGACGCTAACTGTTGGTATACTTCCTACAGAGAGGTCTAAAGTGTAGTCACTTAAGAATGCATTTCCGAGGCCAATTACGCTTGATAAGTTATCTCCTGTAGATCCTTTGGCATCAGACCCTTCACCCACTGTGGTAATATATAGGTTTTTCCCTACTCCATAAGTCATGTGACCAGAAGAAAATTGGCCTGTGACTCCTGCTACCCCGTTTCCTGTCTCAACGTGAAAACCTAAGGCTCTTTCGTTAAACCCATCAGTTAGGTAATAAGAGAAGTCTAAATTAACTGTCGGTGCATCCATAACGATACTGTCAATACGGGCTGCCTGACCAAACTGGTTGATATCCTGCCTGTTGATTGTGAAGCTGTAGTTCGCACTTTGGATACGCTCAAGTTGTGCGTGTTGGTTACTTCCAGTGGCTCCAATATCGTCACTGACGTAAAGGGCTTCTGATTGGTAAATTACTCTGTTTCTTGCCATAATAAAATTCTATTAAGTTTTTATGATGCGAAAGCGTCAGCAGAAAAAGCTCCATTTGCGAAAACCCCGTTAGTGGTATCGTTAGTCCCACCAATTTGTGTAGAGAACGTCAGATCAACACTTTTATTCGACCCGATACTAGAAGAGAAACTCTCACTATCGATCCTGCAACCTTTAAGAGTGTAGGTCATTTTTGCTGCATCATCCTTATCTTTTAGCGTTACAGTCACTTCGTAGCCAGCATTGTCGTTAAGAATAGTTGCTAGGTTTTTCTCAGTAACATCGTTACATATAGCATTGACGCTAACAGTTGCATTGATTGGGAAATCTACTGTTCTGGCGTAGTTGAACCGAGTCCCGAGACGCTGAAGAGGACTCCTGCTCAATGGGATTGAAATAGATGCACTCTGAATATGAATAGCATTTTCAGTGTCAGGACCAGTAAGGTCTGAGAGAGCGACTCCATCTAGACTCGTAATATTGACTTCAATATCACCCGGACGAAGAGCGGTCAATGTGGAAACTCCAGAAGTAGGATCAGCTAAACTTATATTGGTAGAGGAATAAGGGTCGCCATTTGTAACATCTACAGCAGGCGAAGAGATGGTAGTGATTTCGGTGCCATCCCCACCTAAAGCTGTGTCGGAGTTAATATTTGAGCATTCCATTGACACAGAGACTGTGGGAAGGGAACCCACAGCAAGGTCAACCGTGTAATCAGATAAGAAGGCGTTTCCTAGTCCAATCACAGACTTACGGTCACTGGCACCTGCACCTACAGCGTCTTTTCCTTCATCGACTGTCACGATATAAAAGTTCTTTCCTGAGGAATAGGTCATATGACCTTCCGCAAACTGGTTTGTATTGCCAACGTCGAAACCTAAAGCTTTTTCGTTACCTCCGTCTGTAAGATAATAGGAAAAATCCAAGCCTACAGTTGGGGCGTCCATTACAAGACTATCAATACGAGCCGCTTGACCGTACTGGTTTATATCTTGTCTGTTGATTGTGAAGTTATAATTAGCACTTTGAACACGTTCTAACTGAAAATGTTTTCCAGTTGCTGATGAAAGAATGTCTTGACTTACGTAAAGTGCTTCCGACTGATAAATTACTCTGTTTCTGGCCATGATAAGGTTATTTTTTAATGTTTACAATATTTTTGATGTTTTATGAAATTAAGAAAACCTATGCCTATGCACTTGAATGTCGAAATCTACGAATCCGACATATAATTCATTGGCTAAGTTTTTCATTGCTTTCTGAGTGAGTTTAGAAGTTTGTGTATTCTTCACAAAGAATGGGTGGCCATCCGTATGTTCAGAAGATAAACCTGTGTATGTGTAATTCTCTCCACTTTTAAGATCTCCATTTTCATCTATAGGATGTCCACTCATAGGTATTTGGTTAAACACCTCATCCTGAGAATCTGCGAAGATAGAAAGCACCCCGTCTAATTGGAAAGGGTCTTCTGCTAAAATTACTGCCTTTGCCCTAACTGTTGTCTCTTGTTCTCCTCCGAAAGCAAATGGGTCATTATCAACCGCATTTACTGACAGGAAGGCAGCAGGGACAGCAAGATCGTATGGAGCGATAGCTCCAGTATCATTTACACCAAAATCATACTTTCGGTCAACAATAATGTCCTCTTCTGTATCATTTGTGAAATATACGTTGAATTCTTTCCTGAGGTACCCTGTTGGCAAAGTTGTTACTGGGGAGGTTAGCGATATAGTATCAGGCACCAAAGCCCTACCGTTATTAAAATCAAAGACAACACCATCACTACGGTCATACGTATTATTATTGGCGTCCTTTACTCCTGTGGGGATATTACCATGACCACTTTCATAAACCCATTCTTTGAATGAACTTGTGTATACATTGTAGTCGCTGTCAACACGATAATCGGTAGTCGGGTACAATTGTCCTGAAACCTCCTGATAAGCTTGGCCTTTTGTGGTTAAAAAGTTATCAAACCAAAGTAAAAAGGAGTTCGTAAATTTATGTTGGAATTGTTCAATCATTTTAGTTTATCAAATCTTTTTTCGTACTTCTTTATTAGGGCAGATATATATTGAACGTTCTTGAACCTACCGCTCCTAACTTTGTTGTTACTCTGTATAGCTACACCTGATCTGCTGTTTTGTGAGCTTTTTCTTAAAAGATAACCTAATCCAGATATACCAGTTTCAATACCTCTGGCCCAACTTCTGCCTGTGGCCCAAGGCATAGGCGTGACTGAGAAGATGTCTTTCGCAGTAGGCATACTTATGTCATACTTGCGACCTACTCCATATGTTGTCTGCTCTATATCTTTTGTTATTTTTATGTCCTCTAATATATCAAGTATCGGCTGCACTGGACTATCTCCATCGTCAAAACCAATAAATGCATACAAGTTTGTTACCCCATTCAATGTTCCACTTATATTCACGCCGTCTGGACCTTGAAGCAATTCTTGCGTGACAGGATGCGACATGAATTCGTTGATCATGTCCTTTTTGACATCTTTGAACTTGTCATCGATGCTTTTTCTAAACTTTTTCTTTACTAGTTTAGGCACCTGCGCTCTTATTGCAGCCTGAACGTCTAGTGGTAGTTTGGCCATTATATTTCGTCCAATGGGACTAGGTAGAATATGAAAAACTGGTTGTCTGTAAACCCATACGGGCTAGCTTGACTGGCAATACTGAACTTGTTCTCATCAAAAGTTATATTTTTTGCTTCTCTAATATAAGCGTAAGCAGTCTCATCTACGATTATCTTAATGGAACCCTTGGGTAAGAAAACCTTGTCTTGGGCTTCTGTGATCTCCTCTTGATCTGAATCAACATAATAGATCCTAGCTTTAAAGGTTTGGGATACAACTGTCTCCTGCTCCACCTTTCTCCCTTGATTGGTTCGACCGTAGATTGGATTATACTTTGTGTTTGTAGACACAATAACTTCCTGCTTACTGACCTTGAAAACAACTATATCTCTTGCAAAAGTTGTATGCAAAGTACTGAACTTGGACCTGATGGATGTGATAGTATCACTAGATAAAAACCCTGACATGTTGATAATTACACTTTTTTTCGTATAATTATATAGGTTTAAGGATGAATGCTAAAAAAAATTTAAACAGGAGGTCCAACGAAGAGGTGGGATCTCTTTTTAAAATGATGCTTATGATGGTTGAGGACATGAAGCAAGACCATGATTTTCATTATGAGAAGTTGTATAAAGAGCTACCAGAAGAGTACCATTCTATAATTAGGGCCGCAGATCATTTCACACCCGAAAAAGTAGCATGGATTCGTAAAAGGATCTTAGATTACGGGAATGAAAGCCTTAGAAACATGCAAAATGAAATAGAAAATTACAGCGTTCAATTTATATTTAAATAGGGAATAAGCTATGGAATTTAAAACATTGTACCAATTTACCATCGACGAGGAGAAGATGGTAGACAAAGAGAGTAAGCGCACCAATAAAAAAACTGGTGAGGTGACTATTACCAAGAAAAAGGTAAAACAAAAAGTCCCAATTGAGATTAAAATTAAGCGTCCGTCTCGACGCCAACTAGAAGACGCAGAGCTTCAGTATTCTATAGAGATCAGCAAGTGTGTTAAACAAGGCATACTTACCAAGGCTATGTTAGCCAAGAAGTATGCCGATACTGGAGGAACCTTTTCAGAAGATGGGTTCAAAGAGTACGGAAAACTTTACACAAGAATTTTAGAGCTTCAGAATGAATATATGAAGCTTGACACTGTAGACAAACCAGATGCTAAGCAAAAGAAACGTTTAGAGCAACTGAAGGCAGAGATCGCCGAGGTCAAAAGGGAACTCGTTAACGTTGAGTCTGGACTACAATCACTCTTCGACCATACAGCCGATGTAAGGGCGCAGAACAAATTACTTTTATGGTATGCAGTAAACCTGACATATATTCATAAAGAAGAAGATGAAGAACCTATTCCCTATTTTCTTGGGGACGATTTTGAAGAAAAGACTGAAGATTACTACTCGAAAGAAGAAGAGTCCTCAGATTTTTATCAGAAAGTGATCAAGAAAGTTTCTACGGTACTCGCTTTCTGGTTTTATAATCAAGCCTCATCCCCGTCCGAATTTGAGGAATTGATTAAAAAGGTAGAATCTGGTGAACTATAGCGACGAGTTCTACATTTCTTTAATAGGAGAAGTGTTTGACGGGTACAGCACTGACTTTTTCGAAGGTCAGGAAGTATTCGTCAAACACTTGAATATTAGGGATCAAAGGTATATACATAATTACTACGAGAAATACAAGAACATAGCCTTGGTTAAAGGCATAGACTCTGAGAGTGATATGCTGGAGCGTCTCAAAAAAGATGGAATGTGGGACGAAAGGGATGACTCTAAGATTTCCTCTCTAGACCTAGAAATAGGTAATCTTAAAAAGACTAAAGATGCTGTCTTCTTACCTTCCCAAAAGGAGACTTTCCAAAAGAACATAGATGAGAAAAAAAAAGAACTTTATGGTCTGAAGTCCAAAAGGGCAGAAGTGGTTGGTGTAACAGCTGAATCTTATGCTACCTCAAGATGTGGGGATGAGATGTTAAGGTTCTCCTTGTTCAAGGATAATAATTTTAATGATTATTTATTCTCAGAAGAAGATTTTGCTGAATTAGAACCTCACCAAGTCATAAAGTTAGGTGGTATCGTGAACAATAGCGCAGAAAGACTAGGGGAGGAAAATATAAAATGGGCTGTTCTTAGACCATTCTTCAGTATGTATCTTAGTAATTGCGAGAATATTAATGATTTTTATGGTAAAGCTGTAATAACCCTCTCTGTTTACCAGCTTAAAGTGGCGATGTATGGTAAAGTATTCCATAGTATATTTCAATATACAGACGACATTCCAGATAATATAAGGGAAGACCCTGACAAACTTATGGCATTTTCTGAAGCCCAAAGAAATAAAGATTCTAACAAATCTAGCTCTGGTTTGAGAGACGATGCTGATGCCTCTGCTATTTTTGGAGCAACCAAAGATGATATGCAACAGTTAGCTTCAGACGGTAAGGCAGTATCTCTTTCAGAGGAAATGGAAAAGGCTGGTGGCAAGCTTGATATGAAACAAATGATGAGATTAGCAGGTCATGATGTCTGATCTTTGTGTATATACTATATACAAAGGTAAAGGATTATGCCACTTCAATTACAAGTAAGACAAACAGGACTAGAGAAAAGCATTCAGGAAGGCATGAAGAAGGCCGGAAGGAATCTTAAGCTCAACTTAGGGAACACCCGAAACATTGATGCCTTGTCTCAACCATTAGGTAGGTTGACTGGAAAGGCTGATGAATTTACCAAATCTATGGA
>Ga0181394_1000318_pt1 | contig 21892 bp, 24 predicted proteins | sample 17SPOviralmetaG_FD_130123 | JGI IMG/M metagenome (GOLD analysis project Ga0181394, IMG submission 130123) | Marine viral communities from the oligotrophic San Pedro Time Series (SPOT) site, San Pedro Channel, CA, USA - 17 SPOT_SRF_2010-11-23 | ecosystem: Environmental > Aquatic > Marine > Strait...
TGTTTGATATATACTAAATTCTCTGTTGCTACTGAATGACCTATTGATTTAGCGTGTGCCTCCTGCTCTAATTTACTATCTAAAAATTTATGACTACTTACTATCTTCCTTATTAATGTTGTTGATATATTTTTTTGTATATACTTTTGTGATGTCTTTATTAATAATTGTGATAAGTTATTTTTAGTTATAGGAAATACTACCTCACCTGACTTGATGCCCCATCTCTTAATATACTTTTGTAATTCTATACGAGCACGACCATCTATTTCTAACTCTTCTTGTGGTCTTGTCTTTTTAGTAGCGAACTGATTACAATAGAATATCATTTTTGTATTTTGACTTATGATATAACATTCATCTTTATTTTCTAATTTTTTAAATGCCGTAGGAGTAATTAACCTTACCATCGCTAAATCATTACGAAGCGGTCTATATATAAGAAAATTTAATATAGCATATATCATATGTAATCTTTGATTATCTTTTATATCTGCTCTTACCTTATGTGAAAATGCTATTAACTCATCATAAGTTATAAAGTTCGGTGCTTGTTTATCACTTATAATACCTGATTCATTTTTTTCTACATATTCCGCATTTAATAAATCTCTCTTTTTAGCATATTGTTTTCCTAACTCTAATTCTCCTTTACTATCCATATATACGTGGAGAACATTAAACATATTCCTCTTTGTTGTAAATGATATTGATAATTCATTTATACCTTGCTCTACTTCATCAGGTTTAGTTAAGTCTTTATTTAGTTTGAGAACTTTATTAAATGCTGAATTATATGACTTTAAACTATTCGGTTTGATGTGCGGTCTTGCTTTACTTACTACTTCTACAAAATCCATACTTATATATTATAGATATATTTTCTTTTTAAATATAAATTAAACTTTATGTTTCTCTAATCTTTTACTAATTCTTTTAACTGATAGTTCTAGACTTTTAACGTGTTCTTTATATTCTTCCCAATATTCAGGAGACCCAGCACCATAGTCATAATAGTCTAATATACGAATTTCTAATGCTTGTTTCATATAAAATAATTCGTCTAATGTAAAAGTCATACTTGTTTTTTTATCCATACTTATATATTATATATTAGATTTATGTTTAAGTCGTAAATCCCATATACCACTTTTACGCTGAAACAACTTACAATAATCAGGATACATATCTCTAACTTTCTCTTTATCTATTTTCTCTGTATCTAAATCTCTACCATCACCTTTACAACCTCCATCTGCATAGTTCTTTGTTTTACCTGCGACCCAATTACACTTTAAAATCTTACCATCACGGCGATAATGAGCGCAAGCATTCTCAAAATCCTCTGCATAATTAGTTTTTAATTTAATATCCTTACATATTCTACGAATTCTAAATAAACCTAAGATATATCTCAAATCATATGTATATTCTTTACAACCTGACATAAACATATCATTTGCTACTTGATATAATCCAGCATAATTAATATCTGTTCCCATTTTATCTACTACTCTCCTTACAAATGTATCTAGGTCAAGTAAAGACCTCTTTTTATTATCTATTAAATCTATAATATCATCATCTAATTCTACTATGATTTGCTTACTTTTAAAATATTGTGTGATATAGTTATGTGTTTGACCTATGCCTTTCACATTAGTTTCTATTACATTATAACCTTCTTCTTTTAAACTTCTATATAAATCTATATCCTTATCATCTATTCTAACAAATAAAAAGACATCTTTTTTTTGTATGTTATGCCTATGTAAATAGTCAAGGGTTAAACTTTTACATTTATTATATCTTTGATATGATGGAACTACGTATTTTATGATATCTTTTTTTCTACTAAATTTATAATGTTCCGTAGGGTGCTTTACTTTTGATGGACGGATAGTAGAAGGTAAATCTCTTTCTATGTAAATAGCAGGGTAAATAAGATGTCTTTTTATTGATACTTTGTTAAGCATTACATCTATCGCCCTAAACCTTTTTTGACTTGTTATATCTACTATCAATTGCTCTGCTATTTCCCACGTAGGTATATAATATGATAAGGTTGTTAATAACTTATGCTTATCAGGTATATCATTAAATCCATTTTCTAATTCTATATCTACTTCACCATCTATTAATTTCTTTGTGAAAAATCCACCTAAATATAGAAAACTATTACCTAATTCATCGGGTAAATGATTAACTTGTAAAGCATCATCTTCTACTATAATGACATCATTTAACTTATGTTCTACTATATGTTTCCATAGATTTATATGTGATAATAAACAAGCGCATTTTGCCTTGTGTTCGTTCTCATTTATATTCCACATACTAATCATTCTTTTATAAATATCATCATCATCATCTAAATCTTTGTAATCAGTAGCAATCCATCTTGTATATGAATCATTAAAATTATCCATTCTATCAATACATCTTTCTAAATTAATCACAAATTTCTTCATTATATATTAGGTGCGATTAAAATTCATTATTAAAAATAATATAAGTTTTATAGATATGAATAGTGGAATTTATGCGATGTATTGTATTCATAATCAACCTATATATAATCAAGCATTTTGTAGCGGTTGTCGTGCTATAAGGCAACAACAGGCAAAAAAAAGATATGATGCTTATTGGAATAAACAAAGAGGTCATTTTTGGGATTATTTTAAGAAAGCATTTGGGGGAGACCCTACTGAACCTACATACGAGCATAAAATACCAGAGGAATTTAATACTTTAAAAAAGAGTAAATCACAAGAAGAATTAAGAAAGAATTATTTTAAATTAGCAAGGATACATCACCCCGATAAAGGTGGTGAAACTACTATGTTTCAGAGATTACAGAACCTTTACGAGCGCCTTTGTTCTTCTTTTTTTTAATTTTTAAAAGTATATAACTTTCATCTATGGATACTTGTTTAAGTTTAACTAGCGCAGAGATACAACCTAATATTAATTGATGATTACCTTTATGTATTCCTGCTTTATCTAGTTTTCTTTGTTTCATTTGTGATAAAAAATCGTGATATGCTTTTATTTGTTGAGGAAATTTATGATTTACTTTCATTCCCTGAATGATACATTCATTTCCTAATTCTGCTATTTGTTTTAATGTTCCTTCTTCGGTATGTCCTTTATAAGTTGATAATAAGACATCTTCATAAAATAAATATATACTATACATACTAATATAGTATATGAATATACCTTTATATCTTTTATTTTAGAATTAAAATATAATATCATAGTATATTAAATGACTGAATATATTGATACTACACTTGTAGAATGTGATAGGGTGTCCGCTCAAACAAAAAACGATGACTTTGCTTTATGGACTAATAATTTAAATAATTCTATACAAATGAACCCAGGAGATAAAGTATCTGTATATAGTTCTTTTGTAAGTGAAGTAGGAGCAACTCAACCTAATAGTGTAGAATTTAAGGGGAAAACATTAGGATATTCTAAATCTATAAGATATACTAATGAAATTACTACTGCTAAAACATATAGTTTAGAAGTAGCACAAATAAAAGATGAAGTCGTCCCATATACTACTGATAGTAATGTAATAAGTAAAACTATACAATTAAAAGATAATGAGGCAAATATAGTGATTAATTATTATAAAACTATGGATTGTCTTAATTATATACAATTACCTCGTAGATTTATACCTGATACAGCAGACCCTAATGTGTTTGATGATGCTAATAAACGTGCTTGGTTTATAGAAGATAGTGTTGCTATGGGTCGTGTTAATAGAGAACCTTATATGACTAATAATGCTACACAACAAGATAAAGTATTTGTTGCAACAAATATAGTAGCAGGTAAAAATTATGAAATCATATCAACTGGAACTACTGATTTCACATTAATAGGCGCTCCTAATAGTAATGTAGGGACTTTATTTAAATCAACAGGAGTAGGAGTAGGAACAGGCACAGCAGAATTAATTGTAGGTATTAATGATGTCTATGGATATGTAATAGATGATTATGTCCCTGTATATCAAAACCCACCATCATCAAACGTAGGTAATAGACGTGAATGGAATTTAAAAATAGATAGATGGATATTAAAAAATGATAATACTAGAATGACTATGATGAGAAAAACTAAAACATTTCATTACCCTAAACATTATGAATATGTTCCTCCACCAGTAGCAGCAGTTTCTACTGATTATACTACTGATTTACCTGACCCACTCAAACAATTTGTAGAACCTGCCGAACAATATTATATTCCTCCTTATTTTCATAGAGACCCTGAATCATTTGATTATGAAATATATAGAGAAAAAATTAAATTAGAAATCAATCAAGGTTATAGTAGTAGTCAGTTTATTAGTGATGAAGCAAATAAAAAATTACAAGAAACAAGAGTTAATAAACCATTAGAAGTTATTAAAGGTATTAATGATGTCCCATCTACTACTAATGGTGAAATTAATCCTCAAATTGCTTTTCCTATTAGTTGTTCTGCTGAAAGTAATACATATAAATTATTCCCTGCTACTAATGATGTTAATTTTAATCAAACATCATATAATAATGCTCTTAATAATACATTAGGAACAAGAGCAACTGACCCAGGCGGTATAACGCAATTATGGGGTATTCTTGGGACAGGCGGTCCCGCAGCAATAAACCCTGCTATGACAGGATTTACTATGGCGGAATATGCTGATTTTACTTCTTCTTCGTGGTATGAATCATTAGAATATATTGGTATGAAACGACCTGAAATTTATGAAGCAGGTTGTAAGATGAATACTATTTATGGATTACAATTAGCAACTATCGCTAATACAAGACAAACTCATAGAAATAATGGATTACAGACTACTATGCCTTATAATGAAGCAAATTGTAAATTAATAAAAGATTTTATTAATAGTCAGGAAAAATACCCTGAATTATTTAGTCAAGAAAATATTATGAATACTTATGAAGATACGGGAACTGAAACTAATAATCCTTATTATAGTAAAGTTAGTGTTGCAGTAGGTTCAGGTGGTAGTTTAAGTGAAACTATCACTATGAATGCTACTTTTACTAATAGTAGATTTATGCATATTAACTCAAATGCTCCTATACAGATGTCTAATGGTATAGAAAGAGATACTAATAATTTCTCTAATCCTCCTGTAAGAAGTCAGGCAGCACAATTAGGGTCATCATATTATGACTTTCAGGGAGTAGTAGATGGATATGGTGGAGACCCAGCATTAAACAATTGGGTATTTAGTAATAATGATGGTGATAATACTGACCCACTTAATCCTGTATTACCTACTGCTAATAATGGAACTTATAAACAATCTACTCCTTGGTTTTTTTATTATGATAATTCTACAAGAGATACATTCTTTCCTACTAATATTGTGAGTAATCAAAATCTAAATCTTATTACTATTAGTGAAAGTAAATTAACTTATGGTTGTATTGGTAGAGATTCATTTACAGGTAATATTTTACTTTATCCTAATTTATTATCTAAAAGTGATGGAACGGGTTGTGGTTTATCTCCTAGTATATGGGATAGGTTTGTTATTGACCCTGTAAATTTAGACCAGTTTTGGAGACTAGGTTTTGACCGACATTGGAACGCTTGGGGAACAGCAGCAATCGCACTTACATCAGGCATACCTTCTACTGATAGATTTTATGATGAAGCAACTAATAGATATGAAGTTAGAAAAGGTCAAACAGGAGTAGGATTAGAAGCAAACCCTCAACCAGCAGGTCATACAGGAATACCAGCATTTAATACACAAGACGGACAGACGAATGTAAATCAATACAAAGATAAAGTATATTTAGGTGCACCCACAGCAAAATTAGGATTTGATGGTTCTCATTTCTTTTTTCAGGATTTACATAATATATTATTAGAAGGTGATTTAGAAAATTTATCATCAGGAGCAGACTCACAAACAGCATCAGTTCGTCCTTGTTATAAAATTAATCCAGTTCAGCGATATAATAATTATTCACCTGTTCAGTTCCCTTATCAAAAATATTTTACTTTTGACTTTGTTGATAATACTACTCACCCATCAGACCAGAAAAGGTCTATGATTAATAAAAATTTACAACCTTATTCTATCTTTGATACTGATTCAGGTATATTCATAGAAGATTTAGGATACTCACAAGAATCGTGGGAAGGTTCATATTGGAATAGATTAGGTTTTACTTACGAACAATTTAATCCTATTGATATAGGAGATAGATTAAAAAGACATATAGAACAACCTGATACTATAAAACATATCACTACTAATGCGAAAGTAGATAGTGTAGATACGAAGGGGTGGGCGGTTAATCAATTCCAAAATAGATTGTTTGATAGTTCATTATCACATACTTATAATGTTAATATGAATATTAAAGATGATGGAACAGGAACAGGAATAACAGCATCTATATTTAGACAATTACCTCAAATCATTAATGCTACTGAAAGTATTAAAATTTTAGCACAAAATTATCCTATTAGAAATTTTAAAGGATATTATGCTATTAGAAGTGATATTGTCCCTACTACTTCTTTTGTAGGAGGAGCACCAGGTAATACTGCTATGGCGATTGTAGGTATTATAGATAAGATGCAACCTGCGGGAGATTTCTATTTCGGCACAGAAGCATCTGTTAATTTTACTATTACTAAACCTACATTATTATCATCTATTAGTGTTGCTATTACTGACCCTGATGGTAGTTATTCAGTAGTTAGTGAGCGTAGTAGTATTATTTTTAGAATAGATAGAAAAAGAACACTTGATACTAATATAACAAATGAAGTCCAAGAAGAAATGTTAAAAAAATTAAAAAAAATTACCAAAGATAATTAAGCGCCCAATAGGCAGGACTAGTCTTATCTTTATAAGCAAATGAACCATCTTTTCTTTTTATACCTTTCATACGCGCTCTAAATGATTTCCTCTGTTCTTTTGTTGCTTTACCTGAGCGCCAGTCATCCATACCTTTTGCACCGAAGTGCACTATCTTATATCCTTTTTTACTATTAGTTTTCACATATACACTATATTTCTTACCAGGTTGTTTAGAACGAAAAGGTTTATTTAATATAGGTTTTCCAGTAGAAGTTCGGGGCATTTATATGATAACATTTATTTTTTTATTAAATGCGATTTATCAACCTTTTTTGCTTTACCTCCCATAACAGCAGAATAGACCCTTGCGATTCCCCACTGAGTAGCACTTTTCACTTGTGGTCTTACTGATTGTGGGTTTGACCTATATGCTCCCTGACCTTTCTTTTTAATAGTTCTCAAACCTGACAACTTATATCCTGTTAATCTACTAATCTCTGCTAAACTATGTGATTCATCTCGTTTAAAACCATACTTCTTGTTAAACTTTTGCTTCCAAGTAGTCATATAATCTAACAAACATAAAAATTTGATTTTGCTATTATTATTTTTTATTACTAAAAACAACTCATAACAACTATGCCTTCCAAGAAACAACGAGCACGTGTTAAGAAGTCTAATGTAGAAACAAGAAAACCTATGAAGATTTACAAACAACTCTTAAAAATGGACTTTGATATGAAAACTATTATGATGACTTATATGGGTCATCAAAATATATTTGAGGCGAAAACATTTAACACTTTAAGCGATGATAAGAAAAAGAAATGGATAGAAGTAGAAATGGAACCTGTTGATAAAGAACTATTAGATAAAATAAAACTATTCATAGATGATTCACAAATATTACTAGATATGATTGTTAAAAAACCAGCAGCAAGAGATATATGGAAAGAAATATGTAGTCAAAGATGTAAATTAGTTTATGTATGGGCGAATATGGATTGCTTGTATAGAAGACAAGAACAAGTCAATAAAATATTATCTCGTCTCAATTAATTATTTATATAGAATATAAAATGATATCTTTTTTTATGCGTTAAATACGCTGAACCCTCCATCAGTCAAACGGGCGAGGCGCATATATTCGCAATAACTACGGATAGTATAGGCAGTTCCGCCCGCGCCTGGAAGACCTCCATTTGCTACATCACCTAAGGTTAAATGTAATTCTATTCCGCGAATACCAACTCTGCCCCCTGTTAGTTTTGTTCCTAAAAAGAAGAATAATCCACCAAGTCCGCCGAACGGGGTTGCCTGTGAATCTTGATAATGTCCCTCAAACGGGTAGAGAGTAGATAATCCCCTTTGTTGCCTACTATATTCTTGACGGGTGACAAAAGGAATACTTTCACTTTGAGTAAAATGTGTAAATAATTCTGCTGGATTAGTTAGAGAGATAGGGAACTCAAACCTATCATTATATCTTAAATTATAACTTACAGAACCCGAATTCTGTGTAGCAGTAGCACGAGTAGGGAATACACTATGATATTTACTTAATAAACTACTTTCGGTGACATCATCACGGGAAATACAAGTTAATACACGAGATACTAAACGATTCGCCATACCGATATTACGGACTTGACCTGCTAGTAATTGTGCTTGTGTAAGAGTTGTTTTAGATAGTCGGTAATCAGGGAAAGCAAACTCAATAACAGGATTAGCATTTTTATATCTTTCCATTGCATCGTTGTCAGTATAGAAAATATAATCGGCGCAGAATTTAAGTTCATTTCGGTCAATACGATATTGCGCCCCCGAGGCGACTCCCTGTGGAACACATACACGAGAAGATGGAACAGCAGCAATCGCACCATTAACAAGAGAACCAAGTGGAGACCAATATAACTCAATAGAGAGTTGCTGGTCTATCATATATAGTGGGAGAGAATGTGTTTTAAGGAAAGGGAATAGGTCGCTTAAATCAATAGAATACGTAGGTGATTGAGCGATAGTAGTAGCATTAGTCGCATCCATAACAGCGAAAGGTTGTATCTGACCCTGAAAACCTTCACTGCCTCCCGCCATACCGAACGCAGCAGCACCATTACCCGAATATGCCCTATGATTATTTAATCCATATTCTTCTGAATTAGGGAAATCATTTACAGAAATAGTAGCATCTACTCTACGCATAACGTATGAATGATTCATAACACGTCCAGTAGTATATTGTTCTCGTTCTACATTATTTTCATTATCAATCTCGGCAGATTTAATCATATGTAAATGCGACCAATCACTAATTTCATTAAGAACCTGATTACCTACTTTAAGAACTGCTCGGTCAATTACAGAACCAATACCAATATTAACAGGAAGATAAGCACGAGCATTCGTTTCTGGAACTAAACTGACAAACAACTTACTCATACTATGCAAAAAACCTTTCTGTTGTAAGTCAAACCTAGCGAAACCTGTTGCAACATTAGTCGCCTCCTGAAATGTTGAGGTCTCAATCAAATCGGTCTCTATATTCTGCTCGTAATTTACGGGAATAGTTGATAGTTTAACTAAATCTGGAACTACACTCATTTTATATTACAAGCATATATAAAAAAGATATCTTATAAAAAACTATTAATAATAACTTATATATTATAAATCCTCATCATCATCAGTATAATAATTAGGGTCAGGTTCCCATTCTTCATCAGTATAATCATCTTCACTTTCTACATCTTGCCGTATATATTGTGGGTGCTCTTTAAAAAACTTCTGTATTAAGAAATCAATATCTAACCACTCAATCATTTATATCTATACAGATATTATTTTTATTTTTAAAAAAATTAATACATTTTTGAGATTTCATATGCCTTGCTCTATGACTCATACAATATCCACCTCCACATTCACAAGTATAATATACACTATCATATTCTTTCTTTTTATCTAGGATATCTTTTTTATTATTATTATAATAGTTTTTTTGATTTACTTTAATATCTTCTTTACTTACATATGCTTTTGATTTATTAACACAAGGTATAATATCTATAAATTCTTGTTCTTTTTTACGTAGTTCCTCAAATGTATTACAAGGATAATCTATTAATAAATCTATTGTATATTCATTATTTAATATTATAGGTTTAGAAGCACAATTAATTAATGGGTGATAAGCATCTCTCTCGTGTCCTCTTAACCTTTGTTTGAGACGTTGTATAGTGCTTCCTACATAAATAGAATTATTAGTATGGTCTGTAATCTTATAAATCTTTCCATTTTTAAATCTATTATCCATTTTATAATCTTAAAGATATCTTTTTTTTAATTTTTAAACGCACCAATTTAAGTAATCATTTGTATTCCATTAGAATTCCACGCTAAAACTGCTCTTGCCTTAAAGAACATAAACACACTCTGGGGATTATTAGTAGATAGTGTGCTGTCAATAGAACAACCCCACTGCATAGTAGAGAAGTCTTGCCCGCGATTAAATTGCGAGTAGCGCATCCCTAGACCGAACTGCGCTCCGCCATCGGGGATTCGTTTATAGTTTTTAGGGTCATCTGCCTGCGCCATAGTATAATCCCTATTAAGATTAGCAGGAGAAATAGAAGTCCTATCTAACATATATTCAGGTAAGATTGCTTCTAAATACTGCTTACATAACTGACTATCAGAGGTATTAAATGTAGCAGTTCCCGCAAGTCCTAAATTATTAGGGAAACCATTAGTATTCCCAGTCATATCAAAATCTACTGGATATTTTTGACCTCCACGTAAGAACTGAACTCTATTAAGTGTAGTTAATGAGTTAGTATCATTAGAAGGATATGTAATAGCAAGACCATTAGCAGTTAGACTATTAATATTTGCGCTAGGGCAGAAAGTCATAAATACACTTTGTAGATTACGCAGACCTAATGAATATTGTAGTTGAGCGTTGCCTGTATTAATAGATGTATATAGAGAGGAGATAGTATTAAATTCTAATGCTCCTTCTGTTTGACTAGATACAGCAGACATTTCTTCGGGTGATACGTCCATAACTTCACAAGTTAGAGATAAGTTAGATAGTTCATAATGGGCGTCTTCTACTCCTACAATAGCACCATTTTCACTAAACAAGCAATTACTATCGGGTGATAAATGAATTTCTAACTGAATCCCCCCAAAACTATTTTCCATAAGATTAATACGATTACCACTCATCATAAATCCACTCGGGAGATGACAAGAGAAAGATTTAGGAACACTTTCCGCTTGTCCTGTGGTAGAACTTGCTACTACATTAGAGAACATAGAAGCAGAGTTAGGTTGTATAAGACAACTTTCGTTTAAGTGTCCCATTAAGTCCTGAACAGAAGAAGTAGCGCCGAGGTAGGATTGTAGGTATTTATTATAATGTCTAATGTGTTCGCAAATCTGCTTACTCTTGTTATGGCGAATAACTAACTGGTCCCACATAGCAAAAATACCTAAACGATTATCCATATTAATACGAGGTTGTGCATCATCAGTAAATACAGGGACAGGTGGCGAGGCATTATTTTTATAAACCATTAAATCACCATTAATACGAACTGAACGTGGGTCAAGAATACCTGCTTGACTTTGTATCGTAAAAGATAGGACGGGAAAACCTTGCTTAAAACTAATCGTAGCATCGGGTGCAACGTTGTCGGGTCTAATAGATATGTAGCGAGAAGTCATTTTATAATATGACTAATATAAAATTAATAATGTTAAAATAAAAATATTATTGTTGAGGTGGGATTCCTTCACTTATGTTTTCTTCTAAATTTTCTATATGTTCCATATTACAAATATCACATACAAATATATTTTCATAAATATCTGTGTGATTTGTTTCTTCCATAATTTCATATAAATCATTAGTAAATACTTCACATCGGTCGCATTTATGATAATCATCATCTAATACAAGTAATCTCATTTGTTTATTATATGTATCTTTTAATTCATATAATTCTTGTTGTAATTCATATATTCTATGATTTAATGTTTTATCTAAATCTCCTTCCATACTATATAATTGTTTATAAAGTCAAACCTTTAAATATAATTATTCTATCACAGAGACACCTCCCCCAGTAATCATAAGTCTTCGCAAATGGAACACAAAGGTAGAAAACATCTTCGGTTTAGTAGGAGCATTTACTTCTTCATATGATAGTTGGACTGATAGGTCTTTGTCCCGTAAATCCATACAACCAGAATTTACAGCAAACCCACGACCTACTACAAAGTTCTCCATAAATTTAGCGAAAGAGTGAGGAGTAATTTTCGCATTCGCTAATGTCTTTTCTAGTTCGAAAATATGGAAAGCATCAATAGATTTACGTGTAGCAATCTTACGGGTAGAAATAGGACGACTTGGAACAAGGTTTCCGTTAATCTGATACTGAACTTGTGTTAGATTATCACAACAACCACTAATACCTGAACGTGCTGAATTTAATACCATATCCATTTCATCTGCCGTGACTTCATAAGTTCCATTAGAACATACTAAATCTTTGGAAGAATATACAGAACTATCAGTAGGAATTACTACTAATGATTTTGCCTTTCGGTTCTGTGCGTGGATTAAGAATGTTGCTTGTCTTTCACTTTCTAATAGTGAATTTTTATAATTTGTGATACTATGAATATCAAACTCAATAGCAGAACCTTCACGTGCTTTTTGTAGCATTCCTGTTTTATATTGTTCGTCCATATCTATTACGTGACAAATAAGATTGAGATTATTAATATTATATGATACTTCGTAAGTTGGGTTCGCAATTGTTCCCTGTTTGACTGCTTCACTATAAAGGACAGCACCCGAAGCATCTACGCCTGGAACAATATCAGCACCACGACCACCACCAGCAGCAGCATTCACGTATGCTTGGTCGAAAGTAAGCATAATACAATTTGGTCCTACCCCACCTGCTCCTACCCCACCTACTCCTACTTTCTCAATTTTAGTAATACGAGGATTTGCCTGAGCAGCACCCGCAGTCTGAATGTTTGCTTCTAATCCAGCACGCCCCGCATCAGTAGGAACCCCACTTACAATACCGATACTTTCACCTACTACGAAAGGACAACGTTCTACTTCATTAATACCATTTACTCCCAGAGCAATAATCGCCTGATTAAAAGTAGCAGCATTACCAGCAGGTAAATTATTTACCCCTCCTCCTGCGATATCAATTACAGCACCCGATACAGCATTAACAAGACCTAATAGATATGGATTTAGAGTTCTTCGCCTATCTTTTACAACACTATCTAACTGACGAACAATACGGGGAGCGGGCATTAAATCTAGTTCTACGTAAAGTCCCGTGAGCATATTAGGATATACTGAACCACTAAAAATACCTGTAAGAAGTGGAACACAGCAATGAACATTAGATTTACGCTCATTCCCGTCCCACTCAACTCCCTCTGTCGCTCCATCTTGTGTGACATCATTAACCGCTTTAAACCACGGATTAGTAATAATATCATTCATATCACTACGGGAACTACCACGAGAACCCTGTGTAGATTGTGAGTGAGAAGTTGCTCCTTGTTCTAATGCGCGAACCCCTTTTAAACTATCATCTTTATCGTAGTCGTGTTTAAGTGCTACTATCTGATTATATTCATTGCATTCCTCTATTATTGAACCACGTCCCCCGTCGTAAATTCTGATATTTTGGACTATCATACCTGCACCAGCAGGGTCTAATTGTAGGCGAGTAGATTTACCATCTCCCGCAGCGTGAGTAGGATACTGAATATCCATATCAAACTCTAAATAACTATCCTTACCTGAAAGCATAGGAACAGATTGAGCGGGAATCTCAAAGGAAACCCTACGGGAAACAGAACCTACATTATAAGATAAACCCTGTTCTGCTGGGATACTAACTTGTCTTTCGCCTATTTGCACTACCGATTCAGCACTCCAATATGAACTCATTTTATAATATGAATTATATTAAAATTATAAAGATAAAATAAAAAAAAAAGTTATAATATATATGGGATTACTACAAGAATTTAACATAAACGAACTTGCTGGCGCATCGGGTTTGATATTAGGTGCAGTCTCAGGTATATTAGTAGTCATATTTAAATCAAGATGTTATTGCAAATTTAGAGTAGGTTTAACTGATAATTGTAATATATGTATGTGTGAGCGCAAACCTCCTCCTGACCCAGTTGTAAATGATAGTGATGAAGAACCAATTGTTCCTCCAAAGGACTTAAAGGAACCAAATGAAGAAACAAAAAAAAAAGCAGAAGAAGAACAAAAAGCAAAAGTATCAGGTGAGTTAGAATATGTAAGAGAACCTATTAGTCCGTAGATTTAATAATTTCGTTATTCATAATAAATTCGTTGTCTTTATAAGTTATGATATCTTTTTTTAATAGTTCATCTACTACTACCTCCATCTTCTTAACATAAGGCGGGGAAAAATATGAACTACCATATTTAATAACTAAATCACCCATATTAGATTTTAATTCTGCGATTTGTTTAAACAATTCACTAATAACTGATTCGTGTTTTTCTTTTAATTCGCAAACTACTATTTCGTGATGTTCTTTAATTTCATTAATATAATCAAGTAGATTTTCTTTTTCACACATAAGTAATTGTTCGTGTGTAAATGTATTCATTAATTCTCGGTTCATTCTATTATATTATATTATATTAGTATTTGTTTAAGTATAAATCATCTAAATCTATTAAGTTTAGGATTATTTACTATTGCTTTTTTAATTTGTTCTAGTCGCATAACACAATAACCTTGTTCTGCTTGTTTTATCTTTTTATCTAATAGTTTTATATAATCAAGATAAGATGCTCTACTATATATAATAATAGTAGCATCATTTTCTAAATCATCTTCATATACTTTATTCCAGTTTTCTACTCTTTCACCTATAAGTTCTTTATATTCATAAAATAGTCCATCAAACATATCTATATTATCGTCTGCTTTCCTATAAGTTTTATGAAGTATAAGTGGGACACTCTCAAACATAGCAATTGTAGAAGGTCTATCATCTTTACGCTCTATTGCTAATTTAATCTCTGCTATATAATCTATTGTTGATGATTGTATTTCTTTATTACGATTTACATCACTTAATTCCATACATTTAAGAAACATAATAAGTTGTGAATCAGTTTTATCATTCTCTTTTACCTTTTTTAATAGATGCTTCTTCACGTTCGCCTTCTTCTCACCTATAAACATATCATCTAATAAGAACATATATTCATTAACCTTTTCCATACTCTATACTACATACATATATTATATCTTTATATATATATTATATTAGCAAAGTTATATATTACTAAATTGGTTATATATAACCTGTTTTGTTATATATTACTTTGCCCTTTTTAGAAAAGTATATTTGGATATGAAACATTATGCATAGAGGTTTGTTAAAAAATGAAAAGTAATATATAACATTTGTGGTATTATTTACCCTTTTTAGTATTCTGTGATTTACTAACCTCAAACACATCTTTTAATTTAAAATTATTCTGTGTCTTAGGTGGAATAATGACCTCTCTAAATGCTTCACGGCGAGGCGCATTCTCGTCCATAGGTATTGCCTTACGTATCCTTAATTTTTTTGCTTTTGGTCTCTGTGGATTCGCATTTGCTGTGTGATTAATAGTCATCTTTTATATATTTATTTATATAATAATTTTATAATATAATTCATAATATAAATGTCGTTAGTAATCGCAAGTAATCTACCTAATGAAGATGAATCTGTTGGAACTGAAAGTAGTATCTATAAACCATTTTCATTTCGTAATGATATGAGTTCTACTATGAAAATACCTCCTAACGCTCAAATCGCTTTACAATCAGCAAAGGTTCATTTATCTGATAGTATTATATTTTCAGAGGATAATAAGAAGTTTTATATTTATTTCGGTCAAGGAGTTAGACCACCGACAACTGCATTTAATACATTAAATTCTATGGAGGGAGGAACCGCAGTCCCTATACCTTGTCATATGATATTTAATGAAAATAAAAGTGAAGGAACTACTTTTGCTGCTAATAGAGAAGAATTTGCTATTTTAATTCAGAGAACTATTAATCAAAATGTAGGTAATCCGCAATTAATTAATAGATGCTCTGTATTTCAGTCTCCTCTTATAACAGACCCTAATAAGCAAGGATTTAAAGTAGAATATAACGGAACAATTCTACCATTAAATACTGGTGATGTATCTGGAACGGGTAATGACCCCGACCAAGATTTCATACCTAATTCATATGTCCCACGCACAGACACAGAAGTCGCTGCTTATTTTAGGGGACAACGATATTCTGCTATTACCCCTGCTTTCCCTGTTGAAGAATTAGCGCAACCTTGGGGAACACGACCATCACAGAGAGCAGGTAAAGGAATAGTATGGGATTATACTTATGATGTTGCGAATGATGTAGGAGTATTTGAGACACTTCTTGCACGCAATCGTTCGCAAGCAATCACTTTTAATGTTCCTCCTTTATCTAATATTAATGGTAGATGCACTTTTATCACCTCAGCAGGAGGAATTTACGGAAGAGATGCTGGTAATTCTGCTAAATGGGCGGTAGGATTAAGTCGTCCAGCACAAAAGAATTTATCAACTACGGGAAGAGCAAACATAAACCCACCCTATTATCAACATAGAAACGGAAGTAAATTCGTATATTTCTTACCTAATTATTGGGACTTTTGTGTGTGGGTTGATAATTTAACTAATGCTAATGTATCAGGTGGATTTTCTGTTGATGGTCAGATAAACGTAGGACAATGTGTAGTTGATACTAGCGATGTAGTAGCGGGACAAGCGAGACTAAATCATCTACCTAAATTTATGAGTATGCCGTATTGGGAATTAGATGCCTCACAAACCGATTTTCGCAATCCAGGCGGACCAGGAGTAAATGTATATGCTCCCATAGGACCACAAGCAAACCCACCAGCAGCAGACAACGGACAATTATTCGCAACAGAATTTAGATTAAATGGAGAAATAATGGAAATATGGATTATGGACGGGGGACCATTAGGAAATGGGGTAGGTGGAAAATATTATAAATTAATGGGACACGCAAAAGGAGAACCAGCGTTAAATAATCTCAAACCTGTTTCTCAAGATTGTTGGAATTTACAACCTGTAATGAGTATCAATAATCAAGGTCTAAATGGCGGAGCAGAACTTAAACAAATTGGTCTTTCACAATATACATCTTGTAATCCTAATTATGCTACACTCACCCCCGAAGACCAGAATGGGTCAAGGAACGGAGATATAGGTTGGGTTTCGGGTCGTGGTAGTGTTCCTGCTGATTATAATACAATTATAGGAGGTGGTTGGTTAGAACCACTAAAACCAGGTGGTTATGAAAGTTGGGAGCAGAAATGCGTAAGAGAAAACTTCGGATATAAAGTAGCAGAATTAATGGGACAACCTGCAATCAATAGAGGTAGTGAATTTTATACACTAGTTCCTCTGAATTCTAATACTTATGTATATGGAGGAGTAGAAGCATCAAACCCAGCACTACCATTAGCATCACTAACATATGACATACAGAGACCAGTATTAATTTTACAAGAAAGCAATAGATATACCCCGAGTGAAGGGGCAGGATTACAAACACAATTAGGATTTGTAGGAGAACCTGTTGCTGAATTAGTAAGAGCAGGCACATCAGGGTATTATGAGGTGACATCAATAACCGAACCAGTATTTAAATCATCTAAATCTATATTTGTAAGGATAGGTAATTTAACTCAAACATCAGTTAATATGAGGGCAGGTATAGCAGGGTCAAAGATAATAGCACATTTGCCTAGATTCGTTCAGGAAAAGGATAGCGCCTCGGGACCATTATATTTAGAACCGAATAATTTAATCTATTGTGACCTTAATAACCCTAATGAATTAAATATATCTAATTTAGAATTATCATTATGCTATGTAGATGAAACCCTTGCTACATCAGTAATAGGAACTACTATTTTATGCTTCCACGTTCGTCAAAAACCATAAAATAAATCTAATGATATCATTTTTTCACTTTTACCACTTTTTTATCACTTTTTTTACCATAATTTATTAAAATATTATACAATATATAATGAATAATTTACCTGATACACTAAAATTAAAGTATGAAGAATTAGAACCTGAACCTAATATAAAAGAAGTCATAAGTGAGGCGGGAGAGGTAATAGAAGTTAATGAAGAAACTAGTGAAGAGAACCCTAACTTTGTCTATGATGAAAGTATCCCATTAGAAAAACCTGATGATGTAGAACCTGATATGCCTTTGTTTGTTCCTAAACCACAACCAGTAGCAAAAGATATATTTACTGCTCCTAAAAAGGAGGTCAAACTAACAAAAAAAGGAAGACCTAGAAAACCTATGTCAGAGGAGCATAAAGCAAAACTCGCCGTAGCACGTGAGAAAGCGAATGCTAAAAAGAGATGGTTAAAAGAGCAACGTGATGCGAAAAAGAAAGCAACTGAAAATATGAGTGTTCCAGCAGAAGCAATAACTAAACCAGAAGTCCAAGAAATAAAAGAAGAGGCATCACCACGTAGTCCTACCCCTATTAGAAGTAAAAGTCCTCCTGTAAAGTATATAGGGGTGACACAAGAGCAATTAGAAGCATCACATTTAAAAGCAGTTCTTACAGCAGAAACACTACGTAAGAAGCGTAAGGAAGAGAAAAGATTAAAACAAAAGGAACAAGAATACGCAAAGGAAACTATGAAGACTATACAAAAATTAACGTGGAAAGATACAGCAGGAATATATGCAGATTGTTTTTAAAAGAACCACCCTTTCCTTGCTTCTTCATCTTCTTTTTGTTTTGTAGTGATATAATTAACCTCTACTTTTAACTTTGATATTTGTTGTTGTAGTTTCTTTACTTCTGTTAGTAATTCCACTAATAGTTTATGATTAGTTGATTGTTGAGGCATATTATATATTATAACAATCAAAAAAAAGATATCTTTAAAATTTACATAGAAATATATTTATCTTAATTTAGGAGCAAGTTTTCCCTGAACTAAATTAGCATCACCTAAACTTTGTAAAGGTTTAGTAGGGTTTTCAGTATCATATTTAGTTTCTACTTCTTTTTTCTCTTCATCTGCTACGCTTTCTTCATCTTTTAATTTATCATAAGCATCAATACCACCTGCTACGGCGGAGGCAGCACCAGCGACAGCGCCTACAACTGCTAATCCTGCTACTAATGGAGCAGCACCTACTCCTATAAGACCTAATCCAATAGCAGCGCCTACTCCTAATGAACCTACTTCGGCAGCGCCCGATATAAGTTGTGTAATATCACTAGTTTCTTCTAGTTTGCTTTCTTGTGATAATTTTTTATCACCTTTAACTAAATCATATGTGACATCAGCAGCAAACCCTATATTAGCAGCGGGACCTAATTGTTTAGCAAAAGATTTACCTATTGCTTTTGCTCCTGCTTTTTCACCACCTTTTAGTGCTGCTTTACCACTTTCTTTAATAACAGGATTAAGAGATTTAGCAGCAAGAGTAGATGCTTCGTGTTCTGCTACACGTGATACACTATGAGCAGCAGGGTTTTCAGCAGCAGAAGCAAGTTTGACCCCACCTACTCTTGTAGTAGTAGGAGCGCCACCTAATTTAACAACTGCGCCTGGAAGTTGTCTTGTATTTTTAGCAAGGCGAGTTGCCCTGCGTGCTTGTATAGTTTCCCCTGACCCAAAGAAACCTTTACTTGCTCCTTCTAAAATTTTAGCATCAGTCGCCTTATAACCTCCTTTAATTTGACCTGAACCTAAATCAATTGCTAATGCTTTAACAGAACCTCCTGCCGTAGCAAAAGCAGTTGCTTTTGAGATAGTATCATCTTCTTTACGTTCTTCTGCTAATGTATCATATGCCGTATCAGTTTCACTCATAAAAGCAGTTCTATCTCTCGCCATACTTTCTTGTTGCTGATTAAATTCAGCGACTTCTGTTCTCCTTCTATGCCTTGCTGTGACCTTACTAACATCAGCAGTATATAAGTCCATTTTATAATAAAACAATATATAATAATAAATAAAGATAAAAATTAACTCAAATCTCCATCTATATTATGACTATCGTCTCCTTCCCATAATACTTCCTCAAAGTTTCTCAATACACGAGCAGGATTACTTTGTAGGTCAATATACATCACCTGATATGGTTCTTTATGAATTTCTTTGTATAATTTAATAAAATTATCGTGTCCTCCAATAGTATCCCCATATTCCTCACTAATTTTAAAGAGTTCTTTTTGATTTTGCTGTCGGCATATAAATATAGCATTTGCATTGTTTCTTATCAGACCACTAACCGCCCTGAATGACTGCGTAGCAATACAATAGAAATCTATGTAATGCCTAAACCGAGTCGCAAAGAAACTAACATTATTACTTTTACTGAAATCTTGTGTTAAGACATCATCTAATACTAATGCGTAAGATGGGCGGTCATCACGGGGATACATACTCTGTTCTGCTTTAATAGCATCAATCATATAATCTTCATAATGGTCTTCGCAGTCAAAGTATTCATTTAATAGTTGTCCTTTATTATCAGTTCCTAATGTAGTAGATATAATACGAACACTATCAAACATACCTTTATAAAATGATTCATTACAGAAGAAATTAACAAGTAAGTTTGACTTCCCACTTCTAACACTACCTATGAGTAAAGCAAGGCAAGGCATTTTAGGTAAGTGGTCGTGAATACCAGCGAATCGTCCATCTTCTTCTAAATCTTTGACCTTTAAAATTTTAGGGACATTCATCTGTTCTTTTTTAGGAATTTTTTTCATAGGTTTATCATCTTTGACTTTCGCCTCCATTTACTATATATAAGAAAATATTTTAATTTATTAATTAATCTTTTTATATACTATTCATTATAAAATGGATTTAACAAGTAGAGCAGATGCGATGAGAGCAGCAGCAAATCTTCGTAAAATATTAGCAGGAGAACCAGGTATTAGCACAGGAGTATTAGGAGGTTCAGGAGCAGTATCAACACAGAAAGCAGTAGATAATCTTGTTCCAGATGGATATGTAGCAGTAGTAGATGCTGAAACAAGAGAATTTACAAGACTACCTCAAAGGGCATTCGCGCAGTCAGTAGTCCAGAGTGATATGGGTAAAGGTCAAAAAGCATCTATGCTACGTAAAGCAGAGAAAAAAGATAAAGAGGTCTTTACACGTAATAAGAAGATGAAGAAAGCAGTCAAACAAGATAAAGTAAAGAAAGCACCTTTCAGAGCAAAGAAACTAAAAAAAGCAGATACATCTTTTAAAGCATTAGCAGAGGGTAAGAAAGCATCAAAGGGTAATAAAAAGGCATATTAAAAGACATCATTTTTTTAACTTTAATTTTAAAATAAATCTATATATATAATATGGATTTAACAAGTGTAAGGGAAGCACGTAATCAATTGCTTAAAATTACATCTATGCCTTCGGGTATTCAGTCAAGTAGATTTGCTACTACACGAGCAACTGAAATAGATGCTATACCCGAAGGATATATAGCGATAGTAGATAATATGAATAAGAAATCATATACACGTATGCCTTTTGAGGTATTTAGGCAAATGTTAGTTTTATATAGAAAAGAGTTAGGTGATAAACAAGCGGATAGTTTATTAAAGAAAGCATTAAGTAAAGATAGAGAGATATATACTTCTAATAAAAAGTTTTTATCAGTAGTAAAAAGACAAGGTATTCGTTATGTAGAGGCAGACCCTCCACCTGTTCCTCGTCCTCGCCCTGCTCCTGTTAGACGTGCTCCTGCTCCTGCTCCTGCTCCTGCTCCTGCTCCTGCTCCTCCACCGAGAGACCCTATACAAAGTGCGATAGAAGATTACTTTAATGGTTCATTAGAGAATGTAAAATTATCAATTTTAAAA
>Ga0181394_1000319_pt1 | contig 21889 bp, 27 predicted proteins | sample 17SPOviralmetaG_FD_130123 | JGI IMG/M metagenome (GOLD analysis project Ga0181394, IMG submission 130123) | Marine viral communities from the oligotrophic San Pedro Time Series (SPOT) site, San Pedro Channel, CA, USA - 17 SPOT_SRF_2010-11-23 | ecosystem: Environmental > Aquatic > Marine > Strait...
TCTAACACTTTCAGTTCGTGATTTGAAGATGTGGACCCGTGGTATCAAGCCCAATCGAAATTGGAAAGTTTCAGATGTTAAAGATTACTTCAACATTCGTGGTAACAAAGAGTCATTAGCAACGCAAATTGAAGCCATTCAAAGGTTGATTAACAACCTCCAAGAAGGTGATTCAGGAAGTGTCGCCAGAGTCAATGGAATTATTGAAGAGTATTTCCACTATGTTCCAAAAGAATGAAAATCTTTAAGTATCAGAACAACAACAATCTTGGTATGATGCCCGCACTTGGACTCGTTGGAACTGTTATCGGCTTTGGTGGATTTGGTTACGCCGTAGTGAAACTCACAAAGAAAGATTGGAAAGCCGTTGCTGTTGGCACAGTCGTTGGTGCTACTTCACTTGCTCTGGTTGGCTGGAATCTCCGCACGCTTCGTGATGTAGTTCCATTCGGAGCAGAAGATTACATGGAACGTGATGAAGTTGAAAAGATTCTCGATGCTTCCAGAGGTAAAATTGTTTCCGTAACTTTCATCAAGCGAACCAACGGTGAAAAGCGAACCCTTGTTGGCCGTATCGGTAAGAAATACAAGCCAACTGGCACAGACCCATTGGGTGGCAAGAAGGCTCGCCGTGGTCGAGACTTGTTCACGATTTACGATATGCAAAAGGGCGGTTTCCGCATGGTATCTATGGATTCCGTTATCAGCATCCGTGCTGCTGGCAAAGACTACAAGGCTTGAATAAGAACTTTGAAGTAGTTGCTGCAACATAAGTTGCACATGGCAGATTTGTTTTGGATAGCACAAATGCAACAGTATGCCAGTAGATATGCACAATTCGTAGAAATCTTAACTACTAAGGTTCACATGACTACTGAAGATATTTTACCACTTTGGCTTCATCTTAATGAACTTGTTTGTGATTGCGAAGGATGTCGTGAAGAAACAGATTGCATAATTCATATTGATGTTGAAGACTTTGATAGTTTCGATGACGATGAACCAGAATCGTAGATACGTTTAAGAGGGTGGTGTGTTGTATAACACACATGGTTTCTGAACTTCGAGGCTGGACTCCCAGCCGAATTGCTTCCGAACTTCGCATGGAGCCACGTCAAATCGCTGACGCATGGGGTGAAAAAGCCTCAGATTATGCTTACGAACTCCAGACAGGTATTTCCGTGGGCCAAACCGACCAAACAGGTAAAATGTCGGACATCATCAACTTGTTCCAAGACCGATTAGAAACCGTTCAAGGGATTCTCAAAAAGGAACATGGATTTACTGCCTTTGCAGACATTCGCACCGTCAATAAAGACCGCAACAAATACTTGCGTCATTCAGTTTCATTAGTTGGCATGGTTTCCGACATTCGGCGTAGTCGAAGCGGTGGTCGCATTGTGGAACTTGAGGACCGAACTGGTAGCGTGAACATTTTCATTCGAGCCGAAGACCCTGCTGCGGGAACACTTCTTCTTGACGACGTGATTGGTGTCACGGCCAAGTTTGCAGAAGATAAGCAAAAAGGAGGGGCAGGAGACCTGATGTTTTGTAGTCGTGTTCAATATCCAGAAGTCTTACCTCACAATTACAATCGAGGAGGCATGGAGTTTGACCCAGTTTCAGTAGCATTTGCTTCTGACATTCACATGGGCAGTAAAGAGTTTCTGGAAAAAGATTGGGACAAAATGATGCGCTGGATGAACTCTGACGATGAAACGGCTCAGAATATCAAATACTTCGTTCTTTCTGGTGATGTAGTAGATGGCATCGGTGTTTATCCCGGCCACGACAAAAACTTGAGCATCCACGATGTTTATGACCAATACGAGATGTGCGCTCGTAAGTTAGACGAATTGCCTGACCACATTACACCTGTGATTCTTCCGGGCAATCACGACGCTGTGCGACCTGCCGAACCACAACCAGTTCTTGAACCACTTATCCAACAAAGGTTCAATTCAACCGTTCATGTTGGCAACCCTGCTCGAATCAATCTTCACCACGCAGCGGAATCTCATGCAGACCCCTTCCAGATTCTTAGTTATCACGGCAAAGGTATTGACGACATGGTGCCACGCATGGCACACGTTACTTATGAGCGACCTGCGGAAGCCATGAAAGAAATGTTAAAGAAAAGACACCTCGCTCCGATGTGGGGCGAAAGAAATGCTTTGTCGCCAGAAACCGAAGACCAAATGGTTATCAGAGATGTTCCAGATTTGATGGTCACAGGCCACACTCATGCACACCAAGTTGAATGGTATCGAGGCATTCCGTTAGTAGTTTCATCAACATTTCAAAATGAAACAGACTTTATGAATATGTTGGGTTATCAAGCCAAGAAGTCAAGGCTAACCGTCTATAATCTTAGAAATCGTAGCACAAGAGTCATTCCATTCCAAAGTTTTGAATGAGGCATGACCACACGCATAGCCTTCTCTGATTGCGGCTTCGCCGCAGGTAAGCCTCAGACTACCAGATTAAAGAACAGTTTAATACGGTGTTGTGCTGTATAACACACATGGTCTCTATTTGTCCTTGTGGCAACACAGTCAAAAGGCCACAACATTACGGGTCCTATTGTTCTGACTTTTGCAGTTCATTCGATTCAGATAAAACTACTTCGTGGTGGAATCCAATGGGTAATACTCAGACTATGTTTTGTCCGGGTTGCGGGTCTAACTTTCAACTGGTGTATGGACACCGAGACCAAATCTTTTGTGCTAACGACTGTCGCAAACAGATACAATCCAAAGACAAATGGTTGTTGTTTAACATTTGTCGCATTCTGGCACGTCATCCAGACGGGCTAACATCGGGTGAAATCGCTCGACTAATGGATGAGTTCGACTTCAACCAGAATCAGAGGTCAGTTAGTCATCACCTCCGAAAGTTATGTCGTTTTGAAACTGTTAGAAAGGTTTCAATGGCTCCGACTAAGTATCAAATTATCAACCCTGATGGACACGCTGGAGTTTGGTTAGTATGACAAGTATGAAAGATTGGAGAACTATTCTTAGACCCGTTTGGGGATTCGTGGCTTTACAGCCAATCATGCTGGGTTGGTTTTATCTGTTTTCTGATGATTGGGTCGCAGATTACCAGTCTCTGGGATGGCCTTTACAAGTAGTTAGCACTATTTGGTTGATACCTTGTTATGCTTACTATGAAAATTACTGGGACAATCGCCAGAGTCTTTAAGTAGCAGAACAACCGAATAATTGTCATGGGTTTTTCCGTAGGCGATATTTTTAGCAAGAACTTCTTGTCAGCCGAAACCATCATTGGTGGCAAATCTAAGCAAGAAAGTTTCGCAGCCGAAATCGTGGGAGTCCCCGGAGCCACAGTTTCAAATGGAACATTCAAACAAGCCCTCGGCCACAAGATTCCCGGTAGTGGTTATGGAATCTCACATTATTTCAAAAAGAAAGATTCTTCAACCAAATACGTTTGCACCAGTTCAACTGATTGCCCAAGTTTTACAGAATGGGAAAATGACCGAATCAAACTTTTAGGGGCTTCAGATTATGGAGTCAATGTTAATGGTGCAACAGGAAGTGAAATGACTTTCAGGATTGAATCTCAAGCAGTTATGGGCGGTTCTGGGCATTTGGGTCCCGTTGCTACTTATGATGGTGATAAGATTAGTCTGCTTTCTGCTGCTCGAAACTCTGCCTTTACCAACATTAAGGAAGTTTCGGGTTCTGGTGGTAAAAAGGTAGATGTCACACTTACTTCAGGAAGCCACTACATTAGTCTCGACCCCGGTGCAGATGCTTCAGGCATTGGAACTTTCACAGTCAAGTTCAGAGGACCTAACGGCGACATCAAGTTCGAGCGAGATAATTCTACCGACGCAAGAATCTCTGGAAGTGGCAAAGCCACACCTATGTATCTTGGATTAGTCAAGTGGGCTATGTATGAAGATGGTTGCATGGATAATGAAGCCTACAACTACAAATCCAAATACAACCGACAACCTGCATCCGTTACTTGCACTTACAAAATTGCACCAGTTGATACATTTACAATTTCTAAATCTCAAGTTACTCAGGGTGCCTCAGATTCCGTAACTTTCAATTGGAGTCTCGATACAACCGACAGGAAAAATGCTTCCTCGGTGAAACTTTTAGTCAGCAACTCTGCTGGCAACGACCAAGAAATCACTTCATGGGCTAAAGGTGTCACAGCGCAAACTTACACTTACAACACCTCCGCCTTACCTGTTGGCACCAGCACGTTCACACTACTTTCCAGATGGGACAAAGTAGTGGGTCAGGAGAAAAAGGAAACTGTAACACTTACAGTCAATTCACCCAACACCCTTTTGAGTTGTAATGACCCTAACGCTTCCAAGTATCAAGAAACTTCAGAAACTGGAGATTGTGGACCCTGTAATGATGGATTCCAAAAATCTGATGGACTGTGCCAAAAAGTTGGTTGCACAACTGAAGGCAATTACAACTACGATGAAACCGCACAAGTTCACGACGAATCTCTTTGTTTCGATGAAAACGGAGAAAACGGAGACAATGGGGACAACGGAGAGGGAGAAAACGGTGGAGATGAAACTGGAGACCCATTGGTTGCACAGGAAACACCCGAAGAAGGAAGTTTCCCAATTATTCCTGTGGTCGGTGGAGTTCTTCTGTTAGGAGTTCTTCTACTTCGTAGCCAATCCGAGTGAAGGTTTAAATAGGTGCCAGCATAATAGCACTTAGTATGAAACATAAAGTGTTGATTGACTTATTTTGTGGAACTGGTGGATTTAGCCACGGTTGGATTCAAGGTGGTGGCGGTATTGCTGTCAGCGTTGATAATTGGGAAGATGCTTTGAAGAATCATGCACTTAATCACCCTGATGTTCCAGTATTGAATCTTTCACTTGGAGGCGACCTTCAAGAAACTGCTGAAACTCTGTTGGCTTATCTGGCTACTTACTGTGCGGCTCACGGTATCGAACCCGAAGATTTGCATTTCCATTTGCATGGTTCACCACCTTGTCAAGCCATTTCCACAGCCAGTCACAGCAGGGCTTCTGCTGACGGTTACATTATGGTTCAATGGTTTATTGACCTCGTTGGTGTAATGAACCCAGATTCGTGGAGCATGGAGAACGTCGTGCCAGTCCGAAAGTTTCTCGATTCTTTGCCCACACCAATTCCTTATGTTGTAGCCAACGCTAACGATTACGGAGTAGCCCAAAAGCGAAAGCGAGTCTTTGCAGGTGAAGGCTGGGTCTTGAAACCAACTAATGAGGGATTGACGGTGCAAGATGTTTTGCCCGACTTGATAGGTTCGACTTTAGAACCAGCACCTTACATGGTCGCTAAGAAACGCTGGACTAAACTTGGCTTAGACAAGCCGTTTCCAACTGTGACTTCATGTAGTCCATCTCAAATCCGAATTGTGAGTCGTCGTCGCAAAGCCCACGAAGAACCACAAAGTTATACCATTGATAAGCCCGCCCACACAATTACACAAGTGAACCATATTGTGGAAGAAATTGATGAAGATACAGAAGAAATCACGAAGCGTGGATTTACACTTCAAGAATCAGCCACCCTTCAAGGTTGGCCTGACCTACAATTTGCCGAAGGCATTTACGCCAAGTCGAAACGTGTTATGGTCGGAAACATGGTTTGCCCACCGATTGCCAAAGTGATGTGTGAGAGTCTTTAAGTATCAAAGAAACACTCAATAGAGTATGCCACGCTACCAAACCTCTATTTTACCAATGAGGGTTCTTGAATACTGGTATGGTCCACAAGAGGATTGGGGTTTAAATGGAATGGTGGATGAAACTTGGCTGGACAATCCAACAGATAGTAGATTAGATTGGGACATTTACAATCTTGAGAAGTATGTTCACGAAGAAGTTGATAGAGACCAATACTTAGACGACCCCGGCATATACATGGTGGTTAAAAAGCCCCGGTCGAGTTCAACTGGTTTCTATGGATTCCCTTTCAACAATTCTGACTATGCGGACCTAAAAACTCAAGCAATCAACCGTATAGAAGTAACCACTAAACCAGATTATGAGGTAATTTTTACACCGTATGTGAAACCATTTGCAGAAGACACCAACAATAAAAATGACCAGACTCATTTTAGTGTAATAGATAAGGCAAACCGGTTTCAGTATGTGGTTGAGGATGACTTGCACTACTCCCCGGCTGAATACAGATACTACAAATTGTATTCATACACCCACACATCCTTTGAATCGGTTTCACGCATTTTGAATTGGTATCCGTTCCCAGAGATGTTCATTGAGTAAGCAAGTCTTTAAGTATCAGAACCAACACAGTTCTATCATGGGTGCAGTAGCAGAAGGTCAAAACTACCAAGACTACATGATTAGTCATCGCTGGGAACACGAGGTTGAGCAACCGCAAGTAACTTCGACCAATTTCGCTGAAACATTTGCTGCTGAAACCGAACCCAGTATCGGAGAGCGTGTCACCGCAGCCTTTATGGGTATTTCTAACATGGTCTCTTCACAACCTCTTTTGGTGGTTGTCGGATTAGTCGGAGTTTATTTCCTTCACAAAGGACTTCGTTCTGAATAATCGGTGAGATAATGGAAACACCATTTCAAACGTTCCTAAAGCAAATCAAGGAACATAAACTGTTCAAAAAGTATGCACCTTACATTATTTTCGTAAGTATTGCTGTTCCGCTTTGGTATTATTTGTGAAGTCAAGTTTATATCAGTCATTCAACTTACCTTCTGTTGAGTATCATGGTTGATGAACCTAACAGACTGAATAATTTGCGATGTTATCTTGCGGGTCCTATTGACCATGCAGACGATGACGGTATCGGTTGGAGAACTGAAATGACTTCCTTTTTGTCGGAACATGGTGTAGTTGTTCTCGACCCTTGTGATAAGCCAGTCAAAGATTCTTATTTTAAGGAAATTGGCAACGAAAAAGAAAAGATGATGAACCTCAAAGAAACAGGTCGTTATTTTGAACTGACCCAACGTATGAAAGAAATCGTTCACATGGATTTGCGAATGGTTGATATTTCTGACTTTGTGATTGTTTATCTCGATTTCAACCAACGACCTTTCGGAACGATTCACGAACTTTTGAACTCACTCCACCAGCGTAAGCCAACATTGGTTGTGATTGAAGGCGGTAGGTCTAATGCTTCTAATTGGTTGTTCGGTATTATGAATTATGAGTTCATGTTTGACGATTTTGAATCACTTCAAACTTGGATTACTCAGATTGATGATGGCACAATTGAAGGAGATTTGTCTCGATGGGTTTTCATGGATGTTTCAGCCCCAGATGGCAAGGCTAAAATGACCACAAAATCAAAAGGTCGAAAGCGAAGAGTAGATTCAGACCCAGACATTGACGCATTGGCTAAAGAATCCAACATTGATTAGGCTCCAGTAATCTTTAAGTATCAAGACAACTGAATGTCTTGACATGAGCGTAAGTAATCCCAAAACTAACAACGACAAGTTGCTCCAAAAGATTGGCCTTCTTATTGTGTATGCGTGGGTCTTACTTGCAGTTGGTTTCTTCGTGCTTACCGCATGGGACCCGACCTACTTAGATTCTGCTGAAAATTATGTTTCAATTCTGGCTATCATCGGAGGTCCTGCCTTGTTGATTGTCACCAAGATTATCGAAACGTGGACCATAGAAAAGCAAACCGAACTTCAAGATTACGAATCCCAAGCAGGGCATGAGCGTGCTATGAATGAGATTCTGACCAAGCATCGTGCTGACATGGAAAGGAATCCACAAACTATCCCATCACCTGCGGTTCAGAACACTTCTGGTTCAATTAGCACACAAGTTAAAAATCTAAATGAACAAATCAAGCATCTGCAAAAAGAGATTGAAAACTTGAAGAAGAAGTGATGGACAATGACAGAAGAGATGGATGAACTTCGTAGTAAGGCTGAAATTATTGCCGAAGCCACGGGTCGAACAGCCGAAGCAGTTTTAGAAGATTTGCTTGACGATGGAGTAGTCAATCTTTCTAACGAAGATAAGAAAGACAAAGATTTGGTAGCCCAACTCAAAGAAGCCGCCGAACTGATTGCTACTGTTCAGAATATCTCCGCCGAAGTTTCGGCAAATACTGTTTTAAACGGAGGAGACAATTCTACTGAAGTCAAAGTTGAAACTACTTTGGAAGGAGACATTGTGGACCGTGCCTTAGAGTCGGTGCAAAGAAAGGCTGAGAAACTCAAAATGATAATTGCGATTGTCGCTCCCATTCTGTTGTTGCTTACAGGTGGTGTCGGATTAGATTATTTCATGGATAACAATGATTCCAGCGAAAGTCCTGACGACATTTACTTTGAAACCATCTGGGGTTGCACCGCTATGGGTGCTGAAAATTATGACTCAATGGCAACTGATGACGACGGTTCTTGTTACTGGGATGATAACAATGGTGGCGGAGGTGGACCACCAGATTGTTCAGAAAATTGGCGTTGGAACGATGTTGTAATTCGTGATTTCGATGCTAACGGCGAAGGCTTCAATAATGATATTGAAATGCGAACTGTGTTTGAAGACATGAGTGGATGCAACCGACACATGGAAGGTTACTTTATTATCGCTATTTGGGATGAAGACAACGGCCAAGATTATTCAGAACACATTATAGACAATAAGTTTCACGACAGATTCGTAATAGACCATCACGAATACGACTTGCCCAACAGCGACTATGTGATTTCTATCAACTATGAGTTCGATGAAGATTTCTGGGAAGGTCCTTCAGCCTTAGTTACTACGGAAGCCCCAGACCCAGTTGAAGAAATTGGTTGCGATGCTTATTTCATCAATTCTCAAGCCTACTTGGAAGAGTTCGATTCAGAACAGGATGCGATTACTATGAGTGCTGATGTCACCATTGTTCCTGAAGAAGACAACTGTAAAGACCGAAACTTTGAGATTCTCTGGCAACTCTACGAACATAACAATCCAGATGTTGTCAAATACGAACACACCACTTGGGAAAGTGGAGAATCATCAGACTCAGATGGAGCAGATTATGTGTTTCACACATGGGATAACGTGGATGAAGGAGCCTACGACCCGAAAGTTTCATTGTTTTTAGATGGTGACCAACTCGACGAGAAATGGATTGGAGATATTATCACCATTGAAGCCGAAACTTCTGAACCAGAAACTTGTCAAATTAACCTTTATGGTATTGTTTTCCTTGTTAATGAAACCAATGCTGCTAATGTAGCCTATGACTTAGATTGTGGTTATGGCGACACCGATGAAACTGTGGGTTACAACGTGTCCACACAATTGATAGTCTATCGTGCGGGTAGTTTGGATGATTACATCACTCTCGATACAGGATTACACTTTATCTCAGGCTATGTTGAAGATATTCATACTCTAAGTATTGACAACTTTACCGATGTTAATACAACTCATTACGATTTCTATTGGTATGCGGTTTGGACTAATGCTTCAGGAGGTTATGAAATGATTGAAAGAACTTGGCTCAATCAAGAAGTAACTCATCCTTCTGAACCCGAAGAACCTGTGGATTGTAGCAATCTATCCCTCAGTTCTAACTCCTTAGAGTTGTCGAAGGACAGCAACGATGACTTAGTAGCCACATGGAATCTATCTCACGATGGACCCGACCATCCAGATTGTTCCCTTGAAATCGAAGTAATGATTACCATTTATCAAAACGGACAATACTACAATGTCAGCGATTTCTCTCAGAATGGTGTTTGGGAAGTTTATACCAACTCTGATGGCAACCAAACTCTTCAGATAACTTCTGATGAATGTCAGTTGTTCAAAGACCTCCCACCCGGAACTTATGAAGTTCTAATGAAGTATCGTGTTGTAGGAGAATCAGAAGCAAGCGGAGACCATTTCGCTAACTCGGTGGCGATTTCGTGAGACCCAGCATTCAATTTGGATTGACCACGTTGGCTCTTGGTTCGGCACTTATGATAATTCCAATCAGGGCTAAATGGTGGCCTTTCGTCGGAACTTTCATCGTAGGAACTGTGGCTTACGAGATATTCCCAAAAGAATGAACATCACAATCTTTAAGTAGTCGTGCAACTGAATGTTGCTCATGGGCTATTATTCTCTCGACCCACTCGGTAAGGGATTTTTCCGTGTGGACCCTGCAATCACGCTTCCGCCCGAAGCCCTTGCGTTCTATTCCGAAACCACCAGTTTCAGAGCAGCAACAAAAGCCGTTGGAGAAGTTTCAGAAGAAATTGTCGAAAGAGTGGCTAAAGAAATTGCACAGGAAGTGTCTGAAACAGTCACCAAAAAAACTGGTGAAATGGTTTCTGCAAGTGTAGCCGAGAAAACTTCAAAAGAAGTTATGCAAAAAGCCTACAAAAATGTTCAAGAAGCAGCCCTTGAAAAGAATGGTAAGGAACTTTCTGGTGAAACATTACTCGATGCCCTTCGATTAGAAGCCAAAAAACTGGCTTCTGAAAGTTTAGAAGCAAGTTCCAAAGAGGTAGCCACAACAGTCACAAAAAAGGTTGCTAAGAAAGAGGCTCGTGAAACGGCTGTTGAGCGATACGCTAAATATGCAACCAGTCGTGGACTTGTGGCCGCAACTGCCTTTGCTATCTTGAAAGTTCCTGCTGAAGCCCTTGCAGATGTTATCGGTGATACTGCTGACTCATTTTTGGGCAACAGTTGTGACCGTGCAGACACCGAAGAAAAATACCCAGACGAATCTTCAGAACAAATTGATGCCCGCATGGAAGCCTGTGAAGCCGAAGGTTTCAAGCGAACCATGATGCTTGGAGCAGCAGGTCTTGGAGTTGTGGGACTTTTAGGAGCCTTGATTATCACTCGATTAGTTCCTAAGAAAAAACCAGAACCTCCCGTTGGAGCGACGGGGGCTACTGCATGAGCCGAAGAAGTTGTTGCATTTGTGGGCAAGTTAAATCGGGTATGACTTACTCGGTTCGTTCTTTTTGTATTCCTTGTCGAGATTTAGCCATTGAGCATTACTTGAGTCAAAACAAGGAGGTGTGAACCTATGGCAAAGCAAAAGGGTTGGACTTACACAGGTTCTGCTAATTTTGAACCAGTCAAAGGAGCAGGTTCGAGTAGCGATAGAACCAATTTAGAATCCATTGTTAAAATAGTTTCATCTGAAAACAAAGGACGTGCCAGTAGCAAGAAAACCAAAGATGGTTTTACCACCATTGAGTTTCCGAAAGTTTCTAAAACCGATGCTATCGAATGGGAAGTTATCACAACCTGTGATGGCAAAGGCCAATCCGACCGAGTAAATCTGACTTTGACTTACTACGACCCTTATTACATTGGCCGACTTTCTGACCAAATTATTGCTACGCTGACTGATGACGAAATCGGAAATGTCTTAGCAGGTGATAATTCAGCAGTTGAACGAAAAACTGCTAAAATGGTGGATTTGAATCAAACCATTAAAACCATTTATTCAACGACTGTGATTACTGATTCATCAGGCCGAGCCAAAGGAACAATTGTGCTTCCCGAAACTTATCCTTTTGCCGACTACGTTCTCAACATCCACTACGGTTACTCTAACACTTCTGAGCGTTCTGATTCTAAAAAATCGGATGAGTTCATTTGGGAAACCAGCCTTCTGGTTGGAGAAATTGCTTTAGTTGTTGTAGGTTCGATTCTTTCAGGAGGCACACTCGCACCCGCATTAGGAGCAGGGTTAGTCGGCACAGCCGCCGTTATCGGTGCTGTGGACATCGCTTATGCTGCTACCTCTTATTTGGGTTCAGGTTTCGGTGCTATTGATGAAAACCGACACGGATGCTTGTTCCCCATCATGGGATTCAACCACAGTTATACCTTCACTATTGATGAACCAGTCACCATTATAGACGAGGAAACAGGAACAGAAACTGAATCCACAGCCAAGACTCAAGCCATTGTGTCTCGAATCTCAGACCATACTGATAAAGTCAAAGCCTACTCAGTTCCTAAAACTGAAATGTGGTCATGGATTGCAGGTGGTTCGGCCATAGTAGCCGCACTTTTGATTCTGACGAAGCCAAGAGGTGAATCCAATGAATAATCTTCCTTTTGGTAATCACAATCACAGATTGATGGAATCAGAAGATTTACTGACATATCCCGGTCTCAAATCAGGGACAAAAATCCAAAAAGTGGGTGAAAAGTCACGCTCTAAAGACCCAGATACTCTGTGTGCTTCTAAACACAATGTTATCGTTGGAGTAACCACTACGGACACAGGTGAAATTATTCCTTTTGAAAGTAGCATTGTGGTTTTATTCACAGCCGCCGATACATCTGGAGCAGGTCTTATTGGTGAAGCCTATACGACCTTAATTTTCGACCCTCTGGAATATGAAAGAGTTGTTAAAGAAGGCAAAGACATTATGCAAGAAAAGTATGACAATGGCGAAGCCTCTGCTTTAGAATACTATGGCTACAATACTGCTTACTATGGTTCTATGCCAGTTCGATGGGTTACTACTGCACCTTCCAACGCCAAAAAGATTTGGAACAGTATTTTCGGAGCAGAAAGTTTCAACGCTGACGTGTGGGGAACAGACTATCATTACGAAGATGCAACGGCTCACAAGATTAGTATCAAAATTACCAACAAGTTTGAAGGAGTGCTTCGCACAGTTTATGATTCCGAATTAGCAGGTTCATCAACTACTTTTGAAGAAGGAGGTAAAACATTCATACAACCTGCTGTTTCTTATTTTGCTGTGGATTCACCGGGTCTTTGGACAGTAACGATAGATTCCATCGGCTCAGGTTCATGTTCCAACCCTAAACTTGCTCATCGTGAAACTTTCACCGTAGCCACACCTGAGAACTGGGGTAAAGATTTCTCGGACCCAACAGTTTCAGTTTCTACTGGAACTGAAGAACCCGAAACTTTCGTTGAAACCATTTCTGGAGGGTCCTCAACTAAGACCAACGTGGGTCTTGAAACCATCATCGGAGGAATGGTTATTGGAGGTGCATTGATTTATGCACTACTTGGATGATAAGGAAACTCGTGTATGTCCTTGTGCCGACGGCTTTCTTTACGGAGACTTTCGTGATTCCGAAGAACCACCAGAAATCCAATGTAATTCTTGTGTTAAAACCCATTACTGGTTCTGGCAATTAAATCGAAACGACTGGTCAGGACAATACTGGTATGAGTGGACTCTTCGATTGAATCCTAACTAATCGAGTGAGAACCTTTAAGTAGGTCTGAAGCAGTAGGCTTTGCATGAACTGTGCAGTATGCCATTGGCCTATGTCACCCAAACTTCAATGGGTTACTTCTGGTTATGGTTGTGCGCTGTGGCATTGTGCAGATTGTAATTGCGACATCGCTGCTAAAGCCCCTCTCGACAAGTTTGCTAATGGATTCCAACCTTCGGTCAGCAACCCAGATGAACTTTCAGATTCCGAGTGTCAAAGTATTCTCGACTTACTCCGAAACATTCTTTCTGAAGCCCGACCCTCAGCACTCCGCACCCAACTCTCCGAGGTTTTAAACGATGGATGAAGTCAAGAAAAATCTCGTTTTGATTGATGCAGGTTGGTTTGTAGGTCGCAACGCCCGTCATTGGTCGCCCAAAGGTGGCATGAGGCGAGCGCATCGTCGCCACATGATTCGCACAAAGCCTCCGAATCCATACAAGTTTTATTACCGTTGCCGAAAAATCGTCTTTAATGACTTTACTTATCTTGAATATCGTATGAAACAAATGGGTGTTCACCCACAATACGGCAACTCTGAAGTTATCGTTTGTTATGATGGTATTTCTGGACGTGCTGCTCGTGGCAAACATCAAGACACTTACAAAGCCAACCGTGCTATTATTGCTGACGATGATGCAGCCGCCGAAGGATATTCTGCCGAAACTTATGAAATCCGTGATTTACGAGATGACTTTACCAAGTGGAATATCAATCCTATGTTGCCTCGCAACGGTTGGGTCGGTATTTACGATGCCGAAAAAGAAGCCGACGATTTGATAGCCGAAGCCGTAGCCGAAGCCTTAGAAAACCCAGAGCGACGTAAAATTGTAGTCTTTTCTAAAGACTCTGATTTGCATCAGATTTTGGGATGGCCTTCTTCAACAGGTTCTGAATTGATTTTGTCCAAAGTAGAAACTGAAGTTTCTGTCGAAGACATCGAAACCACCACAGGAGTTTCAGTAGAAAAGTATGCTTCTTGGAAATCATTGGTCGGAGATTCATCAGACAACATTTTTGGACTTCCGAAAGTTGGACCCAAAGCAGCCTCCAAACTTCTCAATGAATACCACCATTTATCTGACATTCCAGCCAACCTTTTGACCCGCTATCGGGTCTTGAAACCAAAGTTGCTGGCGAAGCATCTCAAAGAGTTCCGAGAATCCGAAGAACTTTCAATGTATCGAGTCAAGAAAGATTATGGCACTTGTTGGGAATCTTTAGAAAAAGGTAAAAAGGAATATCTTACTTTCGAGGAAAGTAGTTCCATCCGTCGGGTAATCGCTCCCGAATATCTTGAGTTCGTTGATTTCCGCCCAATGGTGGAGTCAAACCTAAGATTGATTCAACTTCCTTTTGACCCAGACCGCCAGATTTCTTGGGCTTCTGAACCGACCAATCTTTGCGACCCTGAACAATGGTCTGCTTATTTGGATTCGCAGGAGCCTCTGGAATAGGTAATTGCACACCCAACTTTTTGAGTTGTTGAGGCAACCATCGTTTTAGATTTTTGAGATTATCGGGCGTAATCCCGATGTAATCGTAAGTATTCTGTTCTGAGTAGAAACTTTCTTTGCGATTTCGACGTGCTTCATACCCTTCTTTGGCATTTTTGACCCAATGTGCAGCCGTTTTCAAATCTTTCTTAGAATATGACAATCCCCAATACTCAATAATAATGGGTCTGACAACTGATGGATTATCGCTGGGCATAATGACCCAATCAGGTTCAATCTTTCGATTACGCATCCAAAAAATAGGCTCATAAACGAAATTAAGTTTCTGACTAAACAACCAATCATCAATTTTGGCTTCACTTTGGCTACGAACTTTATGACCCGCCTTTGTTTTGACCAAAGACGAACCGCTACGGCGGTTCTTTTTTGCCATATTTCAATTTCGTTTGCACGACTATTTAATGATTCACACATTTTGTTTCAGGCTCGCACAACACTTTAAGTAGTTGGACTATCTCAGATAGAATTATGCGTCGGAAGATTCTGATTTCAGAACCTCCTAAACCTAAACCAAAGGTTGTTAATCCTTTGAACATCATCAATTGGACTCAAGCCTCAATTCGATTCAAAATTAGAGTCCGAGCCGACGGCGATTTGACCTCAGTTTATGGGATTCATACCGATTTGTCTCAAAGTAAGAAACTGATTTTGGAAACTTTTGCCTCCAAGCAATATACCGAACTAACATGGATATACGATAGCAGCGACAATGAATACCGTTTGATGGGTAAAAGACCACCCACAGACAAGTTCCTTATTCTTTCTGAAATTGAGATTTTAGACGACGGAAGCATACGCTCACTTGAAGTTTGGTTGAACACCCGTTCCGAAGAAATGGACCCAGCCAACAACGAAGGTTTTGAGGGCTTAGGAAGTTTGTTCAGTTAGAAAACTTTAAATAGCAGCCACGGTTCACAATTACTGTGGCATTCCCCAGAAAAATCTTAGTTCCTATCAAAGCCGAACCGAGGGCTTGGCAACCTACGGAGGTTCAAGAGATTCTTAACTGGGTTTCACCAACTTCGTATTGGAGCATTATGGACAACCAAGTATATGCAAAAGAGAGAACTCTAAAACAACTGATGAATCCTCCTATAATCTACCATGATGAGGAAACCACTAAAACCGTTGTTGGCACAGGCAACACACTTGATAATCTACGTTTGAAAGTTTTGGATGAGGATGTTGCACAACTATTTATTCAATCAGTTCGAGAAGATGGTTTGGCACCCAACAGCAACATTACCATTGTAATTCAGTATGAACCCGGATTTGAAGGGCTGGGAAGTTTGTTTGATGTTGTTCGAGAGAAGCCTATGTCAATGATGCAACCAAGTAATGCTACATGGTATCGTCATTCATGTTGGGATTCACAAGTTTTTAGCAAAAGTGAAGCGTGGATAAAGGGTTTTCAGAGAACTGAGGAAGAGACTCCAGATACAGAGGATGTTTTAAGTAAGTGAACTTTCATAGACCATCCATGAAGGAAATACTTCTTGATGAACAAAGACTTTTAGAACTTCTTTCCGATGCAGGACCCGGCGGTCAAATTGAAAACCGTTATCTTTATCACATCCTTAAACAATTACACATGATGGGGGCTTCTTTCCGAGATGAATGGAAAATCGTAATGTTTAATGGTGACCACGACGGAGAACTTTCTGAACCCTATGCTGAATACTGTGACCTTTTGCTACAAAACAAAGAAGTGAGTTTCGATGCAGAACAAGGAGAGTATCAACTTGAAGGCTAAAACGACTCATGCTGACCGACCAGAACGAATCAATTGTCCTGCTTGTGGCAATTATCGAAGTTTGGTTCTGCGTCTTTCAGACCGCATTTATGAATGTGGTTGTGGGTATGCGTATCATTTGAAGTGAGAGATTTCAATGTCCCGAAAGGAGAATTACGCTCGGCTTGTGCGCCGAGCCGCCCAGTCATCAGATTGTGAAACGCCCATGTCGGCTACAATTGTCAAAGGAGGAAGAGTTCTTTCTGTGGGTTACAACCGTAAGGGTTATCGAGGGTCCAGCATTCATGCTGAAATGGATGCTCTACGTCAGTTGCGTTGGCAGAAAAATGGCTCTGAAGGTGCAGACATACACATCTTTCGATTTGGAGCAGATGGTTCACACCGCATGAGCAAACCTTGTCGGCATTGTTTTGAAGCCCTTGCTGAAGCCAACATTTCAAGGATTTTCTACCATGATTATTCAGGAAAACCTCAAGTTATCAAGGTTTCACAAGCCGATTCCGAAGATTTTTACACCATCCATCGGGATTGGCACACTAATGTTTAAGTGAGTGATTTACCCTACTGAAACCATGTCCAGCGATGCTCAGGTTCTGGTGGATGCTCACGAACATGGTTCGGTTCGAGCGATGGCAGAACTCATACTTAATGCCGAAATTAAAACTTTATCTGAAGGCGATTTTTGGGTCCTTGGAAAAGATTTCAACCAACAACCCTTAACCGTTAAAGTTGAACGTAAAACTTGGAGTGATGCTTACGGTAGTTTCAACTCTAAGCGACTTCAAGAACAGGTTTCTCGCTTGATTGAATCCGCTTCACAAGACTCAGGAGTTAGAACTGTGCTTCTTATTGAAGGTTCACCCAGAGACATTTACGGAGTCAGCCCTGACCGCATTCGTTCTCTGCAACAACATCTTAATCGGCTTTCCGTAGAATCACTTCCCGTGGTTTATACAGAATCAATGGATGAAACTTTTCGGTATCTCAATTCAGTTATTGCCCGTGTCAAAGCAGGTGAGTTCGGAAGTTTAGTTCGACCAGTAACTGTTGTTAGTTCCACTCGCAACAAGCATCATGCTTTGTTAGAGCAAATCCCGAAAGTTGGTCGCACCACAGGTAAGAAAATCTACGACCATTTCGACTCACTTGGAGATTTCGTAGCCACCTTTGAAGCCAACCCACCTGCGGGAATCAAGCCAGAATCTGTGGCTTACAAAACTATCCTTAACTTCATAACAGAGTCATGGCTTGCTCAGAACAGCGAGACTCTCGCACAACGGAGTTGATGTTATGACTGAATCCTTTACTGCCACCATTGACGTGCAACCCGTCAAAACTTTGCTCTCAATTTTATCGAAACTCTCAGAAGAAGCCATTTACACATGGACTCCAGAAGGACTCCGTATTCGTGTAGTCTGCGCTCATCGTTTCAAACTGGCCGACATTTGGCTAAAGCCAGAAGCCTTCCGAGAATACAATTGCCCTGAAACCATCAAGTTGGGAGTTGTGAATGAACGCTTGAAAGACATAGTAAAAACACTTACTACTAAAGATACTGTTGATTTCTCCTACGAAGACGGCAAGTTTGTCTTGGAATCCAAAGGGCTTCGTCGTGTCGTCAAACTACTTCGTTTGGAATACATGAATGAAGTTGATAGCCTTCCGCAATTTTCTTATTCTTACTCTTTGACAACCATTTCCAAAGACATTCGAGATTATCTGAAAGCATTGGGTAAAACTTTGGCCTTTGATGCCATTCTCCGAAATGATACATCAGGCAATTCTGAACTTCTTTGGCGTAGCAAAAACGACGACGAACCAATTGAATGGAAACCTGTTTTTGATGCTGAAGCCGAAGAAGAAAGAGTTCTTACTGCAAGCGGTGTTTCATCCACTACTTACACCACCGAAGAAGTTCTTTCCACTTTGGGTGCTACTCTCCGAAAACAACCCTTGACCTTACAAGGTGGACAAGACATTCCACTTCGAGCCGAATGGACACCTCACGATGGATTCCGTGTGATTGCTATGGTAGCCAACAGGAGTTGATATTGTGCAAACCAAACCTACAAATTATGAAGCCGCTAAACGCTTAGTTATGGTTGGTGAAACAGTTACTGCCGAAGTTATGGTTGGCCGACTCATTGAATCACGTCGTCGTGAAATCCCTACCAAACGCAGTTTGTCTGCTCGCATGAAACAAGACCCAGATTTCTTAGTTATCAAAACTAAGCGTGGACCCACAGAGTTTCAGAGAATCGCATAACTGCGGGGTCTTGAAACTACATCGAGACCGAAAACCTACCGAAGCAAAGCATTAAGTAGTTGCACAGAATAAGACCAAATCCTGACCAGAGATGATACCATGACTAACCAAAACCGTTTCAGCCTTTCCGATAATTTTGTGAATAAATACCGCCGACGCAAAGCACCGTTTGGTTTCAACGGACTCGGTGAATTGGTCTATAATCGAACTTACTCTCGCTTGAAGGCTGACGGCAAGAACGAACAATGGTTTGAAACTGTGCAACGTGTTGTGGAAGGAACTTTCAATATGCAAAAGCGACACATTGAATCACACGGTCTCGGTTGGAATGCTTGGAAAGCACAACACTCGGCTCAAGCCATGTATGACCGCATCTTTAACATGAAGTTCCTACCACCCGGTCGAGGTCTTTGGGCTATGGGAACACCAATCACCGAAGAAAAGGGACTGTTTGCTGCTCTCAACAATTGTGCTTTCGTATCCACCGACCACATTTCTTCAGACTTTTCTAAGCCTTTCACTTTCCTGATGGATGCTTCCATGTTGGGAGTCGGAGTAGGTTTCGATACCAAAGGTGCTGAAACAATGGTAGTCAAAGGACCTGCCGAACATCGTTCATCTGAAACAGTTGTTATTCCAGACACTCGTGAAGGCTGGGTAGAATCCTTGAAACTTTTGCTGGATTCGTATGCCTACGGCACAGCCCCAGTCGAGTTTGATTACTCTGAAATCCGACCTGCTGGAGTTCGCATCCGAGGTTTCGGAGGTGAAAGTTCTGGACCCGCACCTTTGGTGCAACTTCACGATGATGTCCGAAGGATTCTCAACGCTGAAACAGGAGGTCCTATTTCTATTACTTCCATTGTTGATATTATGAATCTCATTGGTAAGTGTGTCGTCGCAGGAAACGTCCGTCGAACTGCTGAAATTGTGTTTGGAGAACCAGACAACGAAGAATACCTTGACCTCAAAAACTACGAGGCTAATCCGCACCGAGCCGAATACGGTTGGACATCCAACAATTCTATCTTTGCAGAACTTGGTATGGACTATGAACCTTCAGCAGAACGTGTGCGACTTAACGGTGAACCCGGTTATGCTTGGTTGGAAAACATGAAAGATTATGGTCGCATGGCTGATGCTCCAGATTTCAAAGACCATCGAGCGATGGGTGGAAACCCTTGTTTGGAACAAACATTGGAATCTCACGAACTGTGCTGTTTGGTTGAAACTTTCCCCAACAATCACGATTCACTTGACGATTATCTGGAAACTCTCAAGTATGCGTATTTGTATGCTAAAACCGTTACATTGGGTCAAACTCATTGGGCAGAAACCAATCGAGTTATGCTACGCAACCGTCGTATCGGATGTTCCATGAGTGGTATTGCACAATTTGTAGCCAGCCGTGGCATCGGAGAACTTCGTTCATGGATGGATGTTGGCTACGGACACATTCAGAAACTTGATGAAAAGTATTCCAACTGGTTTGCGATTCCCAAGTCTATCAAGACCACCAGCATTAAGCCATCAGGAACAGTTTCACTTTTGGCAGGTGCTACACCGGGAATCCACTTCCCTGAATCTCGATATTACATTCGACGCATGAGACTTGGCAAAGATTCTAACCTTGTGGCTCCGTTGGAAAAGGCTGGTTACAAAATTGAACCTGCTTTTGGAAGCGAAACCACTACATTAGTAGTTGAAATCCCTGTGGATTTGGGCGAAGGTGTGCGAACTCTTGATGATGTTTCCATGTGGGAACAATTGAGTATGGCTGCTCTGGCACAACGATACTGGGCAGACAACCAAGTGTCATGCACCGTAACTTTCAATCCAGAATCCGAAGGTTCTCAAATTGCTAATGCTCTCGATATTTTCCAATATCAACTCAAGGGTATTTCGTTTTTGCCGAAACTCGACTTTGGTGCTTACCCACAAATGCCTTACGAAAGTATTGATGCTGAAACTTACGATTCCATCAAGTCAAAACTTGGCAAACTTTCCTTTGGTCGAATCAAAGGTGAAGAAGTTGTTGTTGAAAGATTTTGTGATAACGACGTGTGTGATTTAGATTTCGTCACTTCTGAATCCGAAACCGTTGAAGCAGTTCTTACCGAAGCAGTTTCATCCATGACAGAATCAGAATCTGAAGTGAAACTTTAAGTAAGTGATACGAGATACATTATCTTGGACTCCCCGGCCTGTGACCTCTTTCTTCGGTCTCCTCTCGCCTCCAAGCGGGTCGGTGGGGTCCACCACGGGCTTGTGGGTTAGTTTGGCCTATACTTGACGGCTGGGGGTCGTTAGACCCAAGTTCAAATCTTGGCAAGCCCACCACACTCTTTAAGTATCAGAAACGACCCACAAATGGCATGACACCGCTTCAAGCCAAGAAAAAGTTCTTGAATGTGTTGAAACCTTATTGGCTAAAGGCTTTGAAACAAAAACAAAATGGCTTGGATAATTGGCTCAAGCGAAGCGATAAAACTCAGGATAACAAAGAGTTCTATCAACATGATTGGGGCTGGTATAATATCCATGTTAAAATTGTTCAATCCGGTGCCTACGGACCAGCCAGCCCTTCTGGAGACACCGTGCTAAGAGAATCCCTTCCAGATTCCTATTACACTTTTATTGACAGCATCGCCGTTGGACTTTCAGAAGAAATGTATGAAAAGTATGATTATGATAACGGCTTTGATTTGTCTAACATCTTTGACGATGAAACACACGCTTGCATTTTAGATGGCGAACCCTCTGAAGATGAGTATAGTGCCGCCGACAGAAGGAAAATCAATGCGTTAGAAAAGCGTTATGAAGCCGACAAAATTAGCGACGATGAATACTACGATACTTGGGATGCAATTACGGAAAAGTATTCCACTCAAAAGTTTCATCGAAACGAGGCATCCAGAACCAATTGCCGATATTGTGGACCAGTTATCAAAGCCATGAATAACCAGAACAATTGGGATTGGGAATACCTTGATGAGTCTGATGAGTTTTGGGAAGGTTGTAAAGAAGACAAAATCCCAATTCGTGAACTCAAATCTTTAACCAATGTAATTCTCGGCAAAGTCAAGCCAAAGGCTACTCGTAAATCCAAATCCAAATCCAAATCCAA
>Ga0181394_1000320_pt1 | contig 21885 bp, 30 predicted proteins | sample 17SPOviralmetaG_FD_130123 | JGI IMG/M metagenome (GOLD analysis project Ga0181394, IMG submission 130123) | Marine viral communities from the oligotrophic San Pedro Time Series (SPOT) site, San Pedro Channel, CA, USA - 17 SPOT_SRF_2010-11-23 | ecosystem: Environmental > Aquatic > Marine > Strait...
AGATGAAATTCAAGGAGATACTTGGACATCACCAAACAAACCTGCTTTTTTTGCTAATAGTTATTTTTGTGCTGATAATTATTTAGGAGATCAACAAACAGATGCTAACATAGATAAAATTAACGATGCAATTAAATAATAACAATGGGAGTGTAACAGCTCCCTTTTTAAAACAAAACAAAATGAACAAATTAAACGTAGAGAAAGTTAACTCAAAAAAACAACTGGAAGCACAAGGTTATTGTAGAATTGATTTAAACAAAGGTTACTGGGATTATGATTTTGGTAAATATGTTTTAGTAGCTGATAAAAATCTATTTTTTAAAGTATCAGGTGACATATTTGGTGCAACACCAGTAAACACAATCAAAGAAGCATTAAACATTTACAATAACGGAATTTTTATAAATATTTAAAACAAACAAAATGAAACAATTATTTCAAACACAAAACAGACAAGGTACATTAGTACAAATTAATATTTTTGAACCGGGTATTAAAGACAAATTATGGAAGTGGTTAGAAAACGAACACAATGAAATTTTTTGGGATATTGAAATGCACGAAGGGGGATCAATCATAATACAACGTGATGTTAGAAAATTAAATTCATCAATTACATTTATGGGAGATAACGGAATATTTGAGTTAGAACAAGTTGATGCTGAAACAATTTAAAACAAAACAAATGAATAAAAATAAAAAATTTTACAAACACAAATTATTTGAACACACAGACGATCAAGATATAACTTGGTATGAAGTTGTATGGTTCGAAAATTATGGCACAAAGGATCAAGAAATAAAATTTAAAAAATTTGATCATAGACAACAAGCTGAAACGTTTATTAATTTAAAAATGGGTATTGGATTATTATAATAAATAAGTTATTAAATATTTTGTTAATTAAAATATTAGTCTTATATTTGAATATAATTAAAACAAAGACAATGAACGATTTAAAAAAAGGTCAAAAATTCGAAAAAACATTTACAACTCCATTTGGTAAAAAAGTTACTCAAATAATTACAATTGTAGCTATAAATGGTAATAGTGTTTTAATGGATAGCGGAGAAACTTTTCACACAATTAATTTAATATAAAAACAATGACAACAAAACAAATTACAGACAAATCAAATGCTCAATTAATAGGCATTGCACTTGGCACGTTATCGTGTTTAAATTCATACGCAGATTTATGCCCATTACACAAACAATGGTTACAAGAATTAACAAACGTAGTAAAACAATTAGACAAAAACATATTATGAAAAACGTAAACAAACATACACGAGCTGGTAAAAACGGAAAAACAATATATTGCCCTGAATGTAATGCACCAAATAAAGTATATCATTTCAATTGGAGTGCTATCACGTGTGGAGGTTGTACACAAATGATCGGCAAATATTTTTTTAGTTTACACCCAAGACAATACAGATCTAATCAAGGTCGTAGTCCAATAAGAACAGAACAAAATTATAAAGCAATCGGTGTGTTACTTGTCATAGCTTGGACTGCAAGTATAATCCTTTTAACAATGAAATTATTATGAAAAATTATTACGAAGTAAACGGACAGCGCAGATATTATATTGCGAAACGAATTGACAAAAAACAAAACAAAGAAAATATGTTTAAAGTCGTAGCATATTGTTTCATTGGTTGGTTTATATTTTATTTATCTGTATTTTTATTTTTACATTTGTTAGAAACAATTGTATGAACGCAGTAGAAAATATACATAACATTGAATTTTTAGCTAATCAAATGTTTGTGTTAGAAAAATTAAAACAATGGCAAAAAGCTAAACCAGACAATCAAGATTTAAAACAATTAATTAATAAATATTTAGAAATAACGTTTTACGTAATACGATTAGAACAAGACGCAGTTGCTAAAAATATGTTAATCAGTAAATACAGACACGAAAAAAATTTATTAAAATTAAAATTAAGAGAATTAAAAAATGAGTGAAGCACGATATTATATTGATCGATTATTAGATCCAGCTGAACAACCACAATACGAATGTAATGTGTGCGGTAGACCATTACACGAAAATAAAGAATATTGCAGTGACAATTGTTGGCAAGCGGATATGTTATAAAAATAGTTTGTTTTGTTTTAGTGAGAAAAGGGTGTTAGAAATAGCACCTTTTTTTTTGTAATAAATTCTTTGTTTATTTACGTTATATAAACAGGATCCTTTAAAACATATATGGAATTTAATATTAACATACCAACCAGCTTAAAAGACATAACGTTAAAACAATATAAAAAGTTTTTAAAAATACAAGACGGCATAGAAAACACTACGTTTTTACAATTAAAAATAATTGAAATATTTTGTAACGTTGATTTAAAAATAGCAAAAGCTATGCGTTACACAGACGTTGAACAAATCACAGCTGGCATATTAAAATTATTTACACAACAACCAACATTAGTAACACATTTCATAATGAATGGCGAAAAATATGGTTTTGTTCCTGATTTAGATAATATGACACTTGGCGAATACATAGACCTTGACACGTATTCAAGCGATTACGAAAACATAGAAATTGCAATGAATGTATTATATAGACCTGTAACAACTAAATTAAAAAATAAATATTTGATCGTGGATTATAATCCAGACACAAAAGATAGAATGTTAAATATGCCAATGGATGCTGTAATATCTTCAATGTTTTTTTTTCTCAATTTAAGAATAGAATTATCGAGCATTATCCTGAACTCTTCGGAGGCCAGGGAAATAGCACAACAAGTCGAATGGGACAGTTTTCAATCAAATATGGATGGTATCAGTCGCTTTTTGCCTTATCTCAAGGAAACGTTGAACGAATTGAACATATCACTGAATTAAAATTTCATCAATGTTTTATGATGCTGGCATTTATGAAAGACAAAAACGAATTAGAACAACATCAAATTAAAAAACAATTTAAATGAGCCAACAAGGAATTAGAGGTTATTATCAATTAACACAAACATTAAAAGATCAATTATTAGCAGATGTAAATATAAACACTGTAACGATTGGTGATATATATGACGTAAATTTAAATAAACAAGATATTTTTCCGTTAGCACATATAATTGTAAACAACGTTTTACAACAAGAACAAACATTGACATTTAACATTAGCATTATTGCTATGGACATTGTTGATCAATCAAAAACACAAACAACAGATATATTCACAGGCAATAACAACGAACAAGATATTTTAAATACACAATTAGCTGTTTTAAATAAAGCGATACAAGTTTTAAGAATGGGCACATTATACACAGATAAATATCAATTAGACAGTGATGTTAATTGTGAACCATTTTATGATAGATTCGAAAATCAATTAGCTGGTTGGACTGCAACAATGGATATTTTAATTTATAACGATATAAAATTGTGTTAATGGATTATAAAGAATTAAATAAAGCATTAAATGAATTCGGAACATACGTTGTAACACAATCACAATCTAATTTAAAAAAAGAAAAAATTGGTGATGGACCATTATATAATTCTATTAGCTATAATTTAATACAAGAAAAAGACGCTTTTTTGCTTGAATTTTTAATGGAAGTTTACGGACAATTTCAAGACAAAGGAGTCAAAGGAGCTGATCCTAGTTTAGTTAAAAACGGGAAACAAAAAGCACCAAACAGTCCATATAGTTATAGATCGAAAATGCCACCAATGGAACCATTGCGTAATTGGGCAAAAAATAAAAACATACGTTTTAGAAACGCTAAAGGTCAATATGCTCGTGGTAGTTATCAAACAATAGGTTATTGGTTACAAAAAAGAATATTCGCACAAGGGTTAAAGCCTACGATGTTTTTTACAAAACCATTTCAAAAAGCGTTTGCATCGTTGCCTGATAAAATATTAGAACAATTTGCAATCGATGTAGAAAATCAATTAACATTAGGAATTAAAAATTAAACAATGGCAGCAATAGCATTACGAAGTCCACAATATAGATCAGCAGTTTCAGACACAGGGAATCCAGCTTCAGCTAAATTACAATTAACTATAAATGGAACATTAGAATATACATTAGTAAAATCAACTACATTAAATAATAAAATGTTATGGGAAATAGCTGAATTATGTAGAGATTATTTAAATATAACTTTCAATGGCACAAATTATACTGCACAAACAATTACAATAGTTTCAGTTTTAACATCACACGCTTCAACGGATGGTTCTGGTACAGCATTAACTACAGATACGTTTCCAAGTAGCGGAACAGATATAGGTTATGACGCTTATGGTACGTTTATGGAGGGTTCAAATCCAACAGTTCCTTTTGGCTCAAGACCAACTTGGCTTTTGAGTGGAGATCCTAATTCAAAAATAGCAAGTAATGAATACTATATTTATGTGCCTAACAATACATCTGGTTCAGTTCCTTATATAATTGCTAACGAAACAATGGGCTATGAAAGTTATGGAACTACAGCTTTAGATATTGTAGGAAGTCCTGCAGGTGTTAAAATGAATATAACAAGAGTTGATTGTACTAAATATGGTGATGGTCATAAAATTACATTTGTAAATAAATTTGGAGCATTACAAGATTTATGGTTTTTCTTGAAAATAGTTAATACAACAACTAAAAAACAAGAAAGATTTCAAAGAAGTATATTAACTGGAAGTGGTGCATATGATGTTAATGATCATATGAAAACAGATTTTAATACTGTAGCTAATCAAACTATGACATTAAGTTCTGGGTATTATCCTGAATGGGCAAGTCAATGGTTTGAACAACTATTATTGTCAGAACAAGTATGGTTAACAAGAACAGATCCATTTGATGGTAGTAACAGCGAAACGGTACCTGTCAATGTTATTAAAAACAGTATGGTACAAAAAACATCAGTAAACAATAAATTAATAGATTATACATTTGAATTTCAAATGGCAGCAGATTATATAAACAATGTTAGATAATGCAAAAATTACAACTATATATTGGTAATGAAAGAATTGATTTATTTAAAGATGAACAAGTGTCGTTCAATCAATCTATACAAAACATTAAAGATCCTGCTAAAATATTTACAGAATTCACACAAACGTTTACAGTTCCTGCTAGTAAAAATAATAATAAAATATTTCAACATTATTACAACTATGATATTGTAAATGGATTTGATGCAAGAAATAAAGTAGATGGCAGAATAGAATTAAATAACATAGCTTTTAAACAAGGTTATATAAGACTTGAAGGTGTAGATCTTAAATTAAATAAAGCATATGCGTATCGAATTACATTTTTTGGTGAGACTGTAAATATAAAAGATTTATTAAGAGATACTAAATTAGCTGCATTAGGAGATTTAGATCAATACAATTTAAATTATGATTCAGCAACAGTAAAAGCAAGATTACAAAATGCATCTGGACCAATATTATGCCCTTTAATAACATCAGGAGCAAGTGGTGAAGAATCAAGATTATTTTATAATAGTAATAATTCAGCACATACAGACGACACAGGCAATTTATATTATCACACCGGAAGTAGTAATAATCACGGTGTATTATATTCTGATTTAAAATATGCTATTAGATTATACGAAATAATAGAAGCAATTACAGCAAGTTATCCAGCATTAGTTTTTACAGATGATTTTTTTAGCACAAGTAATGCAGAATTTTATAATTTACATATGTGGTTACATCGTAAAAAAGGTAGTGTAGCTCCTGCTTCACAAGTAGAATTATTTCCAACATTAGTAGATGGTTTTGGTTTACCTCAACAATATACAACTATGTTAAATGGTAGTGCATTAGAAGTTTATACATCTTGTAATCCTTATAATAATGCAACTTGCCCTAATACGAGTTTACCATCTGTCATACAACAATTAACATTAGAACCTGCAAATACAAGTACGACTTATGATGTAATTATAAATCGAAACGGTACTGTATGGTTTACCGATTCAAATGTTTCTGGTGATCAACAATATGATGAGGGAGATATGGGTTTTATGGACGAAGCTAGTTATACTATTATTATAAGAACTGCTACAAATCTTGATTTTGATTTAGTCAGATGGGAATTGGCTGGTTATTTAACAGTTGGTGGATGGGCTGAAACGTATAGTACAACTAATTTCACAGCTTCAGCTACATTTCAATTTGTAATTACAGAGCAAATACCTGATATGAAAATAATTGATTTTTTAACAGGTTTATTTAAGATGTTTAATTTGACAGCTTATTATGTTAGTAATAGACAAGATGCAGATTATGGTAAAATTAAAGTGCAAAAGTTAGATGAATTTTATATAGCAGGAACAAGTTATGATATAAGCCAATATATAGATTTAAAATCAAGCAAAGTAAATGTAGCGTTACCATATAAAGAAATAGAATTTGGTTATGAAGGAACTGGTACATTACTTGCTTTACAATACGAACAATTGCAAGGTAAAACTTGGGGATCAGAACAATTTTCTGGAAATGCTACTGTAGGTAATAATTTTGATGGCCCAAATCCTATATATAAAGTAACATTACCTTTTGAACATATGCAAATGGAACGTTTAGTTGACGTAAATCCAAATTTAGCTTCACCTCAGAAAACAATACAATATGGATATTTTGTTGATGACAATTTAGAAGCATATATTGGTAAACCTTTAATATTTTATCCATACAAAATTACAAATGGAACACAAATTTCATTCAGAGATAGTAAAACAAGTCAATCACCATTGACTACATATTATATACCGAGCAATAGTTTAAGTATTATATCTTCAATAAGTAGAAAAAATATAAACTTTTATTTAGAAGTAAATGAATATACCTTAAATACAAATTTTACAGGAACTTTATTTGAAGAAAATTATTTACAATATATACAAGACATATTTAATAGTAAAAGAAGATTGACAAAATTAAAAGCATATTTGCCATTAAAAATTATTTACAATTTAAATATGAATGATAATGTTGTAATTAATAATCAAAATTATATAATAAATAATTTAACTACTAATTTAATAACAGGAGAAAGTAATTTAGAAATATTAAATAAAGAACCACAACCATCTTTTTTAACATTAGCATCTGTAACAACATCTGGTGGTAGTCCAATAAATTATTATTATGATGCGTTAATAGGTAGTGCAGAAAATTTAGCACTAGGAGATGTTTTATATACAAACACATCTTTGACTACAACTTTAGCAGCAGGTACTTATTATCAAACAACTTTAGTTAATGATAGTGAGCATTTTTGTTATGTTTCAAATCCTTGTGCCGATACTCAAATAACAGTAAATTCATCAGGTGTTATAACATTTTTAGCTTGTGACTTTTGCCCATAAAATAAAATTATGATAAAAAATATATTAGAGTTATTAAAATACACAAACGGTGAAACGGAAAACATCCGTATAGCGACAGGTAAGAACAAATTACCTGAAACGATCAAAGAAGGTATAAAACAAATTAAAAAACAAATTAGCTATGCCAATAACTAAAACAATAATAATTGATGCGAATACTAAAAACGCACAAAAGGAATTAGATCAAATAAATGCTATGCTTGAACAGCAAGATGAAAATCTTGACAAGCTGGAAAAAACGTTGCGTGATTACGAAAAACAATTAGATAAAACCAATAGCAGGGATTTAAACAAACGTAAACAAATCCAAGAATCAATTAATAAAACAAAAAAATTAATAAAAGAAGAAAAACAAGATATAAAAGAAAACACCAAAGCAAGAAAAAAAGCTAATCAAGCGCTTGACGAAGCAAAAGAAAATGCTGGTGATTTATCTGGTGTTATGCAATTAGCTGATAAAGCTACTGGTGGTTTAGCAAGTTCGTTATTAAATGTATCAAAAGGAACAGAAGGTGTTGTAAAAGGCGCTAAATCAATGAAAATAGCATTAGCTGCCACAGGAATTGGATTACTTGTCATAGCAATTGGATCATTAGCAACCGCTTTTTCAAGTTCAGAAGAAGGTCAAAATAAATTTGCTAAAATAATGACTAAAATTGGTGTCATAGTTGGCAATGTAACTGATATTGTAGCTGATTTTGGAATGGGTATTTTTAATGCTGGTAAAGCAATGGCAAAATTAATTACAGGAGATTTTGCAGGAGCTACAGTTGCGTTTGCAGAAATGACAATAAACATAAACGAAGCTACTGATGGTATAAAAAACTTTGGAGAAGAAACAGCCAAAGAAATGAAACTTGCAGGCCAATTAGCAGATCAACGTGCTAAAGCAGATAAAATTGATCGTGATTTATTATTAGAACGAGCTGAAGCAAATCGAAGGTTTAACGAATTAAGAGAAAAAGCTGCTGACAAAGAAAACGTTAGTATCGAAGATCGTATAGCTGCATTAAAAGAAGCTGGTCGTATTGATGAAGAAATTACCAAAAAAGAAATAGAAGCTGCACGATTACGTTTTGAAGCAAAAAAATTAGAAAATTCATTGTCAAAATCAACCAAAGAAGATCTTGACGAACAAGCAAAATTAGAAGCTGAATTAATTAATTTAGAAACAGCAAGATTAAAAAAAGCTAAAACATTAACAGCTGAAATAACAACTAATTTACGTGAAGCAGAATCAGAACGTAAAGCTGCAGTTGCTAAAGAAAAAGCAGATCAAAAAGTCATTGATGACGAAAAAATTAAAAAAGAAAAAGAATTAGCGACATTAAAAAAACAAATTAGAGACGCAGAAGCAGTAAGCGAAGATGATGCACGTGCTTTAAAATTGCAAAAAATAGATGAATATTATCAAACATTAATTGACAAAGCTACAGCAGCTGGTATTGCTACAGATGATTTACAAGCTGCACGAGATGAAAAGAAAAACGCACAACAAGCTGAATTTGACACAAAAGATGATGAACGTAAACAAAAAATAATTGACGATGCACAAGCACAAGCAGACGAATTAAAAGCAATCGAAGATCAAAAAAAAGCACAACAAATGGCAACATTCGACAATGCAGTTGCTTTGGCTGGCGAAGAAACAAAACTTGGAAAAGCATTATTATTAGCTAAACAAATTATGTTAGCAAAAGAATTTATAATAAACGCAAAAGAACAAATGTTAGCAGCTAAAACAGCTGTAACAAAAGCAACGGTTAATGCCGCTGAAGCATCAACTGAAACAACAAGCTCAGTTGCAAAAGCAGCTAATACTGCACCACCACCATTTAATATTCCGTTTATATTAACTGCAATAGCTACAGGAGCCAGTGTTTTAAGTGCTGTTAAATCAGCAGTGGGTGCTACAAAAAGTGCAGCTGCTTCAGTTGGAGGATCAGGCGGAGGATCAGTTTCAACACCAACACCAATAACACCAGCGTCAGCTCCCCCAGCATTTAATGTCGTAGGTCAAGGTGCTACAAGTCAATTAGCAGAAGCAATTGGTGGACAAGCTCCAACACGTGCATACGTTGTTAGTAATGATGTTACAACAGCACAAGGTTTAGAACGTAACATTGTTGAAGGTGCTACTATATAAATGCAAAATATTAATTTAAAAACGTTATATAAAATATGAAAATAGTCGAATTAGTATTAGATGAAACGCAAGAAGATTCTGGAATAGAAGCGATTTCAATAGTCGAAAATCCTGCAATAGAAGAAGATTTCATAGCTTTAAAAAGTAATGAAATTAAATTAGCAGAAATATCAAAAGATAAAAAAATATTAATGGGAGCTTTGTTAATACCAAACAAACCTATATATCGAAATAATGGTGAAGATGAATATTATATATACTTTTCCAAAGATACGGTGTTAAAAGCGTCCCAAATGTATTTAACCAAAGGAAATCAAAATAATTCAACATTAGAACACGCACACGAATTATCAGGGTTGAGTTTAGTCGAGTCTTGGTTAGTAGAAGACAAAGTACACGATAAATCAAGAAAATACGGTATGGACGTTCCTATTGGCACTTGGATGGGTGCAGTCAAAGTAAATAATGACGAAGTATGGAACGATTACGTAAAAACTGGTAAAGTTAAAGGATTTTCAATTGAAGGATATTTTGCAGACAAAATGGAACGTCCTAAAGATGCTATAGGATTATCAGAAAATAAAGACGCTGATCAATTAATAAATAAAATTAAAAGTATTTTAATAAATGAATAAATCACAAAGAAATTTTTTCCCAGGATTAGCAAGTCCAAAAAATTCAAGACGTGGTTGTTTATGTAAAGATAAAAATACATATTCTAGAAAATGCTGTGATGGTAGTTTATGGGCTCAAGGAATTGGTCCAATATCAAGAACTATTTGAAAATGCAAAAAAATAAATTAATAACGTTATATATATAATTATGAAATCAACTGAAATGTTAAACCAAATCAAGACACTTTTAAACATAGAAGTAAAGCTTGAAGAACAAAAACTTGAAAACGGAACTCGTGTTGAATCTGAATCATTTGAAAAAGGTAAAGAAATTTTTATTCTTACTGATGATGAAAAAGTTGCAATGCCCGTCGGAGAATATTTACTCGAGGACGGAAGATTAGTCGTTGTAGCTGAAGAAGGTATTATTGACGATGTTCGTGAAGTATCAGACGAAGTCCCACAAAAAGAAGAAGAATCAAAAGACGAAACAGAAGATCTAGAATACAAAGACGAAGAAATGGAAGACGATGGAAAAGAAGCTGATGTTGAAGATTGGGCAGGAATGGAAAAAAGAATTAAAAATCTTGAAGACGCTATTTCTGATTTAAAATCTAAAATCGGTGAAAAAAATATGGAAGAAGAAGAAGTTGAAATGGAACAAGAAGATGTTTCAAGACAACCAAAATCAAGAACCGTAAAAGAAGAATTTAACGAAGAATTAAAAGAAGAATTATCAAAACCTGCAGCTGCTCCAATAAAGCACAATCCAGAATCTGGTAATATGAAAAAAGAAAATTTTAGAATTGCTCCAAATAGAAAGCCTTCTACAATGGATTATATATTAAATCAATTAAATAAATAAAAATAAAAAATTATGCCACAACCAACGATTACATCTACATATTCGGGAGAATTTGCAGGTAAGTTTATAGCTGCTGCTTTATTAAGCGGAAACACTTTAAGTCAAGGTGCAATTGAAATTAAACCTAATATTAAATTTAAAGAAGTTATTAAAAAAGTAGCTACTTCAGGATTAATAGGCGATGAATCTTGTGACTTTACAAACGCAGGAACAGTTACATTAACTGAAAGAATTATTCAACCAGACAATTTTCAAGTAAACCTTGAATTATGTAAAACACCATTTGAATCAGATTGGGGTGCAGTATCAATGGGCTATTCAGCTTTTGACAACTTGCCACCTGATTTTTCAAGTTTTTTAATAGCACACGTTGCTGAACAAGTTGCTGCTTCGACAGAATCAAATATTTGGCAAGGTAACCTTGGTGGTGCTCAAGCTGGTGAGTTTAACGGATTCACAACTTTAGCTGCTGCTGATGCTGACGTTATTGACGTTGCTGCTGTAGGTGGAGGTGTTAATTCTGGAAATGTAATTGCTGAATTAGGTAAAGTAGTTGATGCTATACCAAGCACATTATACGGAAAAGATGATTTATTCATTTATGTATCTCAAAACGTAGCAAAAGCATACGTTAGAGCACTTGGTGGATATTCTGCTATAACTGACGCTCAAGGCGGAGGAGTTGCAAACGGTATCGATAACAGAGGAACATTATGGTACGGAGGAAACGAAAACCTTTCTATCGATGGAGTTAAAATATTTGTCGCTAACGGATTACCAAACAATTATATGTTTGCTGCACAAAGATCTAACCTTTACTTTGGTACTGGATTAATGTCAGATTACAATTTAGTAAAATTAATTGATATGGCAGATATTGATGGTAGTAAAAACGTAAGAGTAATTATGAGATTTACTGCTGGAGTACAATACGGAATTGGATCAGAAATAGTTCTTTATTCATAATAAATAAATTAACCAAAAATTAGGGTAGGTGGGTTAGTGCCTATCTACCCTTTTTTAATATAAAAAATAAATAATATGGCTTGTACATTAAATAAAGGACGATTATTGCCTTGTAAAAGTGCCTTTGGTGGTATAAAAACGGTATGGTTTGGAGACTTCGGTGGATTAACTGGAGTTGTTGTTGGTGCTGATGGTGAAGTTTCATCAATCACAGGAACACAACCAGATTGGTACCAATATGATGTAAAAGGTAATTCATCACTTGAAACAACAATAACAAGTTCAAGAGAAAATGGAACTACATTTTTTACTCAAACATTAAATTTAACATTAACTTATCTTGACGCACAAACACAAAACGAATTGCAAATTATTGCAGTTGGTAGACCGTATGTAGTCGTAGAAGATTATTATGGAAATCAATTTTTATGTGGATTAGAAAACGGAATGGAATGCGTTGGCGGGACTACAGTAACTGGGGCTGCCGCAGGGGACCTTTCTGGATTTACATTAACTATGGAAGGAATGGAAGAAACAGCTCCATACTTTTTAGCTAGTGGATTAATTACACCTGCATCAGAAACACCGATCAATCCAACACCATAATAATAAATTATGTGAAAATTAAAGCACTCTATATGGGTGCTTTTTTTTTGCAATAATATTTGTACAAAAAAACTTTTAATTTACGTTATATATAAAATGATTGTATTAAAAACAACAACAGCAGAGCAAAATTTTAAAATCATACCAAGAACGTATGGTAGTCAATTTACTTTGTCAATTCGTGATGATAGTACAAATGTTGTACAAACGTATGAAATAAACAACGCTACAACGTCTGGTGATTATTTAACATTTAACCAAGCATTTAGTCCTGTACTTGTTGAAGGTCATTTTTACGATGTAAAATTATTTAGTGATCCTAATTTTTGGAATACTAATTATTTTTTATGGGAAGTTTACAACGAATTTTGGAATATAGACACAACAAACATAGATACTATATTTAAAGATAGAATATTCTGTACTGATCAAGAAATTGATCAAATGGATAATTTATATTATAAAATAAATCAAGGCCAATATATAACAGATAATTCTTATAATAATGATTACATTGTAATATGAAAAATAGAAAAAGAAACAATTTAGGACAATTTGTAAAAAATCCTAAATCACATATTGGTTTTGTAAATTTAAGTACATATACAAGTCCTGAAATAATCGAAGTTCCTAACCAAGATTGGATAGCATACGGAGATGACAACAATTATTTTCAATTTTTAATAGATCGTTACAATGGAAGTCCTACAAATAACGCTTGTGTAAATGGTATAAGCCAGCAAATTTATGGAAAAGGATTAGGTGCTACAGATTCAAACAAAAAACCTGATCAATATGCACAAATGATTACATTATTTAAAAAAGATATTGTAAGAAAATTATGTTATGATTTGAAATTAATGGGTCAATGTGCTATACAAATAATTTATTCTAAAGATAGAAGTAAAATTGCACAAATTGAACATATGCCAATTGAAACGTTACGAGCAGAAAAATGTGATGAAAATGGTGAAATTCCTGCTTATTATTATTTCAAGGATTGGACTAAATTAAAACCAAGCGATCAACCATTACGTATACCAGCATTTGGTATGTCAAAAGAAAATATTGAAATATATTATATAAAACCATATAAATCTGGATTTTATTATTATGCGCCAGTAGATTATCAAGGTGGAATACAATATGCTGAATTAGAAGAAGAAATTTCTAATTATCATTTAAACAACATAATGAATGGATTATCTCCATCGATGTTAATTAATTTTAATAATGGTACTCCGAATCCAGAAGAGCGTGAAATGATAGAAGCTCGAATTGCACAAAAATTTAGTGGTTCAAGTAACGCAGGTAAATTTATTTTATCATTTAACGACAACAAAGACGCACAAGCTGAAATTACACCTGTTCAATTATCTGATGCACACAATCAATATCAATTCCTTTCTGACGAATCACAAAGTAAAGTACTTGTAGCACATCGTGTTGTAAGTCCAATGCTTTTAGGTATAAAAGACAATACAGGATTAGGTAATAACGCAGATGAAATTAAAACTGCATCTTTATTAATGGACAACACAGTTATACGACCATTTCAAGAGCTTTTAATCGATTGCTTTGATCAAATATTAGCTTTTAATGATATTGCATTGAATTTATATTTTATAACGCTACAACCATTAGAATTCACAGACGTAGATCGAAGCGTACAATCTGACGAAGAAATAGAAGAAGAAACTGGAGTTAAAATGTCAGTTGAATTAAAACAAATTGACGGTAAAAAAGTTTACGAAACAAAAGAAGAAGCAGAACAAGCTGCTGAAAAAATGGGTTGTTCTGGGCATCACGAACACAAAGAAGGAGATAAAATTTGGTTTATGCCTTGTGAAAACCATTCTGAAATGTCAATAGAACTTGGCCAACAAATATTAAATAATTTAAAAGGCGAAATAATTAACGAAGAATGGGAATTAGTAGATGAATTAAATGAAAGCGCTGATATATCAAACGAAGATTGGGCTAATATTTGTATAAAAGAAAAAAAGAATTTATTTCAACAATTAAAAGATGAAATCACATCTAAACCTAATGGTTTCAGTTATTTAGATTCTAAAAATTATAAAATTAGATATAAATACGCTATTGGATCAACTAAACCAAGTAATTCTAGTCGTGATTTTTGCGAAAATATGATGCGTTTATCTAAATCAGGTATTGTATATCGATTAGAAGAAATCGACAAAGCAAGTCGTGATGGTGTAAATAGTCAATTAGGACACAAAGGTAAACCTTATGATTTGTTTAAATTCAAGGGTGGAGTTTATTGCCGCCACAAATGGAATCGTCAATTATATAGATTAAAAGCAAATACAAGTCCGTCTAAATTTTTAAATGATTATAAAAAAACAAGAACAATACCAAAATCATATATCAAAAATCCACGTGGAACAAAAGAATCGATCATAGCACCAATAAATATGCCAAACGAGGGGCATTACCCAGGAGTAAAATAGAAAAATTATGGCTACAGCATTATTTATAAATAGAACAGATTTAGTAAGAAATTCCATTTTAGATGGAAACGTTGATACGGATAAATTTATCCAATTTATAAAACTTGCTCAAGAAATTGATATACAAAATTATACTGGAACTGATTTATATAATAAAATATCAACATTAATTGCAAACGGAGAAATTGACGATGTTGCTAATGAAAAATATAAAACATTATTAAATACATATTTACAACCAATGTTAATTTGGGCAGCTCAAGTTTATTATATTCCTTTTGCAAGTTATACAATTAAAAACGGAGGAGTATTTAAACATCGTTCAGAAACAAGTGAAACAGTTAGTAAAAATGAAGTTGATTATTTAGTTGATAAAGCACGTGAGTTTATGGAATATTATTCAAGACGTTTCATAGATTTTATGTCATTTAATCAATCAAATTATCCTGAATATACAAGTAATACAAACGATGATATATACCCAGATTATGATGCATTATTTAATGGATGGGTGTTATGAGGTATAAACCAAAACAAAAAAACATTGAAAAACTTAAAACGTTTTTAAAAAAACAAGAAAAAATTAAAAATTATGGCAAGTCTATTTAATACAAGAATTTCAGATACTTATCCAGGGTTAATTAAAACCATTGATAATGCAGCTATAACAGCAACTTTAAAAGAAATAACAGACGGAACTGGAACTGGAACTGGATTATTTATAAATACAGTTGGTGATTTTAAAGTAAATTCTATTTTAGAATTCGGATCATTAAAAGATACAGCTGAAAATATTATTATAACTAAATTTGTTGATGCTGCTGATGGTATTTCTAATAATGATAATGACACAACAATTCCAACAACAGCTGCAATAGTTGATTATGTAGCTGCTCAAATTACTATAGAGGATTTAGATTTTACAGGCGACACAGGTTCTGGTCAAATAGATTTAGATTCACAAATATTTGCAATAAGTGGAACTACAAACGAAATAACAACATTAGCTTCTGGTCAATCATTAACATTATCTTTAGATTCAACAGGTGTTAATTTACCTGACAATTCAACTGCTATAACACAAACAGCAGGAGATAATTCAACAAAAATAGCTACAACATCTTATGTAGATACTTTAGATGCTGCAAGTGATTTAGATATTACAGACGGAACAAATAATGGTGATGTTAATTTAAATACACAATCATTAAGTATTTTAGGAACTACAAACGAAATAGAAACTGTTGTAAATGGTCAAGGTGTTACAATAGGTTTACCATCTACAATAAATACAAACTTAGTTGGTAACGTAACTGGTGATTTAACTGGTGACGTTACTGGGGATTTAACTGGTAATGTAACTTCAACATCTGTATTATCAAACGGTGTGACAGCTACAACACAATCTTCAAGTGATGATTCTACAAAAGTAGCGACAACTGCTTATGTAAAAGGTTTAAACAATGCAAGTGATTTAGATTTTACAACAGATTCAGGTAGTGGTGCAGTAGTTTTAAATTCTGAAACATTAAGCGTAGTAGGAACAACAAATGAAATTGAAACATCTGGTACAGGTCAAGAAATACAAATAGGATTACCAAGTTCAATAAGCACAAATTTAGTAGGAAATGTTACTGGTAATTTAACAGGCAACGTTACAGGAAACGTTACAGGCGATTTAACAGGTAATTCAGCAGGAACTCATACAGGAGCAGTAATTGGAAACGTTACAGGAAATGTAACTGGAAATGTAACAGGAGATCTTACAGGAAATGCAGATACAGCTACAGCTTGGGAAACTGCAAGAGATTTATCTTTAACAGGTCAAGCAACTGGAACAATATCAAGTGTTGATGGTACAAATAATGTAAGTGGTGCTGTAACGTTAGATAATAATTCAGTAACAGCTAAGGTATTAACAGGACTAACATCACCCTCAGCATCATCTGTATTAGCTTCTGACACGATATTACAAGGTATCGGAAAATTACAATCACAAGTAAACGGATTAGCAGGTGGATTAAGATTTATGGGATCTTGGGATGCAGATACAAATTCACCGGTATTAGGATCAGGTGGAGGAGAAGCTGCAGCTGGAACAACGACAGGAGTACAAGCAAATAAATTAATAGATAGTACACAAAATTTTACATCAACAGTAACAGTTGGTGATCAAGTTGTTAATCAAGTAGATGGATCAACAGCTTTAGTTTCAGGAATTGATAGTAATACAACACTTTCACTTGATACTGATATAATGATTAGTGGTGAAGATTATACGATAGATAATAGCCCTTTTATAACACAAGGAAATTATTACGTTGTTAGTGTAGGTGGAACTACAAGTTTAAATGGTATATCAAGCTGGACTATTGGAGATTGGGTTATTGCTGGTGCGAATAATGAATGGACTAAATTAGATCATTCTCAAGTAGATGGTACTGGTACGGTTGGAAATCTTACAAAATGGTCAGGTACACAAATAATATCAGATTCAATAGTTTCAGAATCAGGAAGTGCAATTACAGTAGATGGCTCATTAACAACAAACACTAATTTAAATTCAACAGGAGACTTTGCTGTAAATACAGATAAATTTACAGTAGCTGCTTCAAGTGGAAATACTGCTTTTACAGGAGATTTAGCAATTAATACAAATAAGTTTACAGTAAATGCTACAACAGGAAATGTAGCAGTAGGAGGAGATTTAAATTTACTAGACACTAAAAAAGCAATATTTGGTACAGGAAACGATTTAGAAATTTACCACGATGGAAGTAATAGTTATATAAACGATACAGGAACAGGTAGATTAATTATTAAATCAGATTACTTTGAGGTAGATAATGCAGCAGGTACTGAAGCTATGATTGAAGCTATACAAGATGGAGCTGTAAGTCTATATTATAACGCAAGTAAAAAGTTTGAAACTACAAGCACAGGGGTTAGTGTAACAGGAGATTTATTAATTACAAATGGTAAAATTTCTACAATAGCAGGAAACAACTTAACTATCTCAGGAAGTGTAGCTGATCACGCAGGATTAACTTTTGCAACAAATGCTGTTTTGCCTGTTACTGTTTCTGTTGCTAATGACAATGTAGTTGATTTAGGACAAAGCAATAATCAATTTAAAGACCTTTACTTAGGTGGACAAATAACATCAACAGGAACAGGAACTTCTGCTTTTAGTGGTGCTGTGAATGTTACTAATATGCTAAAAATAACTTATTCTGATATTTCAACAGGAGAAAATAAAGGATTAGCAATTGTTAATTCTAATTCAAGTGGTCAACAATGGAATTTAACAACAGGTAGAGCAGGACAAGAAAACACATCTTTTGTAATTAGAGATTCAAGTAATGATGTAGATGCAATAGTTATAAATGAACAAACAACAGGAACAACCCCTTTAATTACAGTTGCTAATGGTGGAAACACAACTTTTGCAGGAAATATAGGGATAGGAGCAGCACCTGTAGGAAATCCAGGCACAAACATTTTAGCAGTTGGAACAGCAGGTACAACAGCAGGTGGCATACAATTATGGGCAGCTAATAACCAAGCACATTATTTACAATTTGGAGATGCTAATAGTGGTGGCGAAGTTTATAGGGGTGGTATTGGTTATAATCACTTATCAGAAACTTTGTTATTTCTTCAAAATAGTTCTACTGCATTAAGTTTTACAGGCAGTCAAGCAGCAACTTTTGCAGGAACAATAGTTAGTGACAATATAGCAGTTGGTTTATCAGATGGTAATGATAGTTCAATATCTTTAACTGGAAATACAGGAAATTGGACATTTACAAATGTACAAGCAAGTAGAAATTTAGAAATATCTGATTCTGATGGAACAGGAACAGTTATGACTATTGATACTTCTGGAAATGTAACTTTAAATACTGCAACTGCTTTAGATTTTCAAGTAGCTGATTTTGCACAAATTAAATTTAGAGAATCTGGTGCTATAATGATTGATTCAGACAATAACCAATCAAGTAGAAACTTTGCTATAAAAGATGGCGATGGAACAAATTTATTACTAATTACAGATACTGGAAACTCAACTTTTGCAGGAAAAGTAATTGTAGGAAAAGATTCAAGTAATGCTTTAGAAGTATTTTCATCAGGAGATACAGAAATAGGATTTTCTTATGCAACACAAGGAAATATATATGCTAAAATAATTGGAGATATTACTACTGCAAGTCCTTTAGGTGGCGAGTTAGCTTTTCAAACTGCAACAGGTGGAACACTTACAGAAAGAATGCGTATATCATCATCAGGAAATGTTGGTATTGGTCAAGCACCATCTGATTTTACAGATTGGCGAGTTTTAGAATTAAAAGGTTTGACTAATGGTTCAATGTTAAACTTTGAAAATAGTAGTAGTGTTAGAACTGGTGCTATTGCAATGAATGATGCTTCAAGTTTATTGAGGTTACAAACTATGACTGCAAGTGGAATAACTTTTGAGCCAAATAATGCAGAAGCAATGCGTATTGCAAGTGATGGAATTGTACAAGTAGGTAATTCTGCTACAAATGGCTCATTTGGTGCAAGTAATACTATTTTATCAGTAAAAGGAAAAACATCAGGTGGCGAGGGTATTCTGCAAGTATCAGGTCTTGGAAATACTGCAAGTGATAATGTTGGTAGAGTATCATTTCATAGTTATAATGAAGCTAATCCTTTAGCAGAAATTAGAGCAGTTAGAGGTAACTCAGATACTGTAGGTAGAATAGAAACCTATACATCAAATGTATTAAGGGAAAGATTAGATGAAAATGGTGCTTATGAATTTCAAGGTGCAGAGGCAGGTGTTGGAGGAATAAGATTTCAAGGCTCAGGAACTTGTAATGGTTATTCAGGAAGTTTTGCTAGTTTCTATGTTATGGATGTTATGCGAGACCAAGGAAGTGGAAAGTCAATGAATGTACAAGGTACTATAGATATTGCAGATGGATATGGAATTGGATTTGGTGCAAGTGCAGGAAGTGGTGCTACATCTACTTTATTAGATGATTATGAAGAGGGAGGTTGGACACCAGTAGCAAGTGATTTTTCAGGAAACAATGCAACTATTGATGCGACTAATAGTGTTGGAGTTTATACTAAAATTGGAGATTTAGTTTATTGGAGATGCACAATTCAAATGTCATCAAAAGGAAGTATGGTAGCAACTGACACATTTAGAATTCAAGGGTTTCCCTTTACAAGTATTTCTATTGCAGGAAATTGGTATCGTCCAAGTTCTGCTATAATAAAACAAGTTGATTTTGATGGGTTTGTTAATTTTAGTTGGGTTTCAAATTCTACTTATGGTTATCTTTTTGATAGTAGAACAGGAGCTGCAGGAACTACAATTCCTGTGAGTGATATATCAGACAATTCTGCAATGAGTTTTAGTGGAGTAAGTAAAGTGCAATAATAATTTAAAATAAATAAAATGAGTTTAATTAAAAAAAGAATACAAGACAAAATTGAAATAGTTGGAGAGTTTAAAACTATTCAAATTAGGTATGCAGACCAAATTATAGAAGATGATAAAATTTTATCACAATCTTATCACAGACATAGCGTTGAATGTGGGGACGAAACCTCAGCTATTGAACACAATGTAAAAGGCATAGCTGATTTATATTGGACTGATGATTTAAAAAAAGCATATAAGGATTCATTTAAAATGTAAATGTAAAAATTAGTATATTTATATCTTAATCATAAAATTAATAAAATGTCAAAAATTACAAAAGAAGAATTAAAAGGTTTACAAGAAATCCACAACAAATTAAGTGCTATTAGACACGATATTGGAATGTTAAGTGGTCAAATTCACAGTTTAAATCATATGCAAGCTGATGAATTAGCTAAACAAGAAGAAGCTAAAAAGAAATTAGTGGAAAATTATGGTAATATCAACGTTGATTTAAAAGACGGATCATATACCGAAATGGAAAAAGAAACAAAATAATAATAATGAGCTTACAGGATATGAAATTGTATGTTATGAATTTATCAGCGTTTACGCTAAGTTTTACTAATATTGATATGATATTAAAAATTATATTATTAACAATAACTATCCTGTACACAGCTCACAAATGGTATTTAATGTATGAAAAAAATAAGCGATAATATAAGCTATAAAGAAGCGACACGATCTGAAACAGCACAACGTTTAGGTATATCAAACAAACCTAAAAAAGAACATATTGAAAATATGGAGTTAATAGCTGAAAAAATATTTCAACCATTAAGAGAATGGGTTGATCACCCAATTAGAATAAACAGTTTTTTTCGATCAGAGGAGCTTAATTCTAAAATAGGAGGAGCGTTATCTTCAGCGCATAAAGACGGTTTAGCAATGGATCTTGATTCGTTAGGAGGTAAAACAAACCTTGAGATGTTTCATTACATAAAAGACAATTTAGAATTTGATCAATTAATTTGGGAATTTGGAGCTGAGCCTAAATGGATTCACGTTAGTTGGAACAAAAAGAAAAACAGAAAACAAGTATTAGTTACTAAACGTAAAGGTAAATATTATCTTTATACAGATTGTAAAGGCTGTAAATGAAACGAGTTGAGTTTTCTATAATTGAACGTTTTGCATTAGGAATTTTAATAGGTTTTAGTTATTTACCTGAAGATTTGGAAACAAATTATAGTGAATTAAATATTTATTTATTTTTTATAGTGTTACATTTTAAATTTTATACAAATGCCAATACCTAAAAAAAAACAAAGAGAAAAACAAAGTGATTATATGATTCGTTGTGTACCACAATTAATGGATTATCACGATGAAAAACAAGC
>Ga0181394_1000322_pt1 | contig 21845 bp, 23 predicted proteins | sample 17SPOviralmetaG_FD_130123 | JGI IMG/M metagenome (GOLD analysis project Ga0181394, IMG submission 130123) | Marine viral communities from the oligotrophic San Pedro Time Series (SPOT) site, San Pedro Channel, CA, USA - 17 SPOT_SRF_2010-11-23 | ecosystem: Environmental > Aquatic > Marine > Strait...
CCTCCTCCTCCTCCACCACCTCCACCGCCTTCGGGGGTTGGGTCGGGAGCAAGACTTTGGTCTGGGTCGTAAGTATCCATACCATCTTCGGTCATCCCAGGTCTTGTATCGGTTGCGGCAGTCCCAGGTTGGATTGGGGCAGGAGCGTCGGGAACGGCTGCTGGCGGCGGGGCTTCGGGAGCGGCAGCGAGGTCGGGTGCTTCGTCGAGTGTTGCTCTTCCCTGATACATCTGCCCTAAATCAGGACCTTGGTCTAACAAATCGCCACCCAAATCGTCGACGTCATCAATTTGTCCTGCGGCACGCGGCGGACCAGCACTCCCAACGGGGTCTGCGTCAAACAAACCGCCTGCGTCGTCTTCGTCAAACATCCCTTCTAATCCTTCGGGTTCGGGTTCGTCGAGTTCCGTTCCTGCTGCCCCTTGGTTCGGGACGGGAGCATCCTCCTGAAATTCAAGCGGGTCTTGTGTAACCTGTTCGGGTTCGTCGAGTTCCGTTCCTGCTGCTCCTTGGTTCGGTGTAACAACATCGGGTTCATCCACATCCACATCCACATCTTCGTCGCCTCCACCACCAGGGTTGGTATTATCAGCGTCTCCGCCGTTGCTATCGTCTCCTTGCCCGTCTTCGTCCCCATCGTTCTTCTTTCCATATTTGCTCCTCCAAGCACGGACTCCTTTCTGGATGCCTTTAAATCCTAAATACACGCCTTCGACAGCCCCGCCAGCCTCAATCAAGGCTTGACCTTGTTCTTTTGCTTCCTTTACTTTATCGTTGAAGTCATCATAGAACGAATCGTCGTAGTTGGAAAGAAAGTTATTCATACTATCCATATTGGACGAATATCCACCAATCGTATTGTAGTAGTCTTGTAATCCTTTCGACATTTTAATATATCATAATATATTAAATTAAGAAAATTTATTTCTTTTTACGACCTCTCCGTTTTTCATCGAGTGGGTCTTTACCCTTCGGCATCGCACCTTTACCGCCTTTGCCCTTGCTTTTGTTGTAGGCAGCACGGAGTTTCGGTGATTTGAGTGCCTCGCTGTATTTCATATCTTTGTCTTTCGCCCATTTCTTAACAAACTCAATCCACGCGTTAGCCATTTTACATATAATTATTTTATTTTTTTTTATATAATTCTTGCTGAGTAGTCGAATGTCCCATTTTATCCGCGACTTCTTGTTTCTCTTTAAGTGTGTCGGTTGGTGGGAATTTCTCGGTGTTGTAAATATGTCTCAATAAAGTTGTACTTAGTTTCTTTCCCGTTGCCTCGAAGGTTTTATTCAGGAGTTTGGTGAGACCATTCGGGGACATAGCGTCGCCCTTGCTGTTATAAATAAGATGTCCTGTCTTGTTATATTTTAACCAGATATTCATCACGGAATTAAGTTTAGACCCCAAATCAATCTTCTTCAATCCGTACTTTCCCGCGGTCTTATACTCGCCGAGTGAGAAGAATTTCTTGTTTCGGCTTTGATTTACGAGATAGTTCTTCTTCAATTGCTCGTCACTCAACTTCCTGTAATCGCTGTTTGAGATAACTGACATCGGGGTTATATCGTTTCGTAGCGGCGGATTCTTATCGTCTCCTATATATATCATCCCCGCAACCCACTGCTGTAACAAATCCATCTCCTTCTTCGATAACTCAGTCTTACTGAATACCCCGCGGTCTTGGAGGTCTTTTTTGGTTCGGGCGAGAACCTGTTTAAGTCGCTTGATGGAAACCCAGTTCTCGCTTTCTTTGGGGGTTTTGTTTTGTTCCTCGATTACCTTCTTGTATTCGGTCGCATCGCTATACATATCATCCCGATACTTTTTAAGAACATCCTCATACTTGTCATCATAGGCAGATAAGCCCACAACAATCGAAGCAAGGGCAGTCTTGCGAGAAGAAAGTTTAAAATCTTTGATAGTATCCATAACAGCATCATAATCTTTTAGAAAGTCAAGATTTTTCACATCCCTACCTTTCCCCATCTTCTCGTGTAACTTAATGATGTTGGAAATATAAGTTTTGATTGATGCGGGTCTAAGTTTTCGTTTCTCTCGAATGAGATTTGTGAGTTCGTCCATTTTATATATATATAATATATAAAAAAATCTAAAAAATATCTAAACTACCAAAGTATTTTGTGAGACCAATACTTGGCGGTATTTTTGTCGTTCGTTTTCCCGTGGCGGGAATAATACGCTTTTTTGCGTTTAGGGTCGTTGTGGTCTAATTTTGAGTATTCTCCTATTTTATCTTTGAATTGTCCGTAGCGGGTGTCCCCGAAATGTATTAGGGATTTCTTGCCGTTTTTCATTACATAGACAGAATACTTTTTGTTCTTGGCTTTACTCTTGAATGGTTTATATAATTCCATCTTTTAATTACAAAAAAATCTACTCAGTTACACTAATAATCTTCTTTACCACACCACGGCTGTCAATTGTAATCTTATCCTCGTGGGCTTTATTCTCTTCTTCGGGGTGAAGCACTTTGTTTCTATGTTGAGACAACTTCTTGTCCTTCCACTTGTGAGTGCTGTCGGTCAATTTTCCCGTCTTGATGTATTTATCGCACTTCTTTTTGTGAAGTCGTTTTACGATTTCGTATTTCTTCATACTCGCACCTGGCTGGTTAAATGAAAATCCACAAGGGCAGTTGAAGTTAATGGTCTGGTAGGAATTAGACATCTTGTCTTATGAGTAGAACTTTTTAGGAGAACTTTCCTTTAAAAATTCAGTTTTGGATTTTAGTTCCAGTTCAAGAGATGTATAATTTCTACCTTCTCGTGGTCGGTTAGGTTCATACCAACCAGTAGATTCTTTACCTTCTTGATTTCATCTCTTCTCTGCTTGTGTTCCCCGAGTATCGTCTCGATATGAGTTATCCCGTCCTTCTGGGTTAGATATAAGAACTCTTCTATCGACCAAGCACCGAGATTAAGGTAGTAGAAATCTTCGTATGTATGTATCTCCTTGATATTCTCTAACACAAATATAAAATTGGGTTCTACCCACACCAGAGGCACGTCACTTATGTTTTTAAACATATGGTTCAAAAGTTCCACAGATGCTTTCTTACCCCTAAGACGGGATGTTGATAATCTGGGATACATCGAATGAAACGTTGAGATAACACCCTGTTCCTTATACAAAGTGTACTTACCCCATACATCTTTTAACATACGTAATTTATTATTTTGTTCCAAGTCACGTGGGAAAAAATACTTCATTTTAATATGTTATATATTAATATAAGTATTAAATATAATGATTATTAGATATATTCTTGTTATTATACCCATTTAGATATATTTAGATATATACCTATATTAGATATACCCCATATAAGGAATATAAAAATTTTTATATGCCTATTACAAGCATAAATCTATATATTGCCTATTATGGGAATATATCTAAATTGGACTAAAAGTGGCATTATCAATATATATATATCAAATGACACTTTACGTTCACTTCTTTTCGGTTTTTTCGTCTGTTTTGAGTATTTTAGGGAGGAGTTCTGGGTTGAGAGGCATCTGTTTGTTTTTTATTACTTTGTAGATGACAGAGGAATTATCATCAAGGGGAGCAGGGCTTCCATCAGGTAACCTGATATCTGTGGTGATATCTGTAATGACATAGTTGGTATCTGCCGTATAAGTCCATCCCGTAGAGAACGAATAGAAGTAATCACCCTCGCTATAATTCCGTGTAATGTAAGCGATAGCAGATAGTTTCTGGTGTCCTGTTGCTCCGCCTATATATTGAGCGTCACGGACGATATCAGTATAAACTACCAAGTACGGATAGTCAAGTTTTTGAGGCATTCGTAATGCGATTAAGACGTCGCTCTCTATATTTGTATTTGCTCCGTAGTCTCCCAGTCCACCCAGTAAGGGCATCGGGATTAACGGACGTGATGTAACGTTTGGTGGGTTTTGATTGTCTTGTATCCAACCAGCACCCTTTACCAAAGATGGAATAATCGCAGCACTCACATAAGCGTTCGTCGTCACAGGTTTAACCATATTCACTAACTTCAACCCCGCTGGTTGATTCGTTCCTAAATATTGATTGAAGTTACCACGATTGAAATCATTTTGTGTCATTCCAAATATTGGCATTAATTGTTCGAGACTGAATCCCAATTTGAAGAACAAAGTATTCTGGTAGGCTCGTGTATCAAAGTTTTGAATTAATAATGTATTAGATAAATCTTCACTATAATTTTGTAGATATTCAATCGCCATACCTGCTTGGGTTGACATCACAGAATTGTTTCCTATACCAGCACTAATGATATTTGTAAATGGAACGGGTGTGGCTACGGGCGGCGTTGCTCCGTTACTAAACACACCGCTGATGTTCGCTTCTTTGGTGGAAACGGTAGCCACGTTTGTTTCTGGGTCTTGACTTGCGGGGAAGTTGGGGAGATTGAATGTTCCGTTACCGCCACGAATGGGAGTATGGAATTGCTGGATTTCAAACCTGCCGTTGTCTCCAAACGAAATCGAGGGGTCATTTGCCCCGATATGACAAAACGGATAGTAATTAACGGTGTTGTTGTTCGTTGTCTGGTCGTATCCACCAGCAGCCGACGTCGAGGCGTAGGTGAATTTCTGGATATTGACTGGTTTACTAAAATAATTATCATTCATCGAAGGACTGAGACCAATAAACTCGCCTACGACGGGTTTGGGAATTGGATAATAATCGGGGTCGACCGCGGATTGCGTTACAAAACACATATAAGGAATTGGAGAAGCGTCACTATCAGGAGCACCGCTTGGGACTTTATAAACTGGGATATACCCAAATCGTTTAGTCCCAGGGTCGTTCCCCATCGAAGCCCAAACTTTCTTCTGTGCCTCTAATCCATTTGGATGTACCATCGTAAATTCGCCATCAGGGACTTGTGGACGGAGTCCATTAACACCAAGGATACCTAATTGTGCCTTTTCAGGAGTCCATTCGGGGTCTGCGTAATATTTAAAGTATATCGCATAATCATAAATCTCTCCGTCCTCCCCAATAAACCCTGGGAGGCAAGGACGCTCTTCTCTTACAGCAGCATTATCAAAGGTGCGTTGAGATTTCAAAATGTACGAACATTCCTGTGCGGGCTGTGGGACGGGCGTTATGTTTCCCGCCGTCACTTCCCACACCACTTTTTGGTAAATCGGTGGGGGTGTGGCTTTCATCGCATTTAGTAGAGCGTTGGTAAGGAAGTGTTGCTGATTGATTCGTGGTTTCGTACACTCATCGTCTTTGCGTCCAATCTTCCACTTCACCCAAAACTTTCTCAAATATGCTGGGTCGTCTGTATTAATGATTCCAGTATCGCTATCGCACGAGTGATACTCTTCGAATGCTATATTCATTATGTTTGTGGTGATGTCATTCCAGACCACATTAGTGACAACACCATAATACTCGGGAAGATTAAGACAACTCATCGAGATGGCTTGGGTTGGATTGTTAGGGACGATGTTGGTCTGTGTATCGGTGACACTTTGAACCCACGTTAGTCCCGTCTTCTTTACGGAGGGCAGGTCGTTTTGATAAAGACACATTCGATTCCCAAACTCACCAACCTTAAATCCACCACCATTCGTATATTCTGGGACGATTCCAGTATCGAGATTAATAGCATCAATATTACCAATTGAGATGTCTGGGGTGATTCCTGGTTTCTCTGTTAATAACTTTAATGTATCACAAGCAAGGGCTTCTTCGGGATTGGCACACAACATATTCGACCAAAACATCTGTCGTCCTTGTGCTGGGGAATATCCATCTCCCTCGGTATGCCCCGTCTCTCCCGATATCCGTGCCGACCATTCCCCCGTTTGTCTTCCATAAAGTAATGCTCCGCTACAAGTTGGGATGGTGAGGTACGATTGGTCGGTGACCCCTGGAAGTGGTCGTTGTTTCAATACACCAGTATCGAGATAGAATTCCCGCGGGGTCACGGTAGTGAAGTCCCAATTATCGGCGTTCCCATCTCTGGCGTGGAGTTGTGAGGTCAGCCGTTCACCGATTGCCGCGGGGGTCGAAAACCCGAGCGGGACACTAAGTTTGATTGGTTTGGTAAACTTGGAATAACTATCATTTGCTCCTTCGTACGAAATATAGCCCCCAGACCAATTTTGTGAATAATAATACCGAAGCGGACTGACATCAGCCGAATTGTAAGCCCCCATACTAAACGCCCCATTCGGTAACGCCACTGGCGTCCCAGGGGTGGCTGATGACGGAGCGACGGTGACACTAAATCCTTGTAATCCTTCAAGTGGATATGATTTTTTAAACTGAGCGTATTGCTGTTGCTGTGCGGTGATTGGAGTAGCACTCAAAGGAGCGGCGGATTCCCCCACAAAGTCAGGACTACCAAAGGCATCGCTATACACTTGCGTTATAATCTTCATTCCAAACATCGGGAGATTAAAATTAAACTGCTGACGATTGGTGATATAATAACTCATTACCATATCCATCTGTTGGTCTGTTCCGCCGTTGCCTCCTTTCCCGATAAATTCCATTACAGCATCGCCTCCACCAACCGAGTTAATCATCGCCGCTTCCAGATTCAATTGGTCGCCTACATCAATATCTAAACCAGACGGGATATGGGTCGTCCATCGATTATTCGGTATCCGTTCTTGCCGTGCTACATTACTAATCCCTGGAACTTCTATGGATTCCAGTTCATCCTTATAAGCAATCTTTCGATTCGACTCAATTATTATAGTGTTTGTAGCCATCTTTTAATTATATAAGATATATAATAATAATAAAAGTTCAATATAGATATATGTTAGATATATATCTATTTAATGCTCTATCACCGAGAGCGATTGGGTAATGGGGAGATAGGTGACTTGTTTGTTGATGGTTTGGTTGCCGCTGAACTGGGTAGAACGACAGAATCTATCGCACGTCCAGTCTATATTACACATTTTTAGTGGTTCAAATACATATGTCTTTCTGTTGCCTCTGGTGGTAGGCATCGTGACACAATATATAAACTGATAGTTGTTCTTCTTACAATATTCTTTATTTGCTTGATACTTCTTATATTCAAGCAGACAATCGGGGTAAAAGCGACCCCTCCATTTCATCTCGGCGATAACCTTGTGCTCCTCGTCAATAGCATCAAAGCAACTATACTGGTCGGTGGCTTTGGTAAATTTCATTCCTTTGTTGTTAAGTAGATTGATAACATTCGATTCATTCATTTTATATAATAGAAAATATAAAATTGACAAAAAAAACTTATTTCATCATATTTATCGCCAGCCCGATTTGTCTTTTCATCCGCGGGGTCATTTTGAGTTTTGTACCTCTAAATGTAAATTCCTTACCTGCTTCTACTTTGGCTGCCTTCCTTAACTCGGTTATTTTGAGGGGTTTATCGTCCTTGACCTTCAACGACTTCCGCAGTCCACCATCCTTAATCTTACCTTCCACTTCTTCAAATAGTTTGTCGGTTTTCTTCTTAGGCGGCATTTTAATATTAGTAAATTTATTTTGGAAATAATTGTTTTGTAAAGTTTGAATATGCTTTGGGTGGGTTAGAAGATAGGTCGAGATACAGGAAATCGTACCGATTCGGGGTTGCGTCCTTGTAGAGTTGTAGAAAGTGCTTCTCGCCACCGAAAGCCCCACCATATTCCTCCGCCATCTTAGCCAGTTCAAACTCACTCGAATTAGGTGACCCAAGGATAACAAAAGTAGCATTTGCTCTCAACACAGGAGGCAATCCTCGAAAAAGTTGGCTTGCCATCAGGAGCAACCCAATATTATAATGTCTAAATCTGCTACTGAGGTGATATATCATCGAGTTCCCCTTAATACCAAGGAAGTCATCCAATATGATGGCGATAAATGGCTGCTTGTTTTTGGGAAAAGACTTTTGATAGTTGATGATGTTAGAAATCGTTTCATCGCTATACTTATCGAAAATTGTCTCGGGGAACTGCTCCTTCAAAAACCGAGATGTAGCGTCGTTATGGATGGTATTAGAGATTATATACACAATATCGAACTGGTCGCGATAAAAAGCAGGACTTAAAATTAGGTTGGAAATAATTGTCGATTTCCCGCTCTTAACTGGCGATATCATAATACCCAGTTGCCCCGTTGCTATGTTAGGTAGGTTTGGGTGAATTGGACGTTTCAGTTTTTGCTCCTCGCCACTCTCCTTTATTGGAAGTATCGTTAAATCACTCATTTTATTATATAAAATATTTAAATAGAAAATAACTATTTCTATTATTTCAATCACTTTAAGTAGTAAAGTGATTAGAACTAATCACTATATTATATATAATGAGTGGGTGAACGTAAAGTGGCATTATATATATATAGTATTATTAATGCCACTTTTAGTCCACAGCCCCGTTTTTTCGGCATATATCCTCACCAGTTAAATGCTCCAAAATATGGGTTATCTGGTGGCTTCAATATGGCAGGTTGAGGGTGAGGTTCTGGTATCGCTGCCGCTTTACGCTTAATTACCTTCTTCTTTTTATTCTCGATTTCGACGGCTTTTCGTTGTTGGATTAAAATCTTGTTTTTTTCGACTTTTACTTTCTGTTGATGCTCGAATTGTAGTTTTTGAAATCGTTCCATATTTGACATAAAGTCCAAAAATTGAGTTTCCTCTGCTTTCCTCTTAGCGTCAGCCTCTTCCTTTTCAGTCGGTATCTTCATTTGTACCTTAAAGTCCTCTGTTATTTCTTCACTTTCCTCAATCGGTACTTTCTTTTTCTTCTCTTTTTTTGCTTTCATTTCAGCAGCAACACGCTCCTTAATCTCCTGTTTCTCCAATTTCTTTGTCTCCCTCGCTTCCTTTGCTTTGATTCGCATCCTCTCCAAGTGTGCCTTTTGCTTCTCACTTATAGGTTTCTTGCGTTTCGGCTTCTTAACTTCGGGAACGGGAACTTCTTCCTCTTCTTCGGGCACTTCGACTTGCGTTGAAACCATTTGTGTTGTTGCTCGTATCGGTGAACGTATAGTGCCGTTCGTTGGTTTCCCTTGAAAAATATCTTCGGGTCGTTTAACAAATGTTTTCTCCTTCGGTATCGACAAGTCTTCCACCTGAATCACATCAGGGACGTCTGCTTCTCCAAGGGGAGTATCGAGGTTATCGAGGTCTTCTTGAATATCAAGTTGCGGTAAACTATCCATCTTTTTTATAAGAAAAAATATATTATAGAAAATAAAACTTTCTATTTGAAACAATAGAAAATTATAGAATTTTTTTAGACTTTTTTATAGAACATCTATTTCTCTCTACACTACTTAATCATTCTATTCATTAACCGATTAGTTCTGGGGTGTGAGTTCGGCATAACGCCGAACCGAGAAGAAACGTATGCTTACACCGAAACCCTTTCTTAGTCATCCCAATACACTGATTTTTCTTACAAGGTTTCGTCCTGTTTACTGCGTCTGCCATAATGCCCGAGACAAGGGTGTTGGCGATATCTTCACATAAGGCTTCGTGGTATTTTTGGGGTTCTTCGTCATCGAAGCAATTCTCACACATCTCGTCCCCGTGGAAATCCTTCTTCGTCGGTTTATCTTCACCACACGACACACAACCCTTCGGGTTCAACAAGTCACTCACTTTAATCCCGTATCCGTCATCGCAACACTTGTCGCAGATGGTGTTACAACCATTCACATAGTCTTCTTCTTCTACATCGCTCATATAATCACCACAGATTTCGCACTCTGGATTAAACTCACCTTCTTCTTTCTCGTACTTCTTTACAATTTCTTCCACTTCACCCTCCTTCATCTTTTTGATGACGATGACCGCATAATCTTCATCTTCTTCTTCATCTTCATTTTTCACCAAACTATCAAAAAACTCGTGTGCTTCTTTAAGACCTTCGTCGCCCAGCGGGAACGCGTCGCACTCTTCTGGGTCTTTATCATTTTCGTAGTCTTCCTTCGTAAGAAAGCCTTCCACTTCGTATTGGTTGTAGCCTTCATCTTCATCGTCGCTTTCTTCTTCGTCATCAGGGTAATATTCATCGACATCGCCGATAGGGTCAACAATTAAGGCTTTGTTGGGGCGTTTCCAGTCCTCGCATTCCTGTGCCTCGTAAGTTGCGTTGATATCCTCCTCAGTTCCGTCGACATATTGAATCCAAAGTCTATCCCATTTGACGCCCCAACTCTCAACCTTCGTCTTGTCGTTAAGGTCGAGCCCGTCGGGGATTGAGAAGTGGGACTCGCAGATGTAGGTCGCACACACGATTTTGCGGTCGCCCTTGACGTTGAGAGTAGAGCCGTTGTGATTGTCGAAAGAATAATCTCCTGATGCCATTTTGTTTTTGGGTTTTGCTGGGTAGAAGTTTTTAGGAGAAGTTTCCTTTAAAAATTCAGTTTGAGTTTTTAGTTCTTGGAGAGTAGAAGTTTTTAGGAGAAGTTTCCTTTAAAAATTCAGTTTTGGTTTTTCTTCTCGTGATACCGCTTTAAAATTTTAGCCTTGACTCGTTCTCGGTTTTGTTGATACCACCAAGCCGAATATTCTTTCTTATTGTTCCATTTCCAGTGATTAGGGAGTCTTTTGGGCTTAGCGTCACCGATGTAAGTTAGACACTCCGTCGGGATTGAGATAATCATTTGAATTTGTTAAAAGTATTTAACAAATTTTTATTCCCTATAATCATTCTATTTATAGTATAATCAATTCCTCCGCAACTGGATTGGTTCATCATCGCTGTCGCTATCTGGTTCGGGTTCATCGTAATGGAGATTGACTACTTTCTTAATTTCTTTACGGCAGTAAGGACAGGGGACTTCTCGGTGGTTTCTCGCGTTGATTACCCCATTCACACACCCAACACACAAAGTATGGGAGCAATTGAGAGCCACCATATTCTTTTCACCACCATATTCGTAATGTTCTTTACAAATTCCGCACTTGTTCGCCATCTTCCTCCCACCTTCCCCGTGAGCGACTACCAAGGGGATATGCCCCGCTTCATCTCTAACGACTGGCTCACTCCTCTCGTCCATCATACACATAAGGGTAAATTTAAGACCTTGGGCTGTCGCCGAATGTTTCCCCGCTTTTCTCTTCCAACAGAAGAGGGCGTGAGAACATCTTTGACAACCGCTGTGAGCCGAACAAAGTTTCCACGAGTTCCTTTCCGCCATCACTTTTAAGGGAAAGTTCTCATTAAAATTTCAGTTTTGATTTTTTATAGGAAGTACAAAATTACCTATTTTTAGATACACCTTGGGCTTCTTCTCTTCCTCCTCTTCCTCGTAATACTTCTTAATCTTCTGTTGGGCTTTGGTCTTCGCTTTTCGTTCTTGTCGTTCCATTTTATATTCTTTAATATAAAATTTTTATTCCTACAATCTCTACAATCTACAAGTTTAGTTTTCGATAGGCATATCCACCCTTGCTACGAGCGTGCCCTGTTTATTCATAAACTCCTGGCGTTCCAAGTTCATTTGCTTGTCACCACCACGCTTACTCACTACGGTTTCTTCGCTGGGGGTAGTCTGGGCGTTCACTTGCTTTGCGACATCACACCTTTTTGCGTGGAGGCGTCTAACGAGTTTCATTTTCGTGTAATTACTGGAATCCGTTTGGACGAATTCGTAACCACAGGGGCACTTGTATGTGGAGGTGGAAGTGGAAGAGAAGACCATCTTTGTTATAGGTAGAAGTTTTTAGAAGAAGTTTTCATTAAAAATTCAGTTTCTAAACTTTCGGCATCCCAGCACCTATATCGCTGATACGTTGGTCTTGTTTATTCGACAAAGCACCAGTAAGTCTATCCATCGCCTTATCCATCACCCGCTGCTGTCTGCTTTCCTCGGTTTCACCAATTCTCAAAGTAAGTTCGGTGGGGTTGATTAAATCCTTGACAAGTTCACCAGATGGTTCTCTAATCCTCGCTTGGAGGGTGTATAACATCCTTGTTTCGGTCAAATTAAGTTCAACGGGCTGAGGGTAGGATGATTGCCAGTGTAATGTTCCTTTCGTGCTATCCGTAGTCCACTGCTCTCGGGGAATGACCGCAATCGCCTTGGTCGAATCTCCGCTTTCTCCACTCCAAGACTGAATGTTGAAATCGGGAAGTTCGACGTGGAGACTTGGTTCTAATATCTGGGTGCTTGGGACTCTTCCTGTTTCAGTCACAGTCGCGTTTGTAGCATTTCCAGATGGATAAGAATAAACATTTTCAAACCCAAACACATTTTGGATGCTACCGATATTCGGCTGTAAATCGCGTGTCAAGACTTGATTGAGGGTAGGATTAGCAGCCACGACCTGCGATGGGTCAATCGAACCAAACTTGAATAACGCCGAGAATTTAGTAGCATTCGCTGGGTCAGCACCATCGCCGACCTGAGGGGTGGGGTCGCCATCTTGCCACGTTTCAACCTCCCCGCCACTCTCACTCCGCAGATTGGCGTCCGCTGGATTGACATCCTGAGTATCCATCGACCCTACAACCTTCAAAGTACGACCATCAAACGTCGAGCCACGCGACAAACGAACAATCGGGCGTAGCGGATAAAACACCTCCCGAGCATTTAGTGTGAGCGACTGACCTCCCATACCCGTCTGGGCGGATTTAATGAGTGTCACTTCCTCGATAAAGTTTCCGTCGCCAGAAGTATCGTGTGCTATCGTACAAGCCATCGTCCTTACCCCAGTTACCGACACCTTTATCTGGATGTGGTCTGTGCCGTAAGTAAAGGACGTCCACGCCGCTGGTGTCGTCGCTGGCGTTCTGGCGAGGTCGGTCGTCCAATCCCCAGGTCTTGTCGAGAAGACAACTTTGCCCGTTCTCCAACCTGGGGCTGGGTAATTGGCTGTCCCCGTATTATTCATTTGAAACAAATCCACTTCAATATCGTCACTCGCAAGATTAGACCGCACATCAAACAACAAATCGCTATCCAAAACCGTAGGGTTAGCATCGCTGAGCGTCGGGGTCACACTAAACGTCGCGTTAGGGTCGCCTGGGTATTTTGTTCTGCCCGTCACCAAATCGTTTCGCACCCATCCAACACCACTTCTACCATAATTCAGTTTAAACACGGGGGTGAATGGAGCGGCGGGACGGGTCACCTTGCGAGTAGCATCGACGTAACCACCATCCCAGTCAAACTCGTTAGACACAGCATTATATTTATACCTGAAATCATAATCGTCATTTGTTGCCTGAGGCAGATTTGTTTGGAGGGCTGGAACTGACCCACCAATCCACGAAGCCGAGGAAACGGTGTGCCCGTATGTCCGCGACAAGAACACACCTGGTTCGATTAAATCAAAGGTGTCAAGGAGGACGGGAGGACCTGGGATGGGCGGAGCGTTATATTCGAAAAATGTATTGGTCTGGTTGGGGTCTTGAAGCCAGTAAAGAGGCGACGTTCCCGCACTCTTGTTCCGCCTAAAAGTATAACCACCAGCCGTAGCCCCTGTCGTATCAAACGTATCTGTGCTTGGACTTGGAGGATAAGCGTTCGCCCACGGACCAGCGGTTGTCAAGTCATACCATACCTTGCCGTTGCTACTCATCATCCCGAGAATTCCCTGCTGGTCGGTTGACCCAACAAAGGGTTCGATTGTGCCCTGAACCGTATCGACTCGTACAAAACAATCGCTGTTGCCTCCTTCTAATCTCAAAACATCGCCCGCGGCATATCCTACGCCCTTAAAATTAGTAAGGACAATAACACTTCCTACATTACCACCGCCAGTCGCCGCCTTGACGCGATACTTAGCATTCGTTGTTGGGACGGGACTTCCCGCTTTCACCGACGTTAAAGCCCCGATTTCACCGACGGTGTAGCCACTTCCCGTTAGCGAGTCCTCGACCAAAGTAAGAGCAACCTTAGCCAGTCCATCTCCTTGTCCCGCAAGGACTAATTGGTCGGTGACTGTATATCCAAATCCGCCGCCCGTAATGTTATAATCGGTAACAGCCCCGCCCGCCCCGATGGCTGTGACCTCGTAAGTCGCTCCCGCTCCTGTTCCGCCTGTAAAAGTGCCTGTGTTCCCGATAACATAGCCTGAACCCGCGGTGACAACAGCACCCGCCGAACTTCCGTCGGTTTTAAGCCGCCCCGCCGCTCCCAGAGTAAGAGTAGCAATCGACCCAGCCTGACCTGACGCCATCTCAGTATGGGAGTTCCAACCATTCAGGGCGGGAGTAAGAGCCGTCACCTCGCCCGTGACGTTAACACCATCGCCTTTAAAATTATCGAAATTACGCACACCACCCGCGAGGTCTACGCTGCTTAATATACGAAAAGGTTGAATCTGGGCGGAGACTTGACCTGCGTTGCCGAAAATACCTCGTGTGCCCTGAAACAGATGCGTTGCCGTCGAGATACCATCGGTCGACCCCAGACTTTTAGGGAAGGTAATCGTTTTCAATCCGTTAGCCGCATCGTCGGTAAAAGTGGGAATAGCACCATCGGTGGTGGGGTCGGCGACCTTTACAATTGTGGAGGCGTTAAAATTGGCGGCAGGTGTTTCTTTCTGCCCGTAATTCAAAGTGAAAGACCCAGTCGCGTCTCCGCTTGCTTGGGTGAAAGCACAAGTCCATTCTCCTTTATATAAATCGATAAACGTCGAAGTGTTACATAACTGGGCGACGGTCGACGCCAGTTCTAATCCGTTGTACGAACCTGGGGGGATGGTAATCTGGTGTTGCTGGAAAACGGGAGCAGCCCCCAACGTTGCTGCCCCAACGCCTATCCGCCACAGAAACGTATCGTTCTGTCCTTGGATTATTTCAAACTTATCAATTTTGTTGATACTCATACTAACCAGTTCCAAAGTGTTTCCTGGTCGTAGTCGAATCCCTTTCTTAAAGTGGTTCGTCCACACGGCAGCGGATTCAAAAACATTCGCTCCATTATCTTGTGCTGATGACCTCAAAGTAATTAGACTCATTTTTATTATAGAAATATATAATAATTTTTAAAAATAATAAATATCTTAACTCCTATAAAAATGGAATATGAGTTGTATGACAGAGAAAAGCCTAACATAACGCTCACAAAATTAGAGGAGCAGATTAAACGTAAGAAAGAAAAAGCGGAGAACCCCGAAATCAAACCGAAGGACGTATTTGTGGGTTTTGTGGAGAAATCGAAGGGGGCATCCCGAAAACGTAAAAGGAAATCGAAGTATCATTTTTAAAATCATTCTATATATGAAATGATTATTTATAAGAAAATAATCATAAAAAATGGATAAGCATAAATATAAGAAGCATATCCCGATGACCCAGAAAATCTTGAATAACAAGGTCGAGGCGTATTGTGAAAAGAATGGCTACGAGGTGTATCGCGTTACGAATCACGAGGACTACCACCCAAGTAAAGATATGATTCCGTCGTTGGTGGAATCCATTAAATTCTGGCAATCCCAACGTCCCAAGGGCGATTCGGTGAATTGGACGAAAATCCAGTGGACTTTATATTGGCAGATTAAGTCCAAGGAGATAATATGTTTAGAGTTGTTGGGAAAGGCAGATAAGAAGTTTTGGGAGAGAATCAAACTGAAAATTTAAAGGAAAGTTCTCCTAAAAACTTCTCCCCTCAAAGATGCTGATTGAAATCACCGCTGAGACAAAAGACCACTTTAAGATGGTTGCGAGAATATTAGAAGATAATAACTTTACTCCCCAACTTATTCCTTTCTGTAAAAATCGAGGATGGGACGGGGAGTGGATATTATGGTATGACGATACTATCTGGAAAACAATTGGTTTAACTTATACTAAGCGTGATAAAACGTTTGATAAAAAAGAACCTTTTTTGTGGGCGACAATAGTTATAGTTATTAAGGAGTATCGAGGGAAAGGATATGGTACTAATATTATGGGCGTGTTAAAGAATAGAGCGGTTCAAACGAAGAGGATGTTAGTAGTTGACCCCGACACCAAACGGAATGAAAGGTTCTATTCAAAATTGGGATTTGAATACGATAATAAGGGTAAACCCGACTGCCACGGGCAAGTGATGATGACGTTTAATTCCATAAAATGCGGTTCGTGATTTCCTTTACTACCTTGTGGTATAATGCTCTGGGTTGTGTTTTGTCAAATTGTTTTTCGTATTCTCCCCACTTATAGTCTTCGTTCCCTAATCGAGCCGTTACTATATTGATATTGGTATATTGATATATCTCCCTATGGTATAAGAGATAATCTTCATTCCATACATATTCGACTTCCACCACCTCGTTCTTCTTGGTGATTGGATTTCGTCTTCGTCGTTGTTCGCATTTCACAATCCCCGCCCCAAAATGGTGTTTGTATAACTTCCCGAGCATTTTTTGTTGGGTCATCTTCTGCGTCAAGTCCCAATCGGTCTTGCTTCTGTCTCGGTATAATAATTTATATTCAGCCCACAACTTTTTCCCCGTTTCCCCATCAATCGTCTTAGTAAAGTTATTCAAATCATTCTTTTGAATTACTCCCAGTAACGAATGTATTTTTTTGATGTAGAGAAACTTGTTTAATATGTTGGTTGCCTTGTTGATGTTGAAATCATCTTTCTTCTCCAACATCTCCGCCCATTTGTCGTCGGTCTTGAAGAAGAAGTTTTTGATATTCAAATGATACGTTAGTGCCGATTGTTCTAAAAACAACGACTTGTAGCGTTTCATCTCGTGGAGCGGAATATTTAGATATTCGTTAATTTTTTGATGTCTCGGCTCACTTCCGTCAAATTCCTCGATTTCCCGAATTTTGTGTTTTTTGTTTGCTTCGAGCAACTCCTTGCGTTCAGTCTGGAAATACCGATTACAATCCTTCCACCCTCGGCTGCGTAGCAATCGTTTGAAGTGACCGAATTTGTTGGTATTCTCGCAATCTTCATTATAACATATAATTTTGTAAATATCCATATACATCTTATTCTCCTCCTTGCTACACATTATCTTAAACGGGATGAGGAGTTCCCGCACTTTGTTTTCCTGCTCCACTTCGTCGATGTCAAGGAACTTCTCTTCCTTAAACTTCTTCTGGTAGAATATATAAAAAAGTTTGGTTATATTCCTGTTTCTCGCGATTTGTTGTATCATCGCCCGAGGCGAGATGGTTTGTTCTTTGAAGTGAGCGAGAACGGGTCGTTTCCTTACACTATCTAACCCATAGATAATCTTGGGTGAAAATATCACCACATCGAAATTGTCTAACGACTGGTAGTGGGTTGAATCGCTGGTAATGAGTGCGTAGGACAAGCCATTTTTATACTTTACGTCAATCCCCTTCCACTCCACCGATGGGTCTCTATCCAGCGTTAAATCCCTGAAAATGGTTTCGGCGTCCGTTTTGGAATCCGTTGGGATGATACATCCTTTGTTCTGGATTATCTGTTCTTTACAATTTGTCAAGAATGCGTCAAAGTTATACAATTCTTTACATTCGATGCCCGAATTGTGTTGGTGGGTATTCACTATCAGTTCGTATTCCCGATTCACACTTTCCAGATATTTGGTGACGATACACGAGATGTCAGCATCCACGCATATGAACTGCTTACATTCGGTTAATATCTTTTTGAGAAGTTGGAAGCAGACGACTTTCTCCTTGATATGTGGTACTTTCCAAAGATATTCGATAAGTGAGTTAAACTCATCCAAGAAAACGGTGTAGATGGAAAAATCTAAATCAACCAATCGTTTGATACTATCGATGGTGATAATGATGGATGTGCCCGATTCGACAAAATAATTTGCTTCCAGATTGTAGTTGCTGATATTGATTCCCGCTTTACTCCAATCGTTGTATTGCGATTCGCACAACGAAACCCTGCTCCCGATGGAGATAATCGGTGGATGGTGTTCCAAGATATGCCGTTCCACCAACGTCGTCTTTCCCGTCGCGGTGTCGCTCTTGATGACATAATTTTTATCCAGCGACAACTTCACATAGTCGTTGTCCTCGTCATTCATCTTCCCCAACTTTGGTCGGGTTATTTTCGTTGCTCCGTTCAAAGGTTCTTCGTAGATGGGTTTGTATTTATTGTAATCCAACATCGTCCTTGCCGCTTCGTCCTTGGTTTTGATGAGGAGGTGATTCACCATATTCAGGGAATTATGTTTCTTGATGCCGTTCCATATCGAGTTATCTTTGGCTTCGTTGCCTTTTCGTTTGATGCCTCTATCGATTGCTTTTTGGTTATATTCCAGCCATATATCCTTTCGGTTGAGTGATTTCAACGCCGTTGTGTATTTGAAGAATAAATCAAAACCAGTCCAATACTCGTCTGGTAATCCAGTCAGTATCTTGTTTATCTCGACCGTCGAGAAATCATATTTGTAGTAATCTTCGGGTTTTTCTTGCTCGATGATTACCGAGTTATACTTTCGATTCAACCTTTTCTGTTCCGTTTTGGTAAAGATAAACTCATCCGTCCAGTCCGCGAGGTCGGGTGGGTATTCCGCCACAGGCATATCCTGAATACACTTGTAAGTTCCCAATACCCCCTTTTTGTTGATTGCCCTTGACCCCACCCCGACCAAATACCCGCCGTTCGATTTGATGTCGATATCGAGTTTGTGGTTTATACAAGCGGGGAATCTGTCGGTATATTTAAAATACAAATGGATGCCCCCGTTGGTTGTTTCTACGGTGTAGGTGCGTTGGTCTAACGCCCATTTCTTGACATCGGTATGACCGATGAATTGAAAAAAAGGATGGTCGGGCGTCCACTTGTAATAATCGATATCGAACCCGATAAAGTCATTTATCTTCCCCGTCGGGACACCGACGTTCCCCACTTTGTCGGTGCTCCACGCGGGATTCGGGTGCGGTTTCTTCCACTCCCTCCCTGGGTTCTTACTATTTTCACTAACCAGTTTAAACTTAATAAACTCCCTACAACCCCTAATACGAGTGGGAGCACTGAACCCACTCAAAATGTTATCGTCCATCTTTTGAATATATTTTTCTTTAATCATTCTATTTTATATTAGGATTAAAAATTTAAATTAAATAGTTTTTCTACAAACTATTTAAACATTCTATTCTTAGACCAGTTGGACTAAAAGTGGCATAAGTATATATAGTATATTAGATTGCCACTTTACGTTCACTCAGCATCCTCGAACTAAGGCTTTTGGGTCGTCGTGCGACTCGTCGCCGACTTCAACCTCTACTTTCGCCTTCATCTGCTGAATTACCATAGTCTTGTCTAATACTTCTAACAATTTTTGCTTGGTATATATCTTACAAAGTTGTCGTATCCTGTCACAATCGGCACAAAGTTTATGTCTTATGACCCAATCGTCACATATCGGGCAACTAAACATATTTTTATTAGGTGTATAAATTTTTTGTTATCTTAATAATTTTCTCCATATCGTTCTCCTCGACGTTTCTACTAAACACGGGTAAGGGCTCTTGTAACTTTCTAATCTTGAAGTTTGAATGTTTCTTAACCTTTGATGGGTCGGTGGTTAGGTAATACACAGCGGTTCTCTTCAACCCCGTTTCGGCGGTGATATCCTTCTGCGATATATACATCTTTTTTTCCCATTCTCCATTAATTAACGTTTGTACTTCGTATTTGTAGTCACTTTGATTTCGGCATCCTGAATGTCTCGGCATCGTATATTTTATATATATATTTTTTTTAAATCATTTTATTTTTTAAAACCCTCAAATCAGGCACTCACCGAAACCTGACCGCCACGCAGAGTCATCTGTTTTTCAACAACAGCGTAGTATTTCACCTGACGAGCAGCAAGGCTCGCCGATGTTCTGCGGAGGGTGTGGAGCATTTGGATGGGCTTCTGTCCTACACGCTGACCGCTCCCAGGAGCACCCATTACGTCGGTGGATAAATCAAACCCGAGGAAATACTGCGACCCTTCCAGCACACTCTGGTTTCTTCCACCCAACGTACAATTGGCGGAAAGCATAGCGTTCGTAACTGTTCTGGCTGCTGTGGTTTTGTCGGTGGCGAGATTGAGAGAATACTCGGCAGAATGAATAGAAATATCGGTATTAAACACCTGCGACAACTGATGCTCTTTCTGGGTGACACGCGTCAGTTCACGCGGATAAATCTGGCGGTCATTAATCCTGACCTGAACGCTGTCGTCGACGGGGAACGCCTCGCTCTTGTAAAGACCCACCAGTTGGTCGTCGGTCGGGTCAGTTCCCATTCCACACACAATCGACTTCACCGACATACCACTCAAACCCAAATCACGAGTAATACTTTGTTCGGTCACATTTCCTGCCCCAGGGTCAGCCACGGCAGGGAACTGCGTGGTAGTAAGCACGACATCCTCGTAGGGCATCATCATACCTTTCTCGCTCATCACCATAGCGGCTGTTTTCGCCATTCGGTCATCATCATAAGTAAGATAATCAGCAAGGAACTGAACCGACCCTGGGACGACCGAAGCCGCGGTGGTTGCTCCGCCAGCGGGCACGCCAGCCAGAACACCGACCTGCGGGTTTGCCTGTGCTCTAAACGTCACCTCAACCGAGCAAGGCTCATTAATAAGATAAAGAGGAAGTTGTACGTTTCTCATCATCGGGAAGAGTTCACTAATTTTAATGGTAAATTCGGGGGTGGTAGTTGATGAGTCAGTAAGGGCATACTGACTAATCTGGAAACCTGCGACGTCACCTGTGGAGTAAAGGCAATCTTTGAGGGCAATAGTCCCGTCCTGCTGCGGGCTTGGAGCGACGGCATCCAGAGTGCCGACCTTCACCATATCTTTCAAACTTTTCTCCTCCGTGGTCTTGAATGCCCGACGGATGGTCTGGTAGTGAGAATACTGGTCGCTGGTAGCGACAATCTTTGAACCAATACGAAGAGTGGCTCGTTCAATCGCTGCGTGAATACCAGTCTTAACGGGTAACCATCCACCAGCGGCGTCGGCGGTCGTCACTTGGAGTTTCAAAACCGAACCAGTATCAAGGATACCCTTCCGCTCCAAAACAAACCGAGCAAAGGTGGAGTTAATCAACGTAGGTTCGAGAACACTTGTTTCGATATTCATCGTAGAAACGGTCGCCATAGGTCTTGTCATCAAACTTTCGGGGATAGCAGACATTTTATATAACAGATATATATTAATTTTTAAAAAAAAAATTAATTATTTAACAATCTCAACAATTACGACGAAACAGAAATACCCTGAGGGGTGTAGGTAAGAGTATTCCTCGCCATAACGTAAGTAAATATGCTGTTGGGGGAAGCACCATCCAGCCCAGATTCGATTCTCACCGCGTAGTTCGACTGCTTGAAATCAACACCCGACCTCGAAATCGGGTCAAGGTTAATCCCAGCACCAAAAATCTTCTTCGGTTCGGCTTCCATAGCAAAACGGCTGGGAAGACCAGAAAGGTCACGCTGTATCTGGACGGGGAGTTTCTCCTGTGTCATCGGGCTTGGACTGGCGTGATTCCACGCACTATAAGGTTTAATACCATCGATATACTTAATCTCCAACTGGGTCTGTGGAACACCCGCAACGCTCTCGTCCTCCACATCAATCTGGTAATCCAGCGGGAATAACTGACCGCCACGAATGAACGAAACTTTCTTGATATCGGCATCTTGGTCGAATGCCCCGCCGTTGCTGTTTTTCAGGACATCTGTGGAAAATCCGTCCGCCTGATAGTTGTTGATATGGGAGGTGGGAAGGAAGTTATGTATCACCGACAGGGTGTTAGCAGTCCCGAGGTTATACGATTGAGTCTCGTCAGCCGAGTTAATCACGCCATACAGATGGCTCACCGAGTTATACACAAACTGACCTGTGGCAGGGGTCGACATAGCCCCCTTACCCGAGTCGTCGGGGATGAGTAAATCG
>Ga0181394_1000326_pt1 | contig 21733 bp, 18 predicted proteins | sample 17SPOviralmetaG_FD_130123 | JGI IMG/M metagenome (GOLD analysis project Ga0181394, IMG submission 130123) | Marine viral communities from the oligotrophic San Pedro Time Series (SPOT) site, San Pedro Channel, CA, USA - 17 SPOT_SRF_2010-11-23 | ecosystem: Environmental > Aquatic > Marine > Strait...
CTTACTGAATCAAGAAAAGCAAGAGAGTTCTGTAATTGATTTAACCAATAATTATTAGATACTGGTCTACTAAAATCTATTTCACCAAATTCTTTTATGATTTCATCAGCAAGTTTTTGAAATCTTGATAACGAGTTATCGTTGAAAAAATCTTCAATTCTCTCATCTTTATAATCAGGTAAAATACTGTACTTATCTTTATTTTTAAATATGGGTAGATTAAAGTATTGTAGGATAAGTTCTTTCAATTTTTTCTTTTCTTCTTGATTGGAAGGAAGTAGTGAATAAATAAAACTTATATCTCTTTCATAATTATCATGTTGTGCTTGTTGCAAAAATGAAATTAAATTACTTATTCTTTCAGATGGAAATTTTAATGAATTTTCTGAACAATAATGAGAAAAATTAATTAACTCATTGGTTTTTATTTGCATTATCTTCTTTAATTTTTTCTATATAAATTTTTTGGTCTTCAATATCTTTTATTAGAATCCCGATATTTGAATTTAAAGATTCTTCACCGTTCGAATGATTGTATTTTACCCATTCAACCGACTCTATTAGGGAAGGTGGCTTATTCAGACCGAGAGATCTTACAAAATTACTAAATATGGAAAACTTTTTTGCTTTTTCTTCATCTATATTTTCTATATTGTTAAGAATTACTTTTGTTTCAATATCAACTGATGGATAATCAAGATAGAAATATAAGCATCTTCTCCTTAAAGCTTCGGAAAGCTCTCTAGTAGCGTTAGAAGTTAATACAGTAAGATTATTATTCTTTGAAGTGATAGTCCCTAGCTCGGGAATACTTACTTGATTTTCAGCAAGAACTTCTAGAAGCAATGCCTCAAACTCCTCATCCGATCTATCAATTTCATCTACTAAGAAAATAGATTTCTTTTCCGATCTTAAAGATTGTAGAATTGGTCTTTCAATTAAAAATTCTTCAGTAAATAGATTTTTTGAATCCTTTTCAGTTTGTATTGACAAAAGCTGCTTTTTATAATTCCATTCATATAGAGCCTTGTCTTCATCTATACCTTCATGACATTGGAGTCTGATTAATTGAGTTTTAAATATCTTAGAGAGAGTTTTTGCAAGGAAGGTTTTTCCTGTACCGGCAGGACCTTCTATTAAGATTGGTTTATTTAAATACAATGAAGCGTTAACTATATCTACCAATTCTTGGTCTGCAAAGTAACCGTTTTCTTCAAAATTTTTTAATGTTAAATTATTATTCATTTTCTTACTGTACCTTCACCAGTTACTACATACCTTTCGTTTGTTAAAGCCTCTAATCCCATTGGGCCTCTAACATGCAATTTTTGAGTACTAATTCCAATTTCGGAACCAAAACCAAACATTTCACCGTCTGTAAATCTTGTAGAAGAATTAATAAATATAACTGAAGAATCTATAGATTTAGCAAAATTATCTGCAACTTCTTTTGATTCAGTCAAAATTGCATCCGTATGACCAGAAGAGTAATTCTTGATGTGCTCAATTGCTTGACTATCATTTTCCACTAGTTTAACTGCTAGTTTCAACTCTAAAAATTCAGTCTCATAATGTAAGCTGTTAGCAAGATTTAAATTTGGATAGTCTTCTTTAATTTTTGCGTCTACAAATAGTTCTACATCATTTTCTAATAATTCTTCAATGATCTGACTACCCATGTCTTGATAAATTTTACTATTGATAAGTAGCGTTTCAAGAGCATTACATACCCCCGGTCTTTGTACTTTAGAATTTATAACTATATCTAAAATATTTTCTTTTTTTGCATCCTCATGTATGTACAAATGCACATTTCCATCCCCATCTAAAATAAATGGTACTTTAGAATTATCTACTAGTGTTTGAATTAAGCCCTTGCCTCCTCTTGGGACAATTAGATCAACAAATTCTGTAAGATTCATAAATTCAATAGTGTCTTGACGATCTTTACTTTCTATTATCTGAAAAATATTTTTATTACAATTATTTAAAATTAGTGAATTTTGTAGAACTTCAAGAATGGCAATATTTGAGTCAAGACAATAGCTAGATCCTCTTAAAATTACAGCATTGCCGGACTTTAAGCATAGTCCCGAGACGTCACTGGTAACATTGGGTCTTGCTTCATATATAACTCCTATAACTCCAAATGGTGAACGAATTTTTCTGATATCTAATCCTTCATCAGTTGTCCAGCTTTCGGTAATATTGCCCACTGGATCTTCTAGGGGGATAATCTTAAGCAAGCCATTTGCCATACCATTAATACGTTCTTCATTTAAAGTTAGCCTGTCTATTAATGCTGGTGTTAAATCAAGCTCTTCGGAATTTTTCAGATCAACTTTGTTAGCATCAAGAATTTTTTTTGAGTTTTTCAGTAATTCATCAGCCATGCTCTGTAAAATTTGGTTTTTTTTATCAGTGCTTAAAACTGCAATCTCCACTGCAGCCTCTTTTGCTTGTGAACCTATTTGCTTAAGCATATTTAAAGATTAATTAAGAATTTCTATTAGTAAAATTATTTATAGAATAATTAAATCATCTTTGTGAATTAGTAAGTTATCACTATTTAGAGAATCACTATCAGTTTTCGCAATTCCTTTAGCTATTATTTTTTTATTGAAAGCAACTGTTAGGCCATCGCCTATATTGAAAGATTTATCAATTTTTACTACACCTTTTGATAAAAGTGAAGCATTTTTTTCTAATGCTAACTTTGCCCCTTCGTCTATTTGAATATTTGAAACAGTTGACATTCCATATGCAATCCACAACTTCCTGAGTCTAATTTTTTCACTTGAGGCTGTAATGTAAGTACCTACTTTTTCATTTAACAATGCTTTTGTTAGATTCTCTTTAGACCAAGAGATAATTTGAGTAGGAATGCCAGAAAAGCCTGAAATTTGAGCTGCCATAATCTTGGTAGAAAATCCACCTATCCCCTCGCCTTTTTGTGAAATAGGTATTAGATTATTAAGTTGTTCTGAATCAAATTCAATGTAATCAATTTTTTTTGCATCTTTATTTTTGTCTGGATTGAAGTTATATAAACCTTCTTTATTTGTGATAATAATAAGCTTCTCAGCATCAACAATAATTGACACAATTGCTGATAATCTATCATTGTCTCCAAACTTTAACTCTTCAGTAGCTACAACATCATTTTCATTAACTACTGGAACTATTCCCTCTGATAGCAATTCATTTAATGCTTGTGTGGTGTTAACAAATTGTTCTCTATCGTCTATCAAATTCTTTGTTATTAAAACTTGTGCAATATTCATTTTGCTTTTATTAAATATTTTTTCATATTGATTAACAAGCTCAATTTGACCAACAGCTGAAGCAACTTGTAATTTTTTCAAAGACTTTGGTCTAGTTTTGTATTTTAACTTTGAAGCACCTAGCCCAACTGCTCCTGAAGTTACGATTACAAAATTATATTGTTTACTAAAATCTTTTACTATATCTACCAAGTTATTTAGCAATGAAGAATCAACTTTATTATTTTTTATAATTGAAGTTGTCCCAATTTTAATAACTATATTTTTTTTACTTTTTGTATTCAAATTCTAAATTTCCTAATACAACTATATCACCATCAGATGCACCCATTTCCTCAATTTCTGTAGAAAGAGCCGATTTTTCAAATCTAAAAAATATTTCATCTAGAACGCTGTCGTTATTCCCAGATATATTCACCATATTTGTTACCATTTCTCCAGTACAGATGAATTTATTTTCTATTTTTTCTATTTCATAATTTTCTTTTTCTAAAAATATTTTGTGATACTCTGAATAAATTTGAGGAACATCTTTTACTAAATTCTCTTGTAGTAAATTTACTAATTTATCAATTCCCTCATTTTTCAAACAAGATATATATAATAAATCATTATCAAAAGCTGTTAATGTGTCTGATTTATTTATAACTTCAATATGATTAATTGAACTGTAATTTTCGTCATAAACATTTAGTTCATTACTCAGCATTGAAATTTGATCACTAATATTAAATCTTTCATTTGTAGGATCCAACAAAAAAATTATAAATTTAGTATTCCTAAGGTGTTTTAACACTTTTTTTCCCATACCAGCACCATCTGAAGCACCCTTTATGAGCCCCGGTAAATCACAGATAGTTATTTGTGATTCCAAATTATTCAATACACCTATGTTTGGACTTGTTGTTGTAAATTCATAATCACCAATTTTTGCTTTTGAGTTTGTTAATTTTTGAATTAAAGTACTTTTGCCTGCATTAGGTAAACCGACTATTGAAATATCTGAATAAATACTGAAAATGAGTTTAACATCTACAGATTTCCTCTTTTCCCCTTGTTCGCAAATTTGCGGATTAGGATTACGCTTAGAAGCAAGCTCAGAATTTCCTCTTCCTCCTTTTGCTCCTTTAATTAACTCATAAGAAGAATCAATATTGTGTAAATCAGCATACATTTCATTGTCTACAAATACTTGAGTTCCTTTTGGTACTTCTATAATTAAATCCTGTCCATGTGTTCCATTTTGAAAGTTTTTATTACCAGGCCCACCATTTTGTGCCTTAAGTGAGCTATTTGACATAATATGAGATAGATCATTTAGCTCTTTATTCACAGAGAGTATTACAGAGCCACCATGACCGCCAGAGCCACCTGATGGTTTAGTTTTAGAATTTAAGTTATTAAAACTAACAGAGCCTGGTCCTCCAGCTCCAGAGGATACTGAAAGATTGATTTCATCCACGAACATTGGCTCATTTTGGAATTATATTGACTAGTTTTCTACCATTTCTAGTAGAAAATTTAACAACACCATCTACTTTCGCAAAAAGGGTGTCGTCTCCACCTTTTGATACATTTTCACCAGGGTGTATTTTTGTTCCTCTTTGCCTAATAACAATTGAACCGGCTGATATATTCTCACCATCAAAAACTTTAGTCCCAAGGCGTTTGGACTCTGAATCTCTACCGTTTCTGGTTGAACCGCCAGCTTTTGTTTTAGACATTATTCCTCCTCGGTGCTTCCAAGTCCTTCAATACTAACAACTTTAACTATTTTTGAATTTTCTCTGTAGCCAACTCTTCTTCTGTTACCAGTTTTATTTTTATATTGAAATATATTCATTTTTTTTGATTTCGAAGTTGATATAAACTCTAGTGCAACTTTATATTTTTTTAATTCTTTATCATCAACGACTATTTGTCCTTTCCTGGGACTTACTAAAACCGGCACCAAACTGTCATCGTTAAAGCTAGATGAAACGGAAAATTCATCACCTACACTTACCTTCTCTTGCGAAGATCCAACTTTAATTACTGCATATTTACTCATAACTCAATTACTCTACTACACCTTCTGACTCAATCAAGCCCTCTTGTATACTTTTGTTTGAAAAAATATCGTTTATTATAAGTCCTCTACCGTTGCAAACCTCACATTCTTCAGAAAAGCTTTCAACAAGTCCTGCTGCAACATTTTTTCTTGTCATCTCAACTAAGCCAAGCCTAGAAATTTCAAAAACCTGTGTTCTTGTTTTATCTTTTGCCAATTCTTGTTTAAATCTATTAAGTAAACTTTGCTGTTTCTTTATTGACTCCATATCAATAAAGTCAATCACAATTATTCCACCAATATCTCTAAGCCTTAGTTGTCGTGCTATTTCCTCTGACGCTTCTAGATTATTTTCGTATACAGTTTCTTCCAAACTATTCTTTCCAACAAACTTTCCTGTATTTACATCTATAACAGTCAGGGCTTCTGTTCTATCAATTATTAGATGCCCTCCTGATGGAAGCCATACCTTTCTATCTAATGCTTTTTTAATTTGATCTTCAATGTGATATCTTTCAAAAAGCATTAACTCATCCTGATAAAAGTCAACTATGTCACTTATTTCTGGTGAAGTTGCAGATACATAATCTTTTATTTCTTCAAATTGATCTTCTCTATCAATTAAAAGCTTCTTAAATGATGTATTTAGATGCTCCCTTATCACTTTTATCGAGACATCAGGTTCTTGATGAATTAATTTAGGTGCATCTCCACTTTTATAATTACTAACAACATCCCACTCTTCAACTAGCTTGTCGATATCTACTTTCAAAGCTTTCTCACTAACGCCTTCTGCGGCCGTTCTCACAATCACCCCAAAGTTTTCAGGCTTAAGCTTTCTAATAATTCTATCTAATCTGTTTCTTTCATTATCAGAAAGCCTTCTGGATATTCCTTTTGTTCTTGAATTTGGAATCAAAACTAAATATCTTCCAGGAAGTGAAATTTGTCCAGTCAATCGTGCACCTTTTTCTCCCATTGCATCCTTTACAACTTGAACTAATATTTCTTGATCTGGTTTTAAGAGGTTTTCAATTTTTGAATTTTTATGTGCGCCATCAATATCAGCAACATAAAGTACACCATTTTTTTCTTCACCAAATGAGACAAAAGCAGCTTCCATTCCAGGAAGAACGTTTTTTACTTTTCCAAGATAAATGTTACCAACTTTTGATTTAGCATTATTTTCAGATGTATAGTATTGAACTAAAGTTGGCCCCTCTAAGATTGCAACTTTCGATATGCCATCTATTGAACTTATAAGCATCTGTTTTTTATCAACCTCAGGAACTGGTAATGGTTGCTCTCTAAACCAAGTTGGATTTTTTTCCTTAAATTGTTTATTTTTTTGCGTTCCGGAACGTGTTGTTCCAGACTTTATTTTTACTTTTTGGCCATTAAACCATTTAGTTTTTGTGTTGTCTAAATTGTCGCTTTTGCGAACAATCTTTGACTTTTTGAACATACCAAACATTAAAACCTCCGAGATGACAATTATTTAAATTCAACATATTTAAAGAATAGTAGATATATAAATTAAACGACTATGTTGTTTTCTATGAAAACTCTATTAATTATTCCAAATATGATTGCAGTAGAAAATACAGAGGAGCCACCAAGACTCAAAAGGGGGAAAGGAATACCTGTTAATGGTATAAACCCCAAAATAGTCAATAAATTAATAAATATTTGTACACCAAGAAGTAACAACAATCCTGCAAGCAAATATTTCTCAAAATTAATTTCAGTTTTTTTAATGATTCGATTTACTCTGTAAAAAAACAATAGCCATAGTGAAATAAGTACTACTGAGCCAAAAAAACCAAAATTTCTTGAAAATAGTGAAAATATAAAATCTGTAGTTTGAACAGGAACAAAAACTTCAGTCAGTTGAGAATTTGTAAAGTAGCTACCTAAAAGACCTCCAGAAGATATTGAAAGTCTGCTTTGTTGTTGTGAGAAATCTTCCCCATTAAAAAAATCGGTTATTCTTGATACTTGATAATTACCCAAAAGATTTAGTTCTAATAATACAAAGAAAAAAGAAAATATTATCAGTAGGATCAAAACTGAAGTTCTTAACTTGATATCAGACAAAAAAAACATTAACACTGAGACGATCAAAAGTAACAGAGTTGTTCCCAAATCTGGTTGTATAAAGACTAAAAATAAACTGAATAAAATACCAATTAAAGCAACTGATTTACTTATGTCTGAGCTTAATATTTTGGCCAAGAACAATACTAAAATTATTTTACTAAATTCTGATGGCTGTATAAAAATTGGCAAACCTATTGGTTCTAAATCATACCACCTTCTTACACCTAATATTGGTGCTGTGAAAAGTAAACCCGTTAAAAAAGAAATAGAAAGAAGAAATAAAGGATTTATGAGATTATAAAGATTTTCTATTGATAAGTAAGTAGTAAGAAAAAATACAGCTAAACCGACTAATGAGAAAGCTATTTGCCTTGAAAGAATATTGCCAGTATTAAATTCAATTAGTTCTACAGATGTAAACAAAGTAAACCAAGAAATAATACTGAAAAAAATAAACTGTAACAATATATATAAATTAGTTCCTTCTGGTCCTAATAAGGTAATTTTTCTATTTATCATTCTGTAATCTCTCCAAATTCAACTGGTGTTATGTCATATCCCAATAAGTGTTGGATAATCCTTCTTGATACCGGAGCGGCTACAGCGCTTCCTGAACCGCCTTCGTCTACAACAGTAGCAACAATATATTTAGGATTTGTAATTGAATCTATACCAACGAACCAAGACGTATTATTTTTATCACCAGCATTTTGAGCTGTTCCAGTTTTGCCACCAATATCATTAACCTTGTTTCCTAATACACTAAAAGAAACATAGGCTGTACCACCTTTATTAGTTACTGAATTAAGATCTTCTAATAAAAAATCAACAAACTCATCACTTACGTTAATTTGATTGTTAATTATTTTTGATCCATTTATGTTCAATATTGGAGAAATATTTTCGCCTGTTAAAAGAGTTCTGTAAGCATTAGCAACTTGAAGAGGTGTTGTAGTTATTGCGCCTTGACCTATAATTAAATTCATCAAATCGCCCCCAAGCCAACCTTCATCTCTGACTAAACCCGGCCTTGAAATTTTCCACTCTTCAAAAAGTTCTCTATCAGGAATTATTCCCACTTTTTCAAAAGGTAAATCAATATTAGTTTTATTACTAAAACCAAGTTCTTTTGAATACTGTTGAAGAATAGATTCTGCCTCAGTATTACCAAAATCTCTCCAAATCTTAAGTGCTATATCCCAAAAATAAACATTACAAGACTGTTTAATGGCTTCTCTAAGATTTACCTCACCATGGCCTTCAAGTTTCCAGTCGTTATAAACCTGCTGAGAACCGTCATCAAACCCAAAAGAAAGTCTTCCTTCACAATCAATTTCTGAATCTTTATTGCTCAATTCTTCAGGAAATATATTTTCACTTAAAGCAAGCCAGTAAGCAACAACTTTAAATACCGAACCAGGAGGATAAAGCCCTTGGATAGCGAAATTATTAAAAGCCTGATCTCTATCTAATTGCTTATATTCGAAATCACTTATTCCAGTTATAAATTTATTAGGATCAAAATCTGGTAACGACACCATAGATACTACATTTCCTGTTTCTACATCAAGAACTACAGCCGCTCCCCTTTTAATTTGATTGGAGGATTCAAAACTCTTATTTGCCAAATCAATTCCTTGTTGAAGTGACTCCTTTACAACAAATTGAGTTGATGAATCAATTGTTAAGAATAGATTATTACCCGGAATTGGTTGTTTAAAATTTATAATGTCAGGACCTTCAAATATTATTTCTCCAGGTTTGCCTGACAATAATTCTTCATAATGTCTTTCAAGTCCATTTTTTCCAACTTGATTATTGCCCAATGCATTAATAAATTCTGCTGTTTCCTCTTGGTTTGGTTTTCCTAAATAACCGATTGTATGAGCAAAAAGTTCATTTTTAACATATTGTCTGAAAGGTAAATCAAAAATTTCAAAAGCGTCATAATTCGTTAATAAATTATTTCTAACCTCATATTTAACATTTGAGAGATTAGTGACCAAACTTAATATGTCTTTACTATCAAATATTTCATTTATTTCGGAAATGTTAAGATCGGGAAAATTATATTGAATTACCTGTTTGTAATCCAACAGATTTTCATCTGTTATTTTACGTAAATTAATAAATAAGCTTGGCTCCAATGTAGTTACTACAATTTTTTCTCCATTTAAATCATATATTTCACCTCTTGGTGCCGTAATATAAAATTTATCTAAATTCTGTTGATCAATAGTTTGAGAAGTAGACTCAAGTTCTTGTGTCTGGAGTTGAAAAATATCTATGACAATTAGTGATAATAAAATTAGAAAAGAAATAAATATAAATTGTAGTCTTTTTTGATCAAACATTGGATCTTGTAATTCTTTTAAAAAACATAAAAACAATAAAGTTTATAATTACCGAAAATAGATAACTTAATAACCAATAACTTACGTCGAATTCCAAAATAATAGGTAATTTGTAAATCAATAAACAAACTGAAAAGATTACAAAGTAAATTACATTCGATTTGGAATATTTTGAAACCAAATAATTAGCAACAATTACTATAAAGATGAAAATTGCCGAATAAAGTCCCAAATAATATGTACTAAAAAATGAATCATATAAAAATCCTGACAAAAAAATGGCAATTGCAATACTTTGACTAAAAAAGTCTACCCCTAGAAACACAAGAGTGATGAAAAAAATATATATACCAAAATTTAGTGATATAAATGTATTTAAGTATATTTCAATTAAGCAAATTAAAAAAAGAGTAAAGGTAATCGAAATGAGTTTTAATAATTTCATTTTTCTTTTGGTATAAATAATTTACTTTGAAAAGACAACTTCTCTTTTATTCCAACAGTAATTGTAAGTCTGTTATTTGTAATTTTTTGTTCAAAAGTTTCTAAATCCAAAAATGGAAATTTGCTTACATGTCCAAAAGTAATATCTGAAAAAATTGTCTTTACTTTTGTGTCTGTAAGTGTATTTATTGAATTCACTATTAATTCTCTGCCATTTGAATTAATTTCGAATGAATTATTGTTTTCATCTAATGCCCTGAAATTAAAGTTTGTTGAGTCTAATGACTCAAGTATTGAATAATCATTAAATACTTCTCCCAAATAACCAACAATATATCCTTTCTCATTGACCACTAAATCTCCTGGTTCAAAATTATTGTCTCTACCTCCAGCAATTAAATACTCATCTGTTGAATTTTTTAAAATTAAACTTGTTGCATAATAAGTTAATTCAAAATCACTTATATTTTTTATAAGCAAATTATATGACTCAATGTCGTCCTTTAGTTCTTGGTTTTCAATGTAAAGTAGCCTTAAGTCAATAATTTCCTCTTTAAGTCGAATATTTTCCGCAACTATATCAGCTCTATTAGAAGTTAGGTTAAATAACTCATTTTGTAGAAATGTTTCAGGTAATTGAAAACTAGATATCAAATTTATTTGATTAGGAATGTAGTTTGATAATGATTTATTTGAAAAATAATCAACTACTGTAAGCAATCCTGATAGAAAAAGAAATAGAAAATATATTATGTATTTTCTTATACCAACAGGTTGAGAACTTTGCATTTTAATTAGGTTTTGGAGATAGCTTCAAAACACTTTTGTAGTCTTGAAACCTCTCTAAACAAATACCAGAACCTATAACAACTGAGCTTAAAGGGTCTTCAGTATTATTTACTGGAATACCTAATTCCTCTGCAATTTTTTTATCCATTTGTTTTAACAATGAACCACCACCAGTTAGCCAAGCACCATCTTTATCTATATCAGAAACTAAAGCTGGAGGAGTTTGTGAAAGAGAAATTCGAATAGCTTCAATAATATCATTTACTATTGGCTGCAAGGCATTTCTTACGTCACTTGCTTCAAGTAGGACCTGCTTTGGTACGCCTCTAACAATATCTCTACCTGTTACAGTTACCTGAGGCTCTTTATCATATTGGTATGCTGATCCAACAGCATGTTTTATATTTTCAGCAATACCAGTATCAACTAGTATTTGATGTTCCCTTCTTAACCATTCAATAAGAATTTCTGTCATATCTTCTCCACCAACTCTTACTGAGTTAGCATTCACTATGTCTCCCATTGAAATTACTGCAATCTCTGTAGTTCCTCCACCAATATCAACAATCATATTTCCATATGGTTCAAAAATATTTAGACCACTACCTATTGCTGCTGCCATAGGTTCTTCTATTGTAAACACTTCTGATGCACCGGTAGCATGGGCTGCTGTTTCAATTGATCTTTGTTCAACACTTGTAACGCCATTTGGTACACAAATAACAATCCTGGGTCTTGAATATGCTCTTCCTATAGCTCTTGAAAGAAGCGTCTTGACTAGCTCTTCTGCCATTTCAATTTCTGAAATAACTCCATCCCTTAAGGGCCTTACAAGTTCAATTGTGTCTGGAACCCTGCCAATAAGTTTTTTTGCCTCTCTACCAATAGTTAAGATTGATTTATCACTTTTATTGACAGCTAGAAGCGTTGGCTCGTCAACAACTACTCCTACTCCTTTAACGTAAATTAGAGTGTTTGCTGTTCCCAAATCAATAGCAATATCATTACCACCAAAAAGAGTTCTTCGTAAATTTAAGTCAACCATGTACTAATAGAATAATCTAATAGTTGCTGTTTTTAAATATTTATTTAGTTTCCAAAAAATAATGAAAGTTCTCTTTCAGCACTTTCGTCTGAGTCTGATCCATGGACAACATTTTTATCTAGCTCAGTAGCTAAGTCACCTCTAATCGAACCTGGGGTTGATTCAATAGGGTTTGTAGCACCCATAATATTCCTTATCTGAAGAACTACATCTTTTCCTTCAACTTGCATAGCAACAACTGGACCGCTGGTTATAAATGATACGAGAGCTTCAAAGAAAGGTTTGTCTTTATGCTCTTCATAATGCTCTTCAGCCAATTCTTTAGAAATGGTCATCATTTTAATTTTTGTAATATTGAATCCTTTGGATTCAACTCGTGAAATAATCTGGCCAATTAAATTTCTTTGAACACCGTCTGGCTTTATCATAAAAAATGTTTTCATACTAATTTCCTTTTTTTATACTCTCCAATTAAATATAAACTACCTAGAAGTATAGAAGGATTCTTATTAGATGAAAAAGCATCTAAATTTACAACTTCATAACCAATATTTGTTTTGTGGCAATAATCAAAATATTTTGCAGGATTTTCTTGATCATAAAATGTATTTTCCTCAATAAAGTAAATATTATATTTTTTTCTATTTTCTATTAAACTTATAATTTTTTCTAAATCTTTTCCCTTTTTAACACCAATGAAGATATCGGTTTTATTAAAGCTGTATTGTTTTTCGTAATCATTCAACAAATGCTTTACTCCATCTAGATTATGCGCGCCATCTAGAATTCTTGTAGGATTTTCATTAATAATTTCAAATCTTCCTTCAATTGTTTCAAAATTTATCTTTTTTCTTTCATTAACAATATCTGTATTTAATAATGTAGAGACTACATATAAGGCAACTAGATAATTCTTTTGATTTGCCATAAGGTTTAGAAGGTCATAATTTAAAGTATTTACTATATCTCTTAGTAAATAATTGTTTTTAATATGTGAATAATTATTCTCAATAAAACTTATTAATTCATCATTGATATCACCTGTAAATAAATTTTCTATATTGCTTGAGATCAAAATTTTTTGATCCAAGACCTCTTGATCTGTGTAGCCAAGTAAATCTTGATGATCTTTTCCGATACTTGTAAGTACAACATTTTTGCTTTGAATTATTGAAGTTGTATCAAGCTTTCCACCAATACCAGCCTCACATATAAAATATTCACTATCACTTTCTAAATATGATTTACAAGCAAGTAAGAACAAAGTTTCAAAATACCCCAAAACTATATTATTCTTATCTTCAAAGTTATTAAGAAAACTTAAAAATCTTTGTAAATCTAAATCTGTATCAGACTTTAGCCTTTCTGTATAGTGAACTAAGTGAGGTGAAGTAAACATTAAGCAAGACTTTTGGTTACTTCTTAGTAATCTGTATATAAAATTTACAGTAGATGTTTTTCCATTAGTTCCAACTACAGCAATTGTTTTATTAGATAATTCATCAAGTTGTATTTTTGTAAAAGCTGTCCTTAATAATTCAAGATTCTTATTGATGGAAATACCAATTTTAGAATTTAAATAATCTTCTAGATCTTTCAATTCTCGAGTGAATTTAATGTTGACTTTATTGCATCAATTTGAGTATTTATACTTTGTACATTTTGATTTTCTTGATCGATCAATTCCTGTTTTGCATTTTGTATAAATTTATCATTGTTAAGCCTCTTTTTTGATATCTCTAATGACTTTTTCAATTCATCTATTTTTTTGTGAAGTCTTTTTATTTCTTTATCAATGTCTATATATTTATTAGCCAAAAGACTAAAAGAAAAATGATTTGATTGGAACGTAAGGATAACGCCATCTTCTTTTTTATCAGAAACTTCTACATTTGCTATATTTTCTAGTTGATTAACAAACCATTCTGGGTATGTAGTAGTTGAGTTCAATTCAATCTGAATACTGTTCTTTAAATTATAATTTGATTTAAAGTTTCTTATATTTGTTATTATTTCTTTCAAACTTTCTATTTCATCATTTACATCAGAATCTTTTTTGATTTCAGTTGGCCACTCGCTATCTATTAAATAATTTTTATTAAAAGTCGACCATATTTCTTCAGTAATGTGAGGCATCGCAGGATTTAGTAATTTCAAAGACTCCAAAAATACAAATCTTAAAACTGCCTGAGTTTCAGCTTTATGAGTATCATCAACAAATAAATTCTTAGAGAACTCAAAATACCAATCAAACAATTCTGACCATAAAAAATTATAAAGAAGCTTATAGGCATCAGATATTTTATATTTCTCAAAAAGATCGTTAAATTCTGACAAAGTATTATTAAATCTAGAAATAATCCATTTATTTTCTGTACAAGCAATATCTTTAATATCTAAAGAAGGTAGTTCGTCTGTATACAAATGAACAAACTTAGCCGCATTCCAAATCTTATTGCCAAATTTCTTTGCTGAAACTGTCCACTCTTCATCAAATGGAACATCCTGGCCAGGATTAGCCTTTTCAATTAGCGAAAATCGTAAAGCATCAGCACCATGTTTTTCAGATAACTCCAAAGGATCCATAGTGTTACCTAAACTTTTGGACATTTTTCTACCTTGGGAATCACGAACAAGACCATGTATAAGAATATCTTTAAAAGGAATATTTTTCATTGTGTATAAGCCCATCATTATCATTCTTGCAACCCAAAAAAAGATAATATCAAACCCCGTAACAAGCAGTGACGTGGGATAAAAGTCTTTTAAGTCATCTGTATCTTCAGGCCATCCAAGAGTGCTGAATGGCCATAGAGCTGAAGAAAACCAAGTATCTAAAACATCTTCATCTTGTTTTAATTTAACATCATCAGCTAGACTATATTTTTCTCTTACATCAGCTTCACTTGTGCCTACATAATGGTTTTGATTTTCATCGTACCATGCGGGTATCCTGTGCCCCCACCATTGTTGTCTTGAAATACACCAATCCTGAATGTTGTACATCCATTCAAAATAAGTTTTTTCCCAGTTTTTAGGAATAAACTTTATATCTTCTTCTTCTACAACTTTTATGGCTTTTTTAGCAATCTCTTCCGTATTAACAAACCATTGTTCAGACACCATTGGTTCTAGAATTGTCTTTGACCTATCCCCTTTTGGTATTTGAATCTGATGATCTTCAACGCTTACTAAAATTCCTTGTTCTTCTAACATTTCAATAATTTTTTCTCGAGCATCAAATCTATTAAGGCCTCTCAATTCTTTTGGTATAAAATTATGATTTTCAATATTTCCATCAAAATCAATACACCTAATCAGCTCTAAATTATGTCTTTTACCAATCTCATAATCATTAAAATCATGAGCTGGTGTAATCTTTACACAACCAGAACCAAACTCTATATCAACATAGTCATCAGCAATTATTTCTACATCTCTGTTAACTAGTGGAATCGTCACTGTTTGGCCAAGAAGATTTTTATATCTTTCATCAAGGGGGTTAACAGCTACAGCCGTATCCCCGAGCAAAGTCTCTGGCCTAGTTGTTGCAATTTCTATAAAAGCGTCCCCTGTCTTATATTTGATTGTCCACAACTTTCCTGATTCGTTTGATGATGTCACCTCTAAGTCAGATACCGCAGACTTTAGTTTTGTATCCCAGTTAACCATTCGAGTTCCTTTATATATTAAGTCATTTTCATAAAGTGAAACAAAAACATTGACTACAGCTTTTGAAAGCCCTTCGTCCATTGTGAATCTTTCTCTTGACCAATCACAACTCATTCCAAGAGTTTTCATCTGATTAGTTATACTGTCTCCAGACTCACCTTTCCACTCCCACACCTTTTTGAGAAAGTTCTCTCTTCCAAGATCATGTTTTGAAATTCCATTTTTTTCTAACTCTTTTTCAACAAGAAGTTGCGTAATAATTCCTGCATGGTCAGTGCCTGGAAGCCATAAAGTTTGAAAGCCTTGTAAACGTTTTATTCTTGTTATTACATCAATAATTGAGTGCTCTAATGCATGTCCCATATGAAGCGAACCAGTTACATTTGGCGGAGGTATTACGATGGAGAAGGTTTGTCCAGAATCTTTAGGCTGAAATTTTTTTCCCTGTTCCCAGTTTTTTTGCCATTTCTTCTCTATGGATAGTGGATCGTATTTTTCATCTTGCATATATTATATTTTATGCAGTTTTATCGTCTTTTGATTCTTTCAAAACCATTTTTGGTGCAATGTCGTCTAAAACATTTTCCTTATCTATTATTATCTTGGTAATATCTTTTCTTGAAGGTGATTCATACATCTCATCTAATAAGATTTTTTCTAATATTGACCTTAAACCTCTTGCACCAGTTTTTCTTTCTAATGCTAAATCAGCCATAGCTTCAAGAGATTCGTCCGTAAAAATTAAGTCTATTTCATCAAGCTCAAACATTTTTTTGAATTGCTTTGTTATTGCATTTTTAGGTTTTGTTAATATTTCAATCAATGCATCTCTACTTAGTTCGTTAACATTTGTTGTTACTGGTAACCTGCCTATAAATTCCGGAATTAAACCAAATTTTATTAAATCCTTTGGTTCAACAAAAGCAAATAATTCTTCTTTATTAAATTCTTTAGAATCAGACATATTAGTGTTGAAACCAATAGTGTTCTCACCAAGTCTTTTACTGATGATTTGATCAAGACCATCAAAAGCACCTCCAACAATAAACAGAATATTAGTTGTATCTATTTGTAAATATTCTTGTTGAGGATGTTTCCTTCCGCCTTGTGGTGGCACTTGAGCAGTTGTACCTTCAAGTATTTTCAACAACGCCTGCTGAACTCCCTCACCAGATACGTCTCTAGTTATTGATGGGTTATCAGACTTTCTTGTAATTTTATCTATTTCATCAATATAGATGATTCCCTTTTCAGCTCTTTGAATTTCATAATCAGCTGATTGAATTAGTGTAAGTAATATGTTTTCTACATCCTCACCTACGTAACCAGCCTCAGTTAATGTAGTTGCATCCGCAATAGCAAATGGGACATTGAGGGTCTTTGCCAATGTTTGAGCAAGTAATGTTTTTCCACTCCCTGTTGGTCCTAGAAGTAGAACATTTGACTTTTGAATTTCAAGATCACTATCAACTAAATCACCTTTATAAATTCTTTTGTAATGGTTGTATACGGCAACAGATAAAGTTTTTTTAGCATCTTCCTGGCCTATTATGTATTCATTTAATGACTGATTTATTTCTTTTGGTAATGGAAGATACTCTTCAGGACTTGTCTCAAGTGTTTCAACTTTTTCTTCCTCAATTATTTCAACACAGAGTTCAATACATTCGTCACAAATATAAACACCTGGACCTGCGATTAACTTAATAACTTGCTTTTGAGACTTGCCACAAAAACTACATTTTAGTGCTTGAGATGAATCTTTATTTGCCATTTTTAACTACCCTGTTGTTTTTTAGCTATTTTTTGTCTGCTAACTCCCTTTGAATTAGCACTTCATCTACTATACCGTATTCTTTTGCTTCTTGCGCGGTCATCCAAAAATCTCTATCAGTATCTTGAGCAACTTTTTCAACATCCTGCTTAGTAAAATCAGCCAGTAAGGTATTTAGTTGTGTTCTCATTGATACGATTAAATCAAAATTTCTCTCCATATCCGCAACAGTTCCTTCCATACCACCTGATGGTTGATGCAACATAATTCTTGCATTTGGCAAACTATATCTTTTACCAGGAGTTCCTCCAGCTAAGATAACAGAAGCCGCAGACGCTGCTAGACCCATACATACTGTAGAAATATCTGGCTTAATGTACTTCATTGTGTCATAAATAGTAAACAGCGAAGTAATTGATCCACCCGGTGAATTAATGTACATAAATATATCTTTATCTGGATCTTCTGATTCTAAATGCAATAGCTGAGCCATAATTGAATTGGCTACACCATCATCAATTGGAGTTCCTAAAAATATAATTCTATCTTTTAAAAGCCTTGAATAAATATCAAAGGCTCTTTCACCCCTGTTAGTATTTTCTATAACAGTAGGGATTACATAATTTGAAGGTAATTCATTCATATTATTCTTCCTCTCTTATTTCTTCATCTTGATTGTATACATCCTGTAGGTATACTTTTTCACCATTTTCATCAACTGACACTCCTTCTTGTAAAATATGAAGCATTGCCTTGTTCCTCAAAGATTCAGATTCCAAATTTAAACGATGACTAGAACTTTCAATACCTCCAGTCTCCTCATCATGAGACTCCATGTGCTCATCAATGAATTTGATTTCTTTATCTTCTAATTTAAGCTCTTGGTCTTCTACTACTTTATCTAAAATTACGACCATAGAAAGATTTCTAGTTGCTTGATTTTTTAGATCTTCCTGAAGAGCCTCTTCAGTCAACCCTGTTATTTGCAAGTAGTCTTCAATTTTTATATTATTTTGATTTAACTCAGACATAAAATTTCTTAAAATACTATCCATTTCAGCAATTACAAGCTGTTCTGGAAGTTCTAATTTTGATTCCTCAATTAATTTAGATGTTAAAAGGCCCTGATACTGATTGGCAACCTGTCTCTTTTTAACCATTTCAATATTCTTATAAAGCTCTTCATTCATTTCTTTTATGTTTTCAAATTCAGTCATTGAAGATACCCAATCATCAGTTAGTTCAGGCATAACTTTTTCTTTGATCTCTTTAACTAAAACTGTAATTTCAACATTGCTTTTACCTATCGAAGGTATGTCATCATTAAATTTAATAATTGCTCCTGTAGATACTCCCTCTAATTTTGAATCCATTGAGGGGCTTAGCGAATTACTTCCAAGCTCATATAGGTAATCTTGATAAGAAAAATCTTCTAGTTCTTTTCCGTTCTCAATACTATTAATATTTACAAGTAGATAGTCAGATGTTTTTGAAGGCCTTTCAACTTTTGCAACATCAGCAAATTGTAATTTAATACGCTCAGTTTGGTTTTCAATCTCTTCTTCTGTTGGAGCAATAGAGTCGACTGTTACTGTTTGGTTCAATTTTGGTAATTTTGATAATTTTGGCCATAGTGTTATTAAAACATCAACTTTGTATGATTTTTTTTCTTTTTTTAAATCTTTTACCACAGGCCTTACAGCAGGATTGATTTCTTCTTTTTGCAAAATTTCAAATATCTGCTCAGGTAAATATAAATCTATAGATTCTTCTAAAATATAATCTTCACCCACTTCTCTTATAACTATATTTTTTGGAATTTTTCCTGGCCTGAAACCTTTAACTTTTAGAGACTTACTAATATTATTTATTGCCTCATCTTTTTTTGACTCAAGATCTTCAAAATCAATATCAATTTCAATATTGTTTTCAAAATCGCCTATTTTTTTTACTTTATATTTCATTTATCTCCTATTAAATATAAGGGTGACCGACGGGATTCGAACCCGCGACCTCCTGGACCACAACCAGGCGCTCTAACCGAACTGAGCTACGATCACCACAGCGCTCTCGATAGGACTCGAACCTATAACCTACAGATTAGAAGTCTGTTGCTCTATCCATTTGAGCTACGAGAGCTCTACTTGAGCGGGTGAAGGGAATCGAACCCTCATAGCCAGCTTGGAAGGCTGGAGCTTTGCCATTAAGCTACACCCGCAGGTTTGTCGGGCTGGTGAGATTCGAACTCACGACCTCCTGCTCCCAAAGCAGGCGCTCTAGCCAAGCTGAGCCACAGCCCGCAACTTAATTATTTTTCTATATTAACTGTTTTATCAAAAGAATAAATAGAAAAAATTTATACTTAACTATCATAATCTAAGTTAATCTTTAAAAGGGGTCGCTAGCTCAATTTGGCAGAGCAACGGACTCTTAATCCGCAGGTTCGGGGTTCAAGTCCCCGGCGACCCACGCGACATTTTAGCGGATGTGGCGGAACTGGTAGACGCGCTAGATTTAGGATCTAGTGAGCTTTGCTCGTGGAGGTTCGAGTCCTCTCATCCGCACAATTTAAAATTTATTTATTTTGGTGGAAATTCCACAATTATTTCTGTTGAATTTGCAGTGGCATAAACTTTTTGATTTTTATCTCTTAGAGTTCCAGTAACAAAAATTACTTTTCTACCTATTTTTTCAATCACCGCTGATGCAGTAACTTCTCCTGTATCAACTGTCATGGGTCTGAGGTAATTCACTCTTATATCTGTAGTCATTGTTAAAAAACCTTTATCCAGCTGACAATTAGCTGAAATACTATTACAAGAATCTAACATTGTTGCTGCCAACCCTCCATGTACAGTCCCTAAAGGATTGTAATGAAATTCCTGTGGTGTAACGGTAAAGGTTACTTGTCCCTTATCATCAACTTCAACTTTCGATGTATCTATTAGAGATCCCATTGGGACATTTTCAATCGGTAAATTTGTAAAAAAGTCTCTTCTGGCATCCTTGTCTAAACTTACTAATTCAAGAACTAGGCCTTGAGTTAGCTCCCATTTAAAAGTTCTTTCATTCATCGTCGGAATCAGTTGCTCTTGTTTGTAGTTCTGAAACAATGTCTGCATTCGCTAAGGTTGTAACATCTCCTAGTTTTCTTTCTTCTGAAATATCTTTAAGAAGCCTTCTCATAATTTTTCCACTTCTAGTCTTAGGTAAATCAGCAGTTATAACTATGCTTTTTGGTTTTGCTATAGGGCCAATCTTGTCACTTACATGTTGTCTCAGGTCAGCAATAAGTTCTTCATTCCCTTCATCTGTTCCTATTAACGAAACAAATGCAGCAATAGCTTCTCCTGTAATTTCATCACTTCTTCCTATTACCGCAGCTTCTGCTACAGCTTTGTGAGATACCAATGCACTTTCAACTTCTGCAGTAGAAATTCTGTGCCCAGATATATTCATGACATCGTCTACACGCCCTAAAAGCCAAATATAACCTTCATCATCATACTTCGCACCGTCACCAGCAAAATATAACCCTTTATGTTGTGACCAATATGTATCTAAATACCTTTGATCATCACCATAAACTGTTCTTAACATTGATGGCCATGGGGACTTTATTGCTAAAAATCCTCCTTCGCCCTTCCCTACTTCTTTACCATCATTGTCAATTACAATTGACTCTATTCCAGGTAGTGGACCACAAGCAGAACCGGGTTTTGTGCTTGTTACACCAGGTAACGGGGAGATCATTATTGAACCTGTTTCTGTTTGCCACCAAGTATCAACAATCGCACAATTTTTTCCACCAATATATTCGTGATACCACATCCATGCTTCTGGGTTGATCGGCTCTCCAACAGTTCCTAGCAATCTTAATGAGCTTAAGTCGTGAGACTGTGGATGCTCTACGCCCCATTTCATAAATGCCCTAATTGCAGTAGGGGCTGTATAAAAAATATTAACCTTATATTTTTCAATAATATTCCATAGCCTTTTTTCATTAGGAGCATTAGGTGCGCCTTCATACATTACACTTGTAGCTTTGTTTGCTAACGGACCATAAACAATATAACTATGACCTGTGACCCATCCGCAATCTGCAGCACACCAATAAATATCATCATCCTTTATATCGAACACTTCATGGTGAGTTGTTGTTACACCAGTTAAATATCCCGCCTGGGTATGAACAATTCCTTTCGGTTTAGCAGTTGTGCC
>Ga0181394_1000327_pt1 | contig 21691 bp, 22 predicted proteins | sample 17SPOviralmetaG_FD_130123 | JGI IMG/M metagenome (GOLD analysis project Ga0181394, IMG submission 130123) | Marine viral communities from the oligotrophic San Pedro Time Series (SPOT) site, San Pedro Channel, CA, USA - 17 SPOT_SRF_2010-11-23 | ecosystem: Environmental > Aquatic > Marine > Strait...
CTTGTCATCTATAGTGGTAGAAAAGAAAGTCTTGTTGCAGATGTTATTGCAGAATTTTCTTCAACTACAGGAATTGAAGTTGAAGTAAGGTATGCAAAAAGCGCTGCACTTGCAGGAACACTAGAGCTTGAGGGTGCTATCAGCCCAGCTGATGTATTCTTCTCACAAGATCCAGTAAGCCTTGGTGTCGTTGCAAAGGCAGGCCTCTTTGACAGACTCCCAGCTGACGTTCTTGATAATGTTCCATCCTGGGCAGTAGACAGTAATGGCTACTGGGTAGGTACATCCGGAAGATCACGATCTCTTGTTGTAGACACACGAGATGTTATTGATTCCGAACTACCAGGTGATATATATGGTTTAGCCGATGAAAAATTCCGTAATAGATTAGGACTTGCTCCTACAAACTCTTCATTTATAGCAATGGTTGCTTGCATGATTGAGTCTGATGGTGAAGAAAAAGTCTTAGAATGGCTAACATCAATTAACGGTCTTGGATATGGAGAATATCCAAAAAACTCACCTCAAGTAGCAGCAGCTGCAGCTGGTGAGCTTGATATTGGAATGATCAATCATTACTACACATTAAGAGTATTAGCAGAAGATGCTGGTGCTCCTATTAAAAATGTTTACTTAGACGGTGGATGTGGTGCAATGGTTATGCCTGCGGGTGCTGGTATTTTGTCCTCAAGCCAAAATAAATCAGCAGCAATGGCATTCATTGATTTCTTACATTCTCAAAGTGCTCAAGAAACATTTACAAATACAGTATACGAGTTCCCTCTTGTTGCAGGTATTCAGCCGAATGCTTTGCTACCAGATATTAACAGTTTGAATTCACCTTCAAACCTAAACTGGTCAGCTTTAGCACTATGGCAAGAAAAAGCAGTAGAGTTGATTGCTCAAGCAGGATTTTAGTCCGTCCGTCAGTATCAACATAAGCCAAAAAATTCTGGTCAGAGAAATCTGACCAGAATTTTTTCTTTTATTATTTAAATAGTTAATTTAATCTTAATAAAGTGAACATACCAAAACCGCTTTTAGTCGGAAACACTTTTATTTTATTGATATTTTTGATGCCAATATTTTATATGTTTTGGAGATTTGCTAATTTTTCAAAAAACCTAGCTAGCTTTCTTTCTTCATGGGATGTTTTAACATTACTATCCAATACACTTCTGTTATTTTTCGCTGTGATATTTTCAAGTCTTTTCCTTGGTCTACTTATTTCTATTCTTACTGTTAGATATGAATTCCCTGCTTCAAAAATTTTATTTTCCCTCACTATATTACCTTTAGTAATTCCTTCTTATATAGGTGCTTTAACTTATGTATCTGCATTTTCTCCTAAAGGTTTGTTTGTTAATCTTTTTTCTAAATATGGTGTTAGTGAAATTATTGGTATAGAAGGGTTTGTTGGCAGCTGGATAGTCTTAACTCTTTTCACATATCCTTATGTACAATTGATTTGCAGCAGTGCTCTTAGAAATTTAGATTCAACTGTAGAAGACGCTGCAAGGTCGTTAGGGGTTAAGAAAATCAAAATGTATACAAAAGTTGTAATACCTAGATTAAAAAAACCAATAATATACTCCTCTTTACTAGTAGGCCTTTATGTTATATCTGATTTTGGGGCAGTTTCTCTGATGAAATATGGAACAATGACAAAAGCAATTTATTCATATTATGTAATTAATATAAACGGTGATCCAGTAATTTTTTACTCAACTATTTTAATTTTATTAGCATTAGTAATAAGCTTTGCTCAAAGGGGAAGTGAATTAAGTAGGTCTGCTAAAGTTTCAGGAACTCCTAGAGAAATTAAAAAAATTAAACTCTCTCAAAAAAATAAAGTTCTTGTTTTAACATTTTTTGGTATTGTTATTTTCTTTAGTTTGCTTCTTCCAGTTGGCGTATTGTCCTATTGGTTAATTAGAGGACTAGCGAACGGAAATTCAGTAAGCGGTGCACTTTCTGGTGTAGTAGGTTCTTTAACCGCAGCTTCAGTTACTTCAGTTTTTGCGATGGTTATAGCCACTCCAATAGTTGTAATGATTTCACAATATAGATCCAAATTTGGAGATCTCTTTGAAAAAGTCACTCTTACCTTATATGGCCTTCCGCATATAGCCGTAGGTATATCGATGCTATTTATAACAATTAAAATTTTCCCTGCAATTTATCAAACTTTTACAACACTTATAATCTCATACTTAATAGTTTTTTTACCGCAAGCTGTTGGAGGAGGGCAGGCTTCTATGGAACAAGTAAAATTATCATATATTGAAGCTAGCTCGGGCCTTGGTTTATCTAAACTAGATACCTTTTTTAAGGTAACTTTTCCGTTAATTTATAGAGGTTTAGTAGCTGGTGCAGCGCTTGTTTTTCTATCAACAATGAAAGAGTTGCCACAAACTCTTTTACTCAGACCAACTGGATTTAGCACTATGGCTGTAGATATATGGTCTTATGCTTCAGAAGCTTTGTTTACACAGGCAGCCTTTTCCGCATTTATTTTGTTAGCAATTAGCGCATTCCCTACATATATACTTAGTACAAGGAACTTAAATAACTAATGGCATTTGAAAACTTAATTATACGAGCGAGATCAGTTACTAAGTCATATGGATCTGAAATAGTGTTGTCTGATTTTAATTTAGATGTTTGGAACGGTTCTATTGTTGGGGTTTTAGGAATTTCAGGTTCAGGAAAGACAACCGCATTGAGGTTACTTGCGGGATTTGATAAACCAGATTCAGGAATTATTGAGATGCGCGATAAAGTTATTTCAAGCGAAGAAACTTTCTTGCCTCCAGAAGAACGAAATGTTGGAATGGTTTTTCAAGATTATGCTTTATTCCCACATTTAAATGTGGAAAAAAATATTTCATTTGGGCTCTCACGAGATGAAATTAAAAATGGAAGATTAGAAAAAGTTCTTTCAATGTGTAATTTAGAAAGTTATAGAAATAAATTTCCACAGGAGTTATCTGGGGGTCAGCAACAAAGAGTTTCTCTTGCTAGGGCCTTAGCTCCTAAACCAGAAGTTATTCTTTTAGACGAACCATTTACAAGCTTAGATGCACATATGGCTAGAGATCTAAGAGAAGAAGTTGTTTCACTATTAAGGCAAACGGAAACTACAGCAATAATTGTTACCCACGATCAAGAAGAAGCTTTATCGGTTTGTGATGTCGTTAGTGTTTTAGAAAACGGCAGTGTAATTCAAAGTGCTACTCCACAAGAAATTTATCTTAATCCAGTCAGCCAAACTGTTGCAAATTCTGTTGGAGATCCAAATATACTTAAAGGCTTCTCAGTAGATGGAAGGGTGGAAACATCCTTAGGTACTTTTGTTAGTGCATACAATGGTGCATTAGATGTTTCAATTCGACCAGAATGTATTGAGTTACTGCTTGATTCTAAAGGTAGTTATGTTGTAAAAGAATGTACATTTTACGGTCATGACCAGGTTATTTCATTTCAAGATAGTAAAGGTGAAATTTTCAGAGCAAGGTCACTTCCAAATACAATTTATGAAGCTGGTGATAAAGTAAATATCAATATATCAGAAGTAACAACCTTTCCTTCAAATTGATGATTTGATATAGGCAACTCTACCTGCAAGCGACTGCAGTTCTATTTCAATCTCTGATAATTTACTATTTGCTCGAGAGAGTTCGTTTTCAGATATATATTCACGAGAATTTGCTAATGATTTTACTAATGTATCTAAGTCAAACATTAGGGATTCTATTTCTGAAAAAATTAATTGTTTATCCACTATTTAATTCTAATTTGAAAACTAGACTTAGCTTAATAATTATTAGGAGAGATAATATTGGAAACTAAAATTCAGAAACTTAAACGTTTTAACATAATTATGGGTACTGTCCACTTAATTCAAGGCGGACTATTATTTTGGCTTGGTACTGTTGTTAATTCAGATTTTGTAGTGCCGATTACTTTAACACAACTTGTTGGAGTAGGTTCTCCTGAAGACCCTTCAAGCTTTGCATTAATTCCTCAACTTGAAATTTGGACAGAAGTTACAAACTTCGGGCCAGCAGTTGCTACATTTTTACTTGCTTCAGCGGTTGCTCATTACTTAATTTCTGGACCTTTTTATGGCAAGTACAAAGAAGACTTATCAAAAGGAATTAATAAAGTTAGGTGGATTGAATACTCAATAAGCGCATCTGTAATGATCGTATTAATTGCTCTTCTAGTAGGAATCTACGATGTTTGGGCACTAGCTGGAATATTTTTTATGAATGCAGCAATGTGCTGGTTTGGATGGATGATGGAAGTCCACAACCAATATACCGACAAGGTTGATTGGACAAGCTATATTATGGGATGTTTAGTTGGGGTTGCACCTTGGATATTTATCTTTATAAATTTAATTGGTGATGGAGTCGCAACAGATTCAAATCCACAAGGAGTCCCGCAGTTTGTTGTTTGGATATTTGTTAGTATATTTTTGTTCTTTAATACCTTCTCAATCAACATGATTTTGCAATATAAGCAAGTTGGGAAATGGAAAGATTACTTATACGGTGAAAGGGCTTATATATGGCTTAGCCTTTTAGCTAAAACTTGTCTTGCATGGCAAGTGTTTTTTGGAACTTATCAACCAAATTAAAAAAATTATTTAAGTTTTCTACCGAACACAATAATTAAAACAAGAACTATAAAAAGACCTATGTAAGAAAGCGCCATTAATTTTTGTTTCTAGTTTTTTTTACAACAAAGTAAATCAACATTAACGGTCCTATGACAATTGATAATGAAATACTGATTCCTATTATGGTTTCTATCCAAGACAAAGCTCTTTGTACATAGTAATTCCAGGAAAATAGCGAGACTCCAGAGCCTTCACGAATTTCTAAAGTTAAGGTTGAATAACTAGTAGATTTTTCGTAATACTCTTTTTGACCTTGAAGCATTTCAATATCTTGATTTATATATCTTAATTGTGCTTGTACTTGCAATTTGTCAGATGTCGAAGTGGCTTCCTCCTTTATTTCTTCTAAGGAAATTTTTTCATTATTCAAAGCCTTTAATCTAGAGTCAATGTCTAATACATACTCAGTAACATCATTTGCATTTGAACTGATATTTGAAAATTCAGATATGGATTCTATTCGAGTAAGGAAGAATTCAAAATCTTCTGCTGGTACATTCATTGTAAGGCTATAACTTTTCAATCCTTGATAATTGGTAGATAAGTATGTGTTAGATATGTTACCCCTATATTCTTTTACAAGATTTTCTACTTCTGAAATAGTTGAGTTAAATTTTGAAGAACTTACATCAACGTTTGCATATGCAGTTTTGATTATATAATCACCTTGCGACACAGACTTGCTAGCGATTGACTCAGAGCGGCCTATTGACATAACATCAACAGCTGAACCAACAAATGGCTCCGGGGTTCCATTGTATTGTACTTCTGACATACTTGAGCAACTAATAAAAATTAGCGACAATATGAAAAGTTTCAATGCTCTCATTTTGATTAGTATAAGTTATCTAAAAATTTGATATTTCAATAATTGGAATTTTTATTTCATCAGTAGATAAACCACCATGATATCCAGCAAGCTCTGTTTTTAAATGATGTGGATATATGATATTTTTATCTTTAACTAAAAAGCAGAAATCTGGATATAAAGATTCAATGAAATCATTTTCTGGTACTGGAAGTAAATAATTTAGTTCTGATCGGCCAATTAATTGTCCAGGAACGCTAGAGAAGACTTCAATAATTTCTTTTTTGGAACCATTTATATACACAGATCTTTGGTCTCCGTAAATTTTGATGTTTTCATTGTAAGTTATGTGGAATCTGTTTTCTTTAGGTACATTTGTTAACCCGTGGTCAGCTGATATAACTGTATAAGATTTCTTATTACTAATTTCTGTAATTTTTTTAATCAGTTCTTCAAATATTTTTATCTCATTTATCCATTCTTCAGAATTTATTCCAAATACATGAGCACTTACATCAATATTTGGATAATAAATGAAGTTATATTTATTTTCCAGAAACATTGCATCTGACAATGCATTTATTAGGTCCTCTTGATTTATGTATGGGACAGTAGATTTTTCTTCATAAAGAAAATTTGATAAGGGGGTATTAATTAAATTCTTTGGCTGAAAATTTGATGCATAAATATTGTTTTCCTTAAAAACTCTCCATATGGATGATTGATTATTGAAATATTTAGATAATAGTAAATTTTTGTTTTCAGCGTTCCAGTTAAGTGCGTTGATTAAGCCATATTTTAATTTGTCAAACATATAGTAACCAAAGACACCATGATCGATTGGGTTTGTTTGCATTGCAATAGTGGTCAGAGCAACATTTGTTGATGATGGAAAGGTTGTATTAACAACATTATTGATATGCTCATTTAAAAAAGAATCTGTAGATTGTAAATTTGAAAATCCTAAACCGTCAGCGAGTATAAAATTTACCGTTTCTGCATCTTCAATTTTTTTTGAAATTAATTCAAATCTAGTTTCTACTTTTAAATTCTGATCTACAACGGCATTAAAAATTTCTTTAGATAAATCTAGTATGTTTGGTTCTTCTAAAAAATATTTGTTTATCACTTATGAAAATCTTACAAAAAAATTACAATGAAGTTTGAGAAAAAAGTAAACTTTTTAGAGGCTGGACTAAAGTATAAAGTATGATTTCTTATTTTCAAGATTATGTGACCATAGGAGCCGTCCTAGGATTTGGCCTCTTTCTTTGCTTGCTATTACTAGGAGTAGCTTCAGTACTGAGACCTAACAAGCCTTATGCAGAAAAACTTCAAACTTACGAATGTGGTGTGGACCCTGTAGGGACGGGATGGAGTCAAACATATGTTAGGTATTATATTTTTGGTTTACTTTTTGTTATTTTTGATGTTGAAGCAGTATTTATTTTTCCTTGGGCAATTAATCTGGAGAGACTAGGTTATTTTGGATTAATCGAAATGTTTTTTTTCATATTCATTTTGCTAATTGGTCTTATATACGCAATAAGAAAGGATGTTTTGAAATGGGAGTCGTAGATAAATTTGGTCTTCCAAAACCGATATCATCAGTTTTTAATTGGGCTAGATCGTATTCTTTGTGGTACTTTCAATTTGGATTAGCATGTTGTGCTATTGAAGTTATGGCTGTAAGTGGTCCAAGGCACGATTTTATGAGATTAGGAGTAATTCCACTTCCTGCATCTCCACGACAGGCTGATTTTATGATTGTAGCTGGAACAGTTACTGACAAAATGGCCCCTTCAGTTAAAAGGCTTTACGATCAAATGCCAGAACCTAAATATGTGATTTCCATGGGGTCATGTTCAAATAGTGGGGGTCCATATTGGGATTCATATTCAGTAACAAAAGGTGTAGATCAATTAATTCCTGTAGACGTCTATGTTCCCGGTTGTCCTCCAAGACCTGAAGCATTACAGGAAGGGATATTACTTCTCCAGAAGAAAATTCGCGGAGAAGACATGAAAGAAAAATGGCTAGAAGTTCAAACAGAGCCAATTTAAGATGGAAGAATTTTTTAACAAAATAAAAGAAAGCTTTACTGATGCAACATTAGAGTTTGAAACAATAACTATTAAAGTTGACTCAGCTGAGTGGATTGAGACACATCAAAATCTTAGAGATCAATTTAATTTAAAATTTTTCTCCTGGCTATCTGCAATAGATTGGGATAATGAAGTTTCTGTTGGAGAAGCGCCTAAGGAGAGTGTTTCACCAAGTTTTGAAATAATTACATGCCTGTCAGATTTAGCTAATACAAATTTAATTATTGTATCAACAAGCATTGTTAAATCAGACCCAAAGATTAAATCTCTTGTGGAAGTATATGCTGGAGCAAACTGGCATGAGAGAGAAGCCTTCGAAATGTTTGGAATAAATTTTGAAAATCATCCAAATCTTGAAAAACTATATCTTCCTGATGGGTACGAAGGATATCCTATGCTTAAATCTTTTGAATTAATTAGTAGAGAAGTTAAGCCTTGGCCTGGTGAGGTAGATGTAGAGGGAATGCCAGAAGAATCAGAAAGTGACAAATCAGAAGATGGTTAATGCATTAGATCCACAGAATATTAATAGTTTTTCAGAGGCATCTGTATCTGTAGAAATTGAAACTGAAGATATGACACTTAACATAGGGCCTCAACATCCATCAACCCATGGTGTACTAAGGCTGGTTGCAAAAGTAGACGGGGAAAAAGTTCATGATGTAAAACCCGTACTTGGGTACATGCATCGCGGCTATGAGAAACTGGCAGAAGTCAGAACTTATCCGCAGATTACAACACTTGTAAACCGAATTGATTGGGTTGCGGGATTCTCTAACGAAATTCCATTTATTACTGGGGCTGAAAGATTGATGGAAATCGAAGTTCCTGAAAGAGCAAAACATATAAGACTCATACTTACTGAAATGGCTAGAATTTCCTCACATTTTGTATTTAATGGAGCGTATGCTCTCGAAGTCGGTGCATTAACTCCAATTTTTTATGCAATGGAAGACAGAGAAAGAGTTTTAGATTTAATTGAGTCAGTAACTGGTGGTCGCTTTCACCCAAACTTTAATCGTATCGGCGGAGTAAAACCAGCAGCTGGAGCAGGCCCTACTACGAAAAAAAATATCCAAGATTTACCTGCTGGATTTTATAGGGATACAAAAGCAGCAATGCAAAAAGTTATAGAGGCTGCTGATCAATTTCAAAATTTAATTGGTGGAAATGAAGTTTTTAAAAAAAGAACAAAAAATGTCGGTGTCTTAACTGCCGAGACCGCAGAAGCCTTTGGAGTATCCGGACCAATACTTAGGGCCTCTGGAGTAAAGTCTGATTTAAGAACGCAGACAGATTATTTGCCATATGATCAATTTGAATATGATATTCCTATTGGAGAGAATGGAGATTGTTATGATCGATGGGATGTCAGAGTTAAGGAAATGGTTGAATCGGCAAAAATAGTATTACAAGCAATTGACTCAATGCCTTCTGGCCCACTTCAAGCAAAGGTACCTAAAGTTATAAAAGTCCCTAAAGGACGTACATATGTAAGAGCAGAGAATCCAAAAGGAGAAATGGGCTACTATATAGTTTCAGACGGTGGGTTGGGTCCATATAGACTAAAAGTTCGAACAGCTTCATTTAGTAACATTTCTATTTTACCTAATATGCTTGAAGGGGCTTTATTACCTGACTTAATTGCCATTATGGGTAGCTTAGATTTCGTACTAGGAGACGTAGATAGATGACAGAAGTTTTAATCAAGGTCGGATTGCTTGCTGCGGTTGCATTAAATGGTGCAATTATTTTCACAATTATGGATGTAAAAGGTGCGTCATGGATGCAGCGAAGACCGGGACCTTTACATGTAGGACTTAGAGGTTTCATATTTCCTTTGGCTGAAATACTTAAATTTGTTCAAAAAGAAGACATAATACCAACAGAAGTTGATAGACCAGTTTTTAAATGGGCACCCGCTTACGTTATGGTTTCATGTGTTGCACTCTTTGCAGTAGTTCCAATGAGCCCTACATTAGTTGTTGCAGATTTAGAATTGGGTGTTTTCTTTGCGCTGGCGATCAGCTCTTTGGGAACTATTGGTGTGTTAACTGCTGGATGGTCATCAGCAAACAAATATTCCTTAATGGGCGGTTTGAGAGCGGCAGGACAGCTTATAGCATATGAACTTCCATTAATACTTGCTGTTGTTGGAGTTGTTATTCAAGCTGAAACTATGTCACTAGTTGGAATAGTAGAAAAACAAATTGAATGGGGAGTACCTTTTGTTGTTGGTGGGCAGATAGTCGGCTTTTTAATTTTTATGGTTGCAGCAACAGCTGAAATGATGAGAGTTCCTTTTGATATGCCAATTGGTGAATCAGAATTAACTATGGGTTTTATGACAGAATACTCTGGCATTAGGTTCCTAATATTCTATATTTCTGAATACATGAATATGTTTATTTTATGTGCAATAGCATCAACATTGTTTCTTGGTGGTTACCATGTACCACTCCTGCCAACGGAATGGGTAAATTTCTATGGACCATTAGTTCTTTTAACAAAAACAGCTATTTTAGGTTTTATCCTAGTTGCAATAAGATGGTCTCAACCAAGATTCCGAGAAGATCAACTGCAAAATCTTGCCTGGAAGGTACTTATTCCGGCATCTTTAGTTAATATTCTTGTAACTGCAGTTATGAAGGTTGCGTTCTAATGAAAACATTTAAACCAAAAGTGCCTGGATTTTTAATCGGAATAAAAATCGTTATCGTTAACATGTTAAAAACTTTATCTCCATTCCATTCAAAACCAAATGTGAACTATCCATTTGAAAAAGAAAAAGTTGCACCGAGAGCAAGGGGTGTCATTGCTTTGGATCAAGAAGCATGCACCAGTTGTATGCTATGTGCACGTCAATGCCCAGATTGGTGTATTTATATTGAAGGCCATAAAGAATTACAACCTCCATCAAAACCAGGGGGTAGGCAAAGAAGTAGAGCTGTATTAGACAGATTTGACATTGATTATGCCTTATGTATGTATTGCGGAATCTGCGTTGAAGTTTGTCCTTTTGACGCTTTATTTTGGTCACCTGAATATGAGTATTCAGAATTTAATATGGGCGATATGTTGCACGATAAAGAGCGCCTAGATGATTGGTTGAAAACTGTTCCAGAGACTGAAGGTCTAGAAAGCTAAAAATGGAAATTTTTGAAATTGTAACTTATTTCATACTTCTCGGCCTACTTGCAACAGCAATTAGAGTTGTTACAACTTCAAATGTTATTCATGCTGCAATTTCACTTGTTTTCACCCTTGCCTTAACTGCAGTGTTGTTTTTAATATTATCAGCAGAGTTTGTAGCATTGGTGTTGGTCTTAGTGTATATAGGGGCTGTTATAGTCCTCTTTTTATTTGGAATTATGATTACTCGTGCTCCGCTTGGAAAAAATGCTGAACTTGATAATGATAAGAACAAAAAATTAGGTGCAGCTATATCGGGATCAATTTTCTTTTTATTTTCATATATTTTAATAAATGGTTTTGAGGGAGAGGTAATTATAAATTCTGGTTCATCAACAGAACTTTTAGGTGAAATATTACTTAGTAGATTTGTTTTCCCATTTGAACTAGTGTCCTTTGTTTTGCTTGCTGCTTTGATTGGAGGCATAACACTAGCAAGAAAAGATGTGGCTTTGATTGACGAGGACCAGGTATGATTGTACAACCAGTGCTTGTTGTCGCTGCTGCTTTATTTTCTCTCGGCATTTATGGAATATTAGTTAGAAGAAATGCTGTTATGGTGTTGCTTTCAATTGAGCTTATATTAAATTCAGTAAATATAAATTTTATCATGTTTGACACGATGCTTGCCGACACAATGATGCAAGGGCAAATATTTACAATCTTTATTATTACGATTGCAGCAGCAGAAGTTGGAATTGGTCTTGCAATTGTCCTTATGTTGTTTAGAAATAGACAGACAGCAAACATAAACGAATTTGATTTAATGAAATGGTAAATAGAATTACGAACTTGTTCGCTGAGGGAAAAGTTGTCTACACAGATGGTGGGGTTCTTGCTGAGTTTGCCTGGGTGCTTGTTGTTCTTCCATTTATTGCTGCTTTAATAATTACTTTTATTGGAAAAAGCCTTCCCATGAAAGGAGCTGAAGTAGCTCTTGGTACTATTGGAATTATTTTTGTTTACAGTGTTGCTTTGATGTTTTTGCACATAACAGAGGGTATTGCAAGCGAGTTTTTTATAAATGTAGGAAGCATTGGTCAATTTGATATTGAATTTGGATGGGTGGTAGATGGACTTTCCATAATGATGTACTTTGTTGTCGGCTTGGTTGCACTGCTTGTATTTATATATGCTACGAATTATATGGAAGGTGAAATTAGATATACTTTCTTCTTTACATCTTTAACTTTGTTCGCAGGGAGCATGCTTGTACTAGTATCTTCACCAACATTAATTCAGATTTTAATTGGCTGGGAGTTAGTAGGGGTTTGTTCCTATTTACTTATTGGTCATTATTGGGAAATTAAAGACAATTCATCTGCAGCTATGAAAGCTTTTATAACAAACAAGATTGCTGATGTAGGCTTGATGATTGGAATAATAATTCTTGCTTTGAATACAGGTACTTTGAGAATATCTGAAATTTTATATCAAGCCACTCATGACTACCCAGCTATTAAAGAAGTAGCATTTGTAGCTGGAATATTACTTTTCATTGGGGCAATGGGTAAAAGTGCTCAATTTCCTTTACATGTTTGGCTTCCAGATGCGATGGCAGGGCCAACCCCTGTATCTGCATTAATGCACGCTGCAACAATGGTCACAGCTGGTGTTTACCTACTAGCTAGAATGTTTCCTTTTTACCAAGGAATTGCTAATGAAGCATTAGACGTTGTAATGTTGTTTGGAGTTATAACTCTTCTTACAGCAGGACTTATTGCTGTAGTCCAAGACGATCTTAAGAAAGTTCTTGCGTACTCTACTGTTAGTCAACTTGGTTACATGGTAGCTGCAATTGGATCAGGAGCATATACAGCAGCATTATTCCATTTATGGACACATGCTTTCTTTAAAGCACTCCTATTTCTAGGTGCAGGTTCTGTAATTCATGCAGTCCACAGCAACAGTATGTTAGAAATGGGTGGTCTAAGAAAAGTTATGCCAAAAACTTTCACGACATTTATCATTGGAACAGTTGCTCTTGCAGGACTCCCGCCTTTTGCAGGATTCTTTTCAAAAGATGAAATTCTTGCCTCTTTTAACCACGAAGGTGAAACAACATTTTTCTTTATTGCAGTACTCGGTGCATTCATTACTGCTTTCTACATGACAAGAGCAGTATCTTTGACATTTCTTGGAGAATACAGAGGGCATGGACATCCACACGAGTCACACACAATGATGACGACACCTTTAGTAGTTTTAGCAGTATTTGCTGCTGGCTCAGGATGGGTTAACATCCCGGGTGTTTATACAGGATTTACTGATTGGGTAACTACTCGAAAAACTCCTATTATCGAATATCACCCAGAAAGTTTTGATTTATATGCCCTAGGCTTGGGCTTAGCAGCGGGTTTGATTGGCATTGCCCTTGGGTATTATTTGTATCAACTGCAAGGCACCGCAGAAACAGGTGACGAGAAGATAAAGGTTGAGCCAATTTGGACTGTTCTAGAAAATAAATATTACATAGATGATTTTTATTTCAAATTTATTATTGATCCAATTAAATTAAATATTGCCAAAGCAGTTGATGTTTTTAATACAAACGTCATTGATAGATTTGTAAATAGTTTTGGTCAATTAGCTTCATTTCTTGGTGGAATAATTTATAACAATATTGATCAAAATGGAATTGACAAAATCTTAAATATGTCATCCTCAGGAACTGATAATTTCGGAGGAAAAGTTAAACTATTACAGACTGGCAGGACACAGCAATATTTAATGTTGTTTTTAGGTGGCGTTGTGACAATTAGTTTATTAATTTTATTTATTATATAGGAGGAAAAGTGGAATTATTATCAAACGGCACAGGATTGACAGCAGTTGTCTTCCTGCCATTAATCAGTGCATTAGTTATAACCGCTATACCTAAAAGCCAAGAGCTTCTTATAAAAGGATTTGCTTTAATTTCTTCAATCGTTACTTTTATTTTAAGTGCTTTGCTTCTTCCTCAATTTGATTTTTCAAATGCTGACAAACTACAACTAGGAAATAAAATCACTTGGATTAAAAGCATAAATGCTAATTATGAAATAGGAATTGATGGTATTTCGCTTCCATTATTAATTTTATCAACATTTATTAGTGTTCTTGCAATCATTTATTCAATTGAACATTTACCTGAGCCAAAAAGTCCTAAAGGGTTTCTAGCTTTAATACTTGTTTTAGAAACTGGAATGAATGGTACTTTTGTAGCTTTAGATTTAATTTTGTTCTTTGTGTTTTTTGAAATTGTTCTTTTGCCAATGTATTTCATGATCGGAATCTGGGGAGATAAAACAGTAAGATCTGTAGCTGGATTTAAGAATCAAATTGAGACAAGGCTCTATGCGAGTATAAAGTTTTTTGTTTTTACTCTTTTTGGATCAGCATTTATGTTATTGGGATTTCTTGGTTTGTATTACAGGGGAAACAAAACATTTAGTATTCCTGAATTAATAGAGCTGGGCACTAGTGGAGCATTTACTGGTACATTTGCTACGCTCGTTTTTGCTGTTTTATTCTTAGGTTTTGCAGTTAAAGTTCCAATGTGGCCTCTTCATACATGGCTTCCTGATGCTCATACAGCAGCTCCAACAGTTGGGTCAGTGTTACTAGCAGCAATTCTCTTAAAATTAGGATCTTATGGTTTTGTAAGAATCGCAATACCAATTCTTCCTGAACAGGCCAGAGCTTGGGCACCTGCAATTGCAATACTTTCAGCTATTGGTATTATTTATGGTTCTCTTGCTTGCCTTGCTCAAACTGACCTCAAGCGTCTAATTGCATTTTCATCAGTAGGACACATGGGTTTTGTAATGTTAGGAATTGCATCTTTGACACCTATTGGAATTAATGCAGCAATGATTGGAATGGTTGCACACGGAATAATTACTGGTTTATTATTTTTCCTATCAGGTTCGATGGCGCATACCTACCACACTAGAGACATGGGTCGTTTAGGAGGAAATATGAAGTTACTTCCTAAGACCGGTGCATTATTAGGCTTTACTGCAATGGCTTCTCTTGGGCTTCCAGGATTAGCAGGATTCTGGGGAGAATTTATGGCTCTTTTAGGTGCTTTCAATCCTCTAGACGGATTAAATGTTACTATTTTTCGTGGTTCAATGGTAGCTGGGGCAATTGGAACTGTCCTAACAGCAGGCTATTTATTATGGATGTTACAAAGAGTTAATCTTGGAGAGCCTTCTGAAGAGTGGAACGAAATGGAACTTCATGATGCAGATGGTTATGAATTAGCTGCATGGATTCCATTAGTAATATTGACAATTCTCATTGGAGTGTTTCCAAAGCTAATTTTTGGAGCAACCAATGATGCTGTTGTAAGCCTTCTTACTAAAGCATTTGGAGGATAAAAATTACTATAAACTACTTTGCAATATCAACTGAATTAATTGTTATATTTACTATTGTTGGAACTTTGATATTAGATTTAATCCTCCCTAGAAAGTCAAAATATTATGTCGCAGCATTTGCTCTTTTTGGAACATTAGCTTCTTTAGCTCCCTTAGTAATTCAATGGGCGAGCTATTCTGGCCCTTTATACGCATTTGAAAATAGTTATGTTGTTGATAAATTTTCTATAATCCTTAAGGGTTTATTCATACTTATAACTTATTTAACATTTCTACTATCTATAAATTTTATTGAAAGTGATAAGTACTACCAGGGGGAGTATTATTACCTACTTTTAAGTTCACTACTAGGTGCTTTAATTGTAAGTTCATCAAGAGATCTTCTTACAATTTTTATTGGAATTGAGTTGGCATCCACACCTATGTTTTTATTGTCTGGATGGAAAAAGGGCGATAGAAAATCTAATGAAGGAGCAATTAAGTTTTTCCTCCTAGGAGTACTCTCTGCTTCGCTGATACTATACGGCTTCTCTCTGCTTTATGGCCTTACAGGACAATTAGTATTTACTGATATTTCAACATACTTGGTAGCCAATGGTTTAGGCGATTCGCCTGTCTTGTTGTTAAGTTCAATCTTAGTTATTTCAGGAATAGGTTTTAAGATTTCTGTTGTTCCATTTCATTCATGGGCACCGGATACTTATGAGGGAGCTCCCTTACCGATAACAGCTTATCTATCAGTTAGCTCAAAAGCGACAGGCTTCGTAGCTTTAATAGTTTTATTAACAAAAGTTTTTGCATCATCTGGAGAAAGTTGGGGAGTAATTTTAGCAATTATTTCAGGTGCAACTATGACTTTAGGAAATTTAGTCGCTCTCCAGCAATCCAACCCAGTTAGGCTGCTTGCTTATTCTTCAATATCGCAAGCTGGATTTATCATTGCACCACTTGCTGTATCTGGAATAACTGGAAATTACCAAGACGGTATATATGCAAGTGTTACGTATTTAATCATTTATGCATTTATGAACTTAGGGGCATTTTTGTCTATACATTTATTTAGTAATTTTGCCGGATCGGATAATTTTTACGACTGGGGAGGAGTTGCAAAACACTCACCGCTAGCTGGCGTATTGACAACAATTTTTTTCTTTTCGTTAGCTGGAATTCCTCCGCTTGGAGGTTGGTTTGCGAAGTTTGTGGTCTTTAGAAGCCTTTTGAGTACTGGAGAAATAATAGGTATTTCTCTAGCTATTATTGGAGCCATAAATGCTGTTATTGCACTTGTTTATTATGCAAGAATATCAAAGGTAATTTGGATGGATGAATTAAAAAATCCTGAACAAGAAAAAACTTTTGAATTTCAAAACCCTTTAAAAGTAGTTGGCGCATTTACTGTTCTTATAACTTTTATCGCAGGAGTTTTTCCAGGTATATTTAGCTATCTTGGAGATGTTTCTTCTATATTTTTTGGTAATTAAAACTTGGAATTAATTCAATTCAATAACTATCTTCAAAAAAAATATAAAAGTAACAAAATATTTTTTGATGATTACATGCACGAAGCCCTTTATTCAAAATATGGTTTTTTTAATAATGAAAAAGTTAGATCACAAAAAGGTGGAGATTTTCTAACGTCTCCTGAAGTTTCTGAATATTTTGGCAAAATACTAAATAAATGGATTCAAAAAAACAATTTAGATTTAAATATTACTGAATTTGGCTCGGGAACTGGATCACTTATTGAGCAAATTGATAGTGAAAATAAATTTGCTGTAGAAATATCTTCGACTGCCAGAGGGGAGTTGAGTAAAAAAAATATTAAAAATTTTGAAAGCTTAGAAAATCTTACTTTTAGAAATAGTGATTTGGTTTTTGGAAATGAAGTTTTAGACAACATCCCTTGTTCAGTCGCGATATATAAAGATAATAAATGGCTCGAAAAAATTGTCACCTTAGAAAATGGTGGCTTATCATATGATTTTGTAGAGGCAAGGAAAGAGACTCTTGATTGGATCGAAGTAAATCAGATAAAGGGTGATGAGAATATAGACATAGAAATTCAAACAAATATTGATATATTTTTAGAAAACATAATTAATAAATTAAGCCCAAAAAATATTCTTTTTTTCGACTACGGTTTTGAGCAAAAGGATAGAGGGAAAAGGAAGTATAGGTCTCTAATTAGAACTTATAAAGACCACCACCTTTCTGTAGATCCAATTCTGGAACCTGGATATGTAGATATCACCTATGATATAAATTTTTCATCAGTGATAAGAAAACTAAAAACCCTTGGCTATGAATCAAGCTTATTTTTACAAAGAGACTTTTTAATCAGTAATGGATTCAATGAGTATTTTGATAATTTACAAAATAAGCTTTTATTATCCGAAGGTATGGAAAATTTGAAAATAAATAGTCAATTATCCGGACTTAAGGCCCTTATTGATTCAAATGGACTCGGTGGTTTCTATTGTGTGGAAGCAAAAAAAATATAATTATTACAAATTTATAATAAAGTTATGAACTTTGTAAAAACTACATTATTACTAACAATAATGACTTTGGTTGTCTTATTTTCTGCAACTGCTTTAGGCTTTGATTTAATCTCAGCACTTTTTTTTGCTGTAATTTTTAATTTTTTTATATACTTTTTTTCTGGCAATTTAGCTATTAAATCAACTAAAGCTCAACCAATAAAAGATGGAGAATATAAAGAAGTTACTCAAATAATATCTCATCTTATACAAAAAGAAAAAATGCCAATGCCTGAGTTATATGTAATTAACAGTGACCAACCAAATGCATTCGCAACTGGGAGAAACCCAAAAAACGCTAAAGTGGCAGTAACAACTGGCATCTTAAAACTTTTAAGCAGAGAAGAATTAGAAGGAGTTCTTGCTCATGAATTATCTCATATAAAAAATAGAGATATTTTAGTTTCAAGCATTGCGGCAATGTTGGCTGCTGCTATTTCTTTTATGTCCAGAATGGTATTTTGGGGTGGTGGTAATAGAAATAGAAACACACATCCAGCAATTATAGTTATTGCAATGATTGCAGCACCAATAGCTTCAATAATTATCAGGATGGCAATTTCTAGAACAAGGGAATTTGGTGCTGACAAAACTGGTGCCGAGATTTCAGGCAACCCTCTAGCTTTAGCATCTGCCCTTGAAAAAATTGAAAGGTATGCAAAAGTTCCAATGAATGTTAATCCAGCTGTTAGCCAATTATTTATTTCGGACCCACTTAAAGCATTTTCTGGAAACAGTTTTAGTAAATTGTTCTCTACCCACCCACCAACAAGTGAAAGAGTAAGAAGATTAAGGCAACGTCAAAGTGGTATTAGATATTAACAATATACCTTCTGTAGAACCAGAAACTCTTGAAGATTTACTTAAAGAGGGTTATCTTCTAATTGATGTTAGAGAGCGGGATGAATGGGATGCTGGTCATCATAAAAATGCTACCCACTTACCAATGGGAGAAATTATTGAGAAAGTTGACAATTTTAATAATAACGAAAAGTATATTTTTGTATGCCGTTCCGGTGCTAGGTCTGGACGGGTAACCAGTTTTATGATTTCCAAAAATATTGAATCATATAATTTATCAGGAGGGATGAAACAGCTTAAAAATTTTTCTGATAAAATTTATGATTTAGACGGCAATTCTGGACAAATCATCTAAAATTTATTTGTGATAATTTGTATTGGGAATGCACTTGTAGACTCTCTAATTCGAATTGAAGAGTCTAAAATCGATGAGTTGAATTTAAACAAAGCAAGAATGACTCTTGTAGACAAAGAACGTTCAAATTTTCTTCTACAAAATATGAAAAATCCAATATACGAAGCTGGCGGTTCTGCAGCAAATACAGCTTACTGGATCTCTCAACTAGGCGGAGACGTTGGATTTATTGGGAAAATTTCAAATGATGATTTAGGTAAGCAGTTTCAAACAAGTCTTAAAGATTCTGGATTAAAGGATTTTACTGTTTATGAGACTGAAGATAAACAAACTGGACTATGTGCAATTTTTATTACACCTGATGGAGAGCGAACAATGAATACTTATCTAGGTGCTGGTGAGCACCTTTCAGTTGAAGATTTAAATGAAAGTTCAATTTCAGATGCAAAAATACTCTATATGGAAGGGTATTTGTGGGACAAACCCTCAAGTAAAGAAGCTTTTATTCATGCATCAAAATTAAATAAAGAATCGGGAGGCTTGAATGCTATTAGCTTATCTGATGTATTTTGCGTTGACATGCATAGAGAGAGCTTTATAGATTTTATTAAAAGTGATATTGATTTTGTATTCTGTAATGAGGATGAATTAAACGCGCTTATTAAAACAAAGATAACAAGCGAAGCGATTGAACAATTTCAAAAATTATTTCCCAATGTTAAGCAATTGATTTGTACTCTTGGACCAGATGGTGTTTTGATTTTAGACGAAGATAAACAACACAAGTTCGAAGCAACAGAAGCCAACGTATTAGATAAAACGGGTGCAGGAGACTTTTTTGCTGCAGGGTATATTTTTGGACTCCAAAAAGGCTTAACTTTAAATGAATCTGCAGATATTGCTAATAAAAGTGCGGCTCATGTTATTAGTGAAATAGGAGTTAGGCCTAAAAATAAGTTTAACTAATTAGTCCAGCCTAGAACTTCAATTAATTCAAGACTTTCTTTCTCTTGCATTTCAACATTCAGCTCTATTTTTATTGGAAAAAACGATTTATTTTTAGAAAATATAATTAAATTATTTTCAGAATCAGCAGCAACTATATTATTTCCATCTGGCGACCAATGTAGTGACTCGAAAAAATAATTCGATGGTGCCCGTGATTTAAAAACTTCAATATTATTTATTCTGTCTGCGTAATACACGCCAATAACTCGAGAGTTGTAATCAGAAGTTTCCCAGGGATTAATTAACTTTTCTCCGTAAACATTCATTTTGTTGTTTTCTACAAAAAAATTCTTGTTTACATCTTCGGAAATTTCTCCAGATTTTAGATCAACAATCAACCCTTTTCTTTCGTCACCCGCTTGATAATCCCAATACGAAAGAAGTATTTGATTTTCACTATAAATCTGTGCGTCATAGAAATTTATGTCATAAGAAATATTGTAAAGATCGCTATTGCATATTGCTTTTTCCTCTTTGATAAGGTCTTTTGATAAATCAATATAAAAAATACATGAATCCATAATGTCCGGAGCGGGAGGAATTATATTTTCTGATTGTATTTCAATATAATAAATTATTTTTCCATCAAAATTATTATCCGATGATAATTTTCCGTAGTCAGGCAATGGAACAATTCCAAACAAGGCAACAATAATTGTTGTTGTAATAAGAATTGTTAGAGAGACAATTAGTAATCGCCTATTTGTCATTATTTTTTTATATTTTCTCTAATAGAGTTTAAGTAAAGTCCAACAGCTACGAGCACTCCGCCAACTAAGAAGAGAATTAATGGAGGCCAAATATTTTCTGGCAATAACTCTGTAATAAGTCTTGGAAGGTTTATTACTAATCCCAAACCACCGATGTAAAAAATGATTTGTTCAGAAAGCTGGATGCTGGCCCATACAAAAAGTACTGAACCTAAAATTAGTACAACAATCTCAAGTAAATCGTTGTTTCCAAATAAATTATCTATCAAAATGATTGAACCAATTGAGATTGTTGAAGTAGTTAGAAAATATCCTAACCAACTTGGTCCCAAGACTTCATTAAAAGTGTAAAGTCCCCAAACTAATCCAATTGCAATTAAAAACAAGCCACCGGCCCACGGTTCAATATTTGGGAAAATAATATTACCAATTGACCCTAGGAAAAATATCAAAGAATAAAAAAGAGCTATGTGTTGGAAAATTTGTCGTGTCCTTGAATAAAGAAAAGCAGAATAAATAAATAGAATCAATGAAACTATCAAAATTTGAATATCTTCAGAAAAATTGATGTTTGTTGTAGTGTTTAGGATATTTAGAGTAAATACAATTACTGATCCAAATGAAACTGTTGATATTAAATACAGAACAGAAGACACCCGTTCTGAAGATTTAAATATGAAAATATTTTTATCTTCAAATCTTTCACTGTAATTTGCAGAATAGATAAGAAAAATTGTAGTAACTACTAATAAAAGAAGCTGAGCCCAATATGTTAAGTTATCCCAAATTAGAGGAAGTGTGCCGAGTAAACCAGATAGTAAAAAGAGACTACCGATTAAAGTTATTGCTTTTGCTACCTTAGATTTTTGCGATGGATTTAAATCTTCTTCATAATTTAAAATATCTCTATATGTCGATTCAGAAATTAGATTACTATCTAGCCACTTATTGAGTGAGTTAAGGATTTTTTTGTCCATAAAAATATCCTAATCAATTAAAATTTCATCTCACTAAGTTTTATTTATAATCTAAACTTTATAGAGACTTTATTGTTATGCCGAGATGCCCGAGCGGCCAAAGGGAGCAGACTGTAAATCTGCCGGCTACGCCTTCGTAGGTTC
>Ga0181394_1000331_pt1 | contig 21514 bp, 29 predicted proteins | sample 17SPOviralmetaG_FD_130123 | JGI IMG/M metagenome (GOLD analysis project Ga0181394, IMG submission 130123) | Marine viral communities from the oligotrophic San Pedro Time Series (SPOT) site, San Pedro Channel, CA, USA - 17 SPOT_SRF_2010-11-23 | ecosystem: Environmental > Aquatic > Marine > Strait...
TAATTTCTTTACTTGATTCCCAAACATACAATCCCTTTAATGAAGGATGAATAAAAGTAGGATCTCTTAAAACTACAGCTGAATGACTGTAATTACTATGTGTTGCCCATTTAATCATACTAGTAAAAGCGCCAAATAATCCGTGGCTATTTTTATCAGAACATAATATCAAGTCACCTGTTTTTAAATACGAAAAATCCATATATATATAAGTATTTGATTTTTATTTATATGTATTTATTATATATGATTTACACATTATATATGAAATTATCAGTTTATATTCAGTATGGTTATTATGAAATAATGAGTTTTATTGAAGATTGTATAGAAAATACTAATTATAATAATTATAATAAATATCAAAAAAGATTAACAGATGATGAAATAAATGAAAACATAAATGAATTATATGAAAGAAATATAGAAGAAAATCCAACCGAATATCTAGGTTTAGATTATGGAGAAGAATGGGAACAAGTTTAGAACAAAAAAATAAATTTATATTTATTAGCAAAATATATCAAATATATATATATATAGTATATATATATATGTCCGAAAATATAGAGGATTTGAAAAAAAACATGAGAATAAGAAATCGTTTAACCGAAGATGAAAATGAAAAAAGAAACAAAGAAATAATGAAACAAACAACAAATTTAAAAGAAGAAAATGAAAAAATAGAATTATTGGTTAAAGAAAAAGAAGAAGAGGGGAGAGAAAAAAAGGAAGCAGAAGAGCGTAAAAAAGAAGAAGAAGAATTGGCAGAAAAAAAACGATTAGAAGAAGAGGTGAAATTAGAAGAAAAATTAAATAAATGGATTTTACAAGAAGAAACAGCAGAAAAAGAGTTAGTTCATTTATTAAACCAACATCCAGAAGATTTTCAAAACGTCGATAAATTTTTCTTTTCAAATAGAATGTCTAATTTATATCAAAAATTAGCTACAAAAAAAGCAGTTCAAAAACTACAATTTAAAGAAAATGTGAAACGTGGTAAGATAATGAAAAAAAATAAACCATTTATTATGAAATTAATGTAAATTAATTAGAATTTTGAATTTTAATTAATTAAATAAAAAATGAAATTTAAATCTCCATACTTCGATTTCAGTATAAATACTTCTATCTACATTATCATATAATTCCATTAATTTATTTCTAAAAATGATACCTAATTGATTTAGATATTTTACATTATATGAGGTTCCGTTATATAAAATCCATTTATTTTTATAAACTAAGGTAAAAATTTTGTTACATATTTCAGAACAAACTTCTTCATTTGTGCTATTTTCAATATCATTTAAATATTTACGTAAATCTTGTTCAAGTTTTATACTTCTTTTATTTTTCGTATCATTTCTAGTGATACGTTTAACAAAATTATTATTTTTTTTATTGATTTCTTTTAAAGTAATATCATCTAATGAAAACCAACCTCTACAAATAGGACATCTAGCACTAGATATACCATTATAATTTATATAATCATGCATAAACCATTTTTCAATACATGCTTTGCAGAATTCATGACTGCAACCTTTAATATAAACAATTTTTCGTTTTTTATTTTTAATATCTTCAAAAGGTCTAAAACAAATAATACATTTCATAATTTTATATATAATATTACTTTAAAATCGATATAAATATATATTTATTGTTTTTGTATAGATAATGCCTTATATCTTAAAATTGCAAGTTGTCAATAAAGACGTTCTCCCTTATTATGAAGAACAAATAGCAAAGCGTGTAGAATCAGCGAAAACAAATCCATTGATGGATTCGGGTTTTGACTTATATTGTCCAGAAGATGTCGTTTTTCAATATGATAGTGATTTTACAAAACAATATGATAGAACAAAATTAGTAGATTTGGGTATCAAAGCTGCTGCTTATGAAGTGAGAAATTTTAATCCATCTCAACTAACTAATTTAAGTGTGGATCTTTGTCGTCCGTATTCATTAAAATGTAGGTCTAGTATTTATAAAACAAATTTTAGATTAGCAAATTGTGAAGGTATAATAGATGCTGGTTATAGAGGTAATTTAAAAGCGGCGGTAGATTGGCACATGTTACATTCAGAAGCTAATAATGAAGAAGATTATAAATCATTATTTACAATGAGAAAAGGAGCAAGATATTTTCAAATATGTATGCCAACTTTGGAACCATTTAAAGTATATATAGTAGATAAATTAGATGAAACTCAAAGAGGAGAAGGTGGATTTGGAAGTACAGGAAAATAAATATTTTAATAAAATCGAATTAAATAATAATTATAATATTAAGATTATAATTATTATGTCAAGTCAGCGCAATCAACGTTCAAATCAAATGAGAAATCAAAGTTCCAGAGGAAGTTCAGGTGGTGGTCGTGGAAGATCAGGAGGTAGAGGTAGAGGTAGAGGTAGAGGTAGAGGTAGAGGTAGAGGTAGAGGTCGTTACAATAATCGTCGTTATAAACGTTATGAGCAACCAAAACCTAAGGAGCCTGAAATTAAATGTCGAACGAAAGAAGAAAAAAAACTCGATTGGCAAAGAAAAATAGAAAAAATGGAGGATTATTATTTGGATAATGGAACAACACCTATTATCCCTAGATTGAATGATTCCAAAGAAAACAAAACATTGAATCTTGAATTAAAAGATTTTAACGCAAAATTGTATGAAGATGACGGTTGGACATTGGAAAGAAATGAAGCAGGTGAAGAATATTTTACACATCCTTATTCAGAATTAAAATTTCCGGTATCATATAAGCAATTTGGAAATGGAAATTTTATTCCAGTTCCACAATATTTGCGTGAAACGGATGTTCCGGGTAATTCTATCAGTAGAGAACCAAACAAATCAAATCCAATGTCGTGGTATTTTTCAGAATTGACTTATAATCCTAAGATGAATGCGAATATGTCTTATACAACTGAACAATTCAGATTTCAGGAGTTTTGGGATACAAGAAGAGGTAAGAGAAGAGAAAAATATCACAATTACATTGAAAAGCGAGTTCAGAAAAAAAAGTTATATGAACAAATGAGAGCAAAAGAAGGTAATAAATATGATAGAGTTATCAACTATTAATAAAGTTATCAAATAATTTTAATAAATAACTAAAAAACATTTTTTTATATAATAATAATTGATGCTAATATATAATTATTTTATAGAAATATTTACAATAGTAACACTTGTATTTATTTGTTTTTGGATCGATAAATATATACTTAAAAGAATTTGTAAAAAACCCGATGAAGTAATAATAAGAGATATAATAAGAGATAGAATAGTTACAGATAGAAATGAAAGCGAATTAAGTGAAGAAGATGATTATTTTACACAAACAAGTGAAGATTCAAGTAATTATTCAACAGAAACTGATAGCGACGAAGAAACTACAACTGAAATAAGAATGTTAAAACCTGATTATGATGAAGAAACAGAAAATGAATACGGTGAATCGTTAAACGATAATGAAAATAATTGAAATAATAGTTGAATGTTAATATAATTAACTTAATAATAATTAACTTAATTATATATATAAATGGTGTATTATAGAATAGCGTGGTGTATAAAAAAAGAAAATAAATATTGCTTTGGAAATTGGCAACCGGCAACAAAAATATTAGAATTGGAACATTGGGTCGATAAATCCAATCAAAAATCAGATTGTTATTATTGGATTGAATCAAAAAAAAATATGATGTCTGAAGTTTATAATTATAAAAAGCCAAAAAGTAGTTTATCCACTATAGAAAAAGAATATGTTTCTATTGAACAATTTAATAATGTAATTTAGAAATAAATAAGTAAAATATAAAAAAAAAGTTAAAAATAATTAAATAAAATATATTAAAAAAATAAAATGAAAAAAGTTGAAAAAAATAGGTCGGATTATTTATATGAAAAATATGGACATATAATAAACTCTAGAGATGATCCTGTTTTAAAAACGGGAGTAATTGATTTAAACGTGCATGAGGTCCATCCATCCAAATTGGATTATGGTGAATCAGCAGAATTTGTTTTGATGGTTGCTATTAAATCTTTAAAAATATCTCAAAAATATAAAAAAGAAGATTTTGTTGTTTTTTGTGATATGCGAAAATCATCAATAAAAAATTTTTCATATAAATTTATAAAATATATTGATAATATAGTTATGAAAGCGTTACCGTATAGATTAAAAATAGCATATTTTATGATAGGTAAAAACAGCAATTATGCTTTGGTATATCAAGCATTTTATAAAATAGCTCAAAGAATAATTCATCCAGAAACATTAGCAAAATTTAACATTATATATAGATAATTTGATATAGATAAATTTTACTATTATTAGTATTAAAATTTATTATTTTTCATTTTCTTGCGGAGAAGCAGCAAGTTTTTTATCGGGACTTCTACCAAATTTTTTTGTCCATTTTGGAATAAAATATTCAGATTTTTTATCTTTATAATCCGTAAAACCACTCATACAATAGTCAAATTCATAAATTCCAAGTCTATAACCTTTATTGAAGGATAAATTATTATACGGAGGTTGGTTGCATTCATATAAATAATTATTTGGACGAACGTCAATATTTAATTTTTCAACTAATTCCATTCTAGCTTTATCTTTTATAGCATTATGATAACCTTTCGTATAATCAAGTTGTTCTCTAGCCGAAACTAATCTAGTAATAAGTGATAAACTTTCTACAGAAAGGTCATTATTTTTCCTTTCTTTTTTCTTAATTCTTCGGTCAAGTAATTTATTATCATACATTAATTTATCATTTTCTATAATAGTTCTCCTATACAATTGAGTTATGTTATGAACATCTTCGCTTATTTCATCATTTGACATAGCAGCAATAGATGTAAAATCTCTTCTACACATAGGACATGTAGGTCTTACGCGTATCCATCTAAAGAAACAGTCGCGACAATAAATATGACCACATGGTGTATTTACAACATTTTTACCAGTGCATGGTTTATAACAAACACAACAATCATCTATAATAGGATATTCATTAATATCAGAAACATCGCTATCGCTTAATTCTTCTTCTTCTCCGGGATCCACAGTCGTATCATTAACAATGGGTTGAACTTCCTGTGTTTCAGCTTCAGAATTCTCTTCATAAGTTCCTGATTCGTGTTCTTCTACCTCATTCTCTCCATCTTCTTGATGAGCTGGTGGTGCTGTCGCTCCACCATTTTCTTCACTTTGTACAGTAGGTATTTCCACATGAATATCTTGGAAAACAGTATCTTCAAAAACATCAGAATCTTCTTGAATGTCAAAATCTTGAAATAAAGTTTCGAGTCCTTCAAGATCGTTATTACTATTATCAAGATTATCATTGCTATCGACATCGCTTAGAATTTCGCTAAAATCTTCGACATTCGATTCATTTTGTATAGAATTAGTCATATTATCTATTAATTCGATTAATCCTTCTAATTGTTCTGGTTCAACACTCCAACTAGGTGGATTAATCATATCATTATAAACAGGAGTATTATCCATATTTTCACTTTCGTTATTATTAGATTGATCACTCATTGGTAGTAATTATAATAAGTTATAAATAAATTTATTCGATTTTAAATAAATTTTAAAAATCGAATCGAAATAGTTAAAATAGTAAAGAAATATATAACGATGACTACATTAAAAGATTTGAAAAAAAAACAAAGAATAATTGATAATATTCAAAAATTAGATGTTCATACTCATTATGAAAAATTAGATGAGTTTATGCTATTAAATCCTAATCTAACAAGTAGTCAATATGTAAAAAATATAGATTTCCATCCATTCACTGTAGAATCATTTGAATATATATTAAACCAAATAAATAAGTGTAGAGTAACATGGTTTGATATAGGACCATTTATAAAAAATAAAGATGGGACATGGTATAATAAAAAGTCAAAGAAAATTCAAACAATAGAAAATTTAGTTAAAGAAAATATAGAATTAAGAGGAAAAAACAAAGATTTGTCTAATCAAAATTCAAATTTAATAACTATGTTAGAAAAATCAAAACAAAATCTATAATATTAATTACGAAGTGAGTTAATAAATGGTCCTAAGTGATTATCAATATGAGCATATCTTCTTGAAGTAATGCCAGCAGGAGGCATTTCAGAATTATCAATTTTTTTATTAACCCCATCTTTTTTATTAACTTCATCTTCAATGACAATTTCTAATTTTTTAATAATATTTTTTAAATCATCGCATAGAATCTTTGCTTTTTTTTCAATAGGTTCTTCAAGGTCAGAAACACAAAAATTCATTTTATATAATAAACAATTAGTTTTTAAATCTATTTGTTAATTTACCAGGGTGTTAATAAATTATCAGAAATATCAGGATTAATAATGTTTTCAGTTGGTAGATATGTATTTTCTACGAGAGGATGGGTAAAAATACTTGGTAATATTTGCTCTTCATTGGTAGCTGTATTTTCAAGTCCTAAACCAGTATATTGTAAATAATCTTGATCATCTAGAGCATTTCCACTACTATCAACATAAATATATTTTTGCAATTTTACTGGATCAAAAGCACCATCAGGTGGAGATCCATGTTCTTTAATATATAACCAATAACGCAAATCTAAAGAAATAGTGGCATCTAAATTACATAATAAAGCGGCTTGAAATTTTTTATTAGCTAGATAACTACCACTTCTAATAACTTCATCTTGTTCTTCAATAATTCCTTGCATTTGAGCGATTTGTGTAGTTAAAGCACCATTTGTATTTAAAATAGTAAAAGTATGTCTTATACATAAAACATGTTCATAAACAAGTTGTGATAAGACTTTTATAAAATTTGTATCTTCAGTGGAAGTGCTTGTATTAACACTCCATGTTCGCACTTTTGTTTCAATTTCTGCTCCATGTTCTTTATCAAATTCTTGAACTTCTAATTGAGAAAAATAATCTCCTAAAAACCTTGTTACATAATATGGTTTAATATATTGATTATAATATAGTAAAATGTCATTATAAACAGCTTGATTTTGATCTAAACTAATACCCTGTAGAGAACCACCAGTTAATGTTGTGGCATATGTGGGTGCAAAAAGACTCATTGTTGAATGTTTTTTTGGCATATATATACATATTTCAAAAGAAATATAGATATATTAATTATTAATTACTAATTATTGTAAAACCTTATACGTTAAATTATTCATGTATAGAATATAATAAATCAGTAAAAGGATTATATTTATTACTTCCTTTAATTTGTAAGGCTGCTTTATATTTTTTGATTAATAAATCTTTATTTTGCATAGTTTTTTGCAATCTTTTATTTTTTTTTTCTAATCTAGATATTCTATCTTCTATATTATTATCATTATTAACATCATTATCATTTGATTTAATAGTTTCGATAGGGATATAATTTTCAAATAAATTACATTTTTTCATATTTAAATCAGAAAATGAAACAACACAATTTTTCAGTTCAATATTTTTTCTAAAAGTATCCATAATAGATACAAAAGTTTCTTTGTTTTTTGTTAAATGTTCTATTAATTTAAAAGTAAAACAACTAAACCAATTTGAATTACTATTAGATACATTAAAAAGTCTTTCATAAGAGTCTGCGTTGTCACAGGATGATGCCATAGAGGCTATTTTTTTTTCATCTTTTAATAGCATTTTTGTATTTAGGGTATATGGATTTAATGTAAATGAATATTTTAAGTCAGACATTGTTCCTGAATGACAACAATCAAATAATGTAAAAATAGTAGCATCACTTTGTTCAAATAATGTTTTTAAAACATCATCTGTGATACTTTTATTATTTTTGTAATCAGATGTTACAAATACTTCATCTTTTTTATCTGCTTCATCACTATTTAAATCGGCGATTTGTGTTCCGTGTCCGGTAAAATAGAAAAATAACAAATCATCTTCTGTGGATATGTCAATCATTTCTTTTATTCTTTTTACAATAGAATCATATGTTGTGGTAAGTTGTGTATTATGTCCAACCTTATCAGTTAAAATTAAAATATTATCTTGAACAAAATTTTCATGATCAATTAAGTGTTTTTGCATAAGCAAAACATCATTATATGAACCTTTTAATTCATATGTTTCATCGTTAGTATAATTAACACCAATTAATAAAGCATATTTAACCATATATATTTATTAATAACATAATTAAATGATAGTATGAATATATTAGTCCTAAATTATATTCATAATAATTAATAATATTTTGTCATATTAGCACCTCTTTTGAAATCATCGGCATAAACTTTATAATTTTTAATGTTTGCATTATTAAAATAACGGAAATTATCATTAAAAAACTCTTTTAAAACTCCAGCCTTATATGGCCATTCATCACTAGTTAATATATATTTATCTGCTGGATTTAAATCAAAATAATCGATAGTGCTTAAAAACCAATGATTAATAGTTGTATTATCCATTCTATCAACGTTATCATCTTTCCAAATATGAAAACAACCACTATTATCAATATTAGAGGCATCTTCTTTGGTGCATTCTATAAAACCATTATATAAATCATATAACATGTTGTAACTATTTGTTTTTATTAAATTTTTTTTATTTTGGTTGAAAGTAACATTTCTGGTATTTTTTCTTGTTCTATACATAATTTTTGATCTTAAATTTTTTGTTCTTTCACTGGAACGTATAGGTTCAAAAACTTTACCAAACATAGCAGAACTATTTCTTCTAGGGTCCATATTTATATTAAATATATATTTTAAAGATTGATAAAATTTTAATTACATAGTTAAAATTTTATATTATATATTTAATTACAAACCAATAAGAATTCAATTACAATTTAATGGTAATTTTCCATATGTGAGCATCTAATACAGCAGGGTCAGTTTCATCCGTAGTTTCTTGGTCCAAATCACGACCATTTCCGCTACTACGAGCATTATCTGGAGAACCCATCCATGAATATTTGTATGCTTGACCACCTTTTTGTCCAGCGGAACAACCTGGGAAAGATTGAGCCATGTTACTGGCTAAAGCATCTCTATGAACCAAACCAGAAATATCCATAGCAGTTCCATCACTAGCTAAAATAGATACACCGGTTTGAACAGCTGTATCAAAACTCAAATGCAATTTAGGTCTTACATAGACAACCAATTCATCATCGGTATGGAATGGAAGAGGAGCAACTCTAGTTTTGGTAGAATCAGCTGCTAAATTAGAAACATTGGCGTCATTAACTTCGGTAGCACGACCACCATTGGCAATAAGCTGTTCAAAAATGGATTGCAAAACAGCATTTTTGGTTCCTAATTTTTGTTCAACGCCTGTGTCATTATCAGCATCAGCAGCGTAACCAGGTAAAAGAACTTGGTTACCTGAAGCATCACCTCCGATATTCAGAGTATTGTTGTATGAACCACCCAATGCTTTGGAAAGCTGAGTAGCAAGGGTATTAGCAAAATTCGTTTCTCCATCGCCCTTTTTGATGGTAGTGGTGCGAGTAACATCCGTTTGAAGCATTTTTTCATTGGTAAAGATAGCTTGAGACAATGGATGACCTACTAAATGAACAGCAGCCAAACGTGCCATACACGTTCCCATATCTTGTCCGGTGCCAGCGGCAGGAGCAATAGAAGTTAGGAATTTTTGAGTATAGGAACCTAAGTTGTTAGCAGAACCATCAGACGTAACCAATGCTTGTCCTCCAACAGGAATACCACCAGTGGAATGGTCGCCATCATTGACAATATGTTTTAATTTACCATCAAGAATAGCTTTGGAAAGTTTTTCACATAATGAATCTACTTTGTTACCAGAAGTATCAGTGTGTGTTTTTAAATAAAACAAGTTATGTCCAGCGACATCTTGATCGCCGACAGCAAAAAGTTGCATATCACCAAAAGCAAAAGGATTGGTAGCATCGGAACGCATATCAAGAGTGAATTGTAAATGAGAATCGATCATATCGTCTTCGAATTCTTCACCATACAATAAGGAAGAACCGGATACATCGAATAAGACAGGGACTTGAATAGATAAGTTGGTTCCAGCATCAGTAGCATAAGTGTTGTATGTATTGTAATCTAAATATTGATTATGTCTGACAAGACTGTATGGAAAAGTATCAAATGTACCTTGTAATCCACTATTAGCATGTCGTGGATCATCAACAGGATAAGTTTCAGCATTCATAATACTAGATTTATTACCTTCTGCAATAACCCAAGATTTATGATATACGTCTGGGGACGTATCTGGTAAGCTACTTCTGTAGTTTGGAGCAGAACTAGATGTTTGAAGTCCAACAGTAAGATAACCATCGTGATTTACATCACCTTCAGCAATATTCAATAATCTATCGAAGTTACGTGGAGGTCTATTATCAGAAACAGCAACAACTTGACCACTTACATCGGTACCACTTTGTCCAGTAGTTGGGTAAAAATAATTATTTTGTGCATTATATTGACCACCGTGTTGGTATCCATTTTTTTCACTATCATAATTCATCCATTTTTGTTTGGAACCCCATATAGTAGCAGGGTTCATAGCAATACTATCACTATTTGATGGATAAGCTGGTCCGCTAGACATATCTAATTCTGTAAAAACATTATTATAAGAACCATCAGCAATAAAACTATCGAAAGTAGCACCTTCTGCTCCAACATAAGCATTAGTTGCAGAATTATAAGCTACTGTTCCATCGGCATCAGCATCACCAAAATGAGCAGTATAATTACTTGCCAAAGCAAATAAATCACAATTAATGAAATCATTTTTTTCAATAGAACCAGTTGGCATGTAAGCTAAACTATCACCATTATGTCGAATACCAAAACCAGAAAAACGCAAATAAACTTTTACACCACCACAACCAGATAAATCTTGAAAAATATTATTTTTAATATTAAGTTTCCATTCACCTGAAACATTCCATGTTTGCAATGAAGCAGCAGATAAGTAAGCAGTAATGTAATTTTTAATTGTATTTCCAGTCATTTCAACATCTTTACATTGATTTACTTCAAATACACCCCATGGTTCATTACCATAAGATTGAACTAATGCATAAGCAGTGCCATCACTTGAACCACCAGCATTTTTGGCAGCTGTAGCAGCAGCAGCTGTTCCTGGAAGCCCATCTACATTAACTTGATTTCCGGAAATAACAGCTTTATTAATTTGAACTCCAGTTTTTGCTAGTGAAAATTTTTCTTTGTTTCCATCATTGGTATCTAAATAAGTAGAATTTAAAGGAGTATAATCACCACCACGAACAACAATAGCGCCACGATGATCGATGAATTTATTGTCTCTAATATAAGCTTCGGTTATAATACCGCCAGTTGGTGTTCCTACTTCTAAAGCAGCACCACAGCGAGATTGTAAAACAGTATTATTATCAAATGTAAATACACCTGATAATGTTGAATCTTTAACTATCATAATTTTATCAGTTTTAGCAGTTGCACTTTCATCACTGGTTGATTTACAGTCAATAGTGCAATAATTTATTGTTAAATTTTCATGTGTATTGGCGGATGGTTTAATCATAGAACCATCGGCACCATCATGATTTAATTTTAAATTGGTTAAAGTGACATTAGAAGCATCAATAATTAATTGTTCGGAAATAGTCGCTTGTCCAGCGCTTCCCAAAGTTTTAATAGTTACTTCTTTTGAAACAGTAATGGCAGAACCACCATTTTCTACATGTGTATAATGTAATTGAATAGTGTCAGTATCGCTAACATCAGCGTGTGCTAAAGCAGTCGCTAAATCAGCGAAATCAGTCGGAACAGTGTGTACAGTTGGCATTCCTTTATAATATTTTATAATATAAAAAAATTTGCCAGAATAAATAATTCTATTAATATTTTAATTATTTATTTAAAGAAATTAATTACTAAATTATAATAAAATGTTTATTTTCCATACATGACCATCAAAAATTGTAGGTTCTGTTAAATTCGTAAAATCTTGAGTGCAATCGCGATTATTACCACTAATTGTTGAATTATCAGGAGAACCCATCCAACTATATTTATATGGTTGTGGATTTTGAGCTCCAGCTGAAGAACCCGGAAAAACAACACTAATATCACTTTTTAACGCATTTTGAGTTTTTAACCCAGGAACATCCAAAATTCCACCAGAACTATTAAATATCTTTGTTTTAGTTTCACTAAAACTTAAATTAATAGTTGGACGAATATAAACTGTCAAAGTGTCGCCTGATTTAAAAGGTAGAGAAGCTATATTAGTTTTAGTAGTTCCAGAAACAGTTTGAGCATCTGATATATCATCGGAACGTCCGCCGTTATTTACAATTTGTTCAAATATAGATACTAAAACAGAATTGTAAATACCTGTGTTTTTTTCGACACCCGTAGTATTATTTCCACTAGAAGCCAAACCAGAATTTAAAGGATTATTATTAACAGAACCTCCAAAAGCTTGTGAAAATTGCATAGCGAGCTTATTAGCAAAATTATTTGTATTATCGCCTTTTTTAGTTGTAGTTTCGGCGGAGATTTTATCATGAATGTTTTGTTCATTAGAAAATAAAGCTTGTGATAATGGATGTCCTAAAAGATGCACACAAACAATTCTTTCTAAACATTTTCCTAAATAGAGACCATCGCTCGTAACAGGCGAAATAGATGTCAAATATTTTTTATTATATAAATTCAAAGAGGTATCAGAATTGATATCGCCATTTTGATCTACCAAAGCGCCTCCTCCAATAGGAATACCATCATTAGAATGATTGCCGGTAGGAGTTATTTGTTTTAATTTTCCATAAATGATAGCATTTGCCATCTTTTCACAAAATAAATCAACGACATTACCATTATTGCTGTTATGATTTTTTACAAAAAAAATATTATGACTTGAGTCCATATCTCCAATGCAAAAAGTATCTGTTAAATCGGTAACACTAAAAGGATAATCATTATCATTTCTCATATCTAAAGAAAAAGTTAAATGACCAGAAATAAGATCATTGTCAAAAGATTCTCCAAATAAGGTAGCATTACCTGAAACATCAAATAAAGGAGTTAATGTTATATTAATAGACATATGACATTATACTAGAAAAGAATTAGAAATAATTATTATTTTGTATTCTGAGTAGTTTGTGATTTTGAATTCATTTTAATAGTAATATACCAATTAGTAACGGGAATTTTAATTTCATGAATTTTTGTTAAAAATATTTTTGGAGGTTCGATAGTAATTTTAAATTGAACAATATCATTTTCTGAAAAAACGATAGTATCTTCTTTTAAAAATTGTGTTAAAATAAGTTCATCTAAATAATTTTTATCGTAAAAATTATCAACAATATTTTCAATAATATTAAAAATTTTATTTTTGACATTTTGATCGTTTTTAAATGGTGCAATAGCAGAAGGGTGTTGAAAAATAAAATTGGCTAAAAATTGAAGATAATAAAAATAAAATGTTCCCATATTTAATTTTTGTTTAGCAAATGATTTACCTACCATACACATACTACCATTTATTGAATTTTGTAAATGAATCATTAATTTTGAAAAAAATTTGTGATTTATAGTTATATTTTTATTATTATCTATAGTAAAAGCTTTTTTCCATAAATCTAAATCAATGATATTCAGAGATTCTAAAATATAATTATTAGCAGAAACACTTTGGTGAATTTCTTTATAATCTTGTTTATAAAGAGATGGATAAATTATAAATCCCTGTAAATCAGTTAATGGTTTCATTTCTTTTTTATTTTTATCATTTTTAATTTTTTCTTCAAGATTAGATTTTTCCATATATATTTATTTTTCATATAAAATTTGAAATTCTAATGCAAAAGACCAATCAATACCCATCATATCAATAGGAACTCCGTATTCGTCTATTAATCGTATATGTAATTTTGAAATATCTACAGGACCAAAATAATGTCTTCTTTTTGTAATATTATCAGTATTATCATCAAAAAGAATAACACCTTTACCTTCTTTTATCGTTACTCTAGCCAAAATATTATCTCTCATAAATGAATTTTCATATAAAACAGTTACAACATCATGAACAGATGAATTAAAATCATTAATCGATAAAAAACAATATCTTGTTCCGGCTAAATCGATAGCGGCTTCACTAGTATAAATATTAGACCCTTCATAATATTTGCTTCTAAATCCCATTAACCATCCTAATGTTTTCATAGGAGGAGCGGTATCGTCATGTATATTTCCAAAGTTTAATTTAAAATTTTGACCATTAGTAGATGAAATAGTAGTTCTTAAACTTTTTTCATTAATAGAAATTTCCAAACCATTTGCATTTAATCCACCTCCACTAATATCATTTAAAGTTTCTGTAAGTTTCCAATATTCATAATTACCTGATACGATGGTAGGTGTATGAGTTACACCATTTATAGTATATTTGAATCCATGATTGCCTTGATTAGCAGATATAACATGGGAAATATTGGGCAATTCTAAACTAGCTAAACGCATACTAATAACTTTTGTTAAAGGAGTTGTTAAATCAATAATAAAATCTGTAGAATTACTTTTAAAATAATTTTTTCTGAATTTTGTATCAATGCTTAATTGTGTAATAATAATTCTATTTTTCAATTTGTTAGCATATGGTGTTTCAATTGTTCTTTCATTCTGTAAAGCAACCAAAGTTTCATTTGTTGTTTCGTCGTCGGGTGTTCCCAATTGTTTAGATTTTTTACCATTCATATCGACGGTTCCTCCGGGGTGTTGAAAATCGAGTATTTCACGAAAAGTATTATAAACAAGTCCATGGTCTTTTGTTAATGCGGTTGTATCTTCAGGATCTTTAAATGGGGTTGTGTTTTCAATAGAATTAGAAGGTAAATAAGATTCATACGCGGGATCATATTTATTAATAACATTTTTTGGTAATTGCATTTGAATACTTCTGGCATCATCGGCATCTATAGTAAAAAAAGAATTTTTTAATTGACTTCTTTGTTTATCATTACTCATTATAATATAAATTAATAAATTTTATTTTATATTATAATTTAATTAACCATATTTTTCATTAAAAGTGTTCATTTCTTTTTCATATCTTTTTTTATCTTCAACCGACATTTTGTTATATTTATCTTTATTATCCAGTTCTTTCCACATTTTACCCAATTCTTTTGCAACCATTCCCATCATACTTTTGTCTTGTTTTTTTCCTTTACTTTTTTTCTTATATTTTTCAATAAGACTAGTTCTATATTCATCACAGAAGAAGAAATAAGACGATTTAGGTTTCTTAGGTGCATAAGGATTTTTTTGCTTTTTCAACTTTCTTTTTTTCCCTAAAAATTTTTCTTGAAGATAATCAATTTTATCTTCAGCTCCCAATTCAAGAGCAACCATTCTCAGCAATTGTGCGTGAGAATCATAAAACAATTCGTGCAATCCGACAGTATTATTTGAGAATACAATATTAGCCATATTAACTTATATTAATAATATAGTCAATTCTTTAATCGATTTTAATAATATATATATATTTTAATAAAATCATTTAATTAATTTAACCTTTTATATAAGGATACTATTGTAAGAAAATTCAAGTACATAATTTGATATAATTAGTTATTTACATAAAGGTGTGTAAATCATCATAGCAAAGCAAAAGAATGGAAATAACATCAAAGAAGTCAATAATGCTTTGAAAGGAACAAACGTTAAACAATGTAAGCAATAAAAACTACAATATTTATTTTTCTTTTCCAACATATCATAATTTTCTTTGTATGTTATAAAACTATTATCATATATATCTACTGCTGCTTCTGGTAAATATTCAAAATAAAGTTGTTCAAATTCATTATCTAGATTCATTAAAAATTCCATAGCCAAACAATCTAATACCATATTATCTACACCATGTCCCACAAATACAATCCAAATATTAGCACCATAAACAAATAAATTAAATCCGAATTCTTGAAATGTGTCCAACATAGTCCAAGTATCTGTTGCGGGTATCATTTTATTTAATCTAGTTCGATCCGTTAAATTATCCCATAGAAAAAAAGATTTTACAAAATATAATCCACATGCTCCAAACATAATTAATTTTTCTTTCCATGAAGCTTCGTTAGGACACAAAGAATTTCTATCGTATATATCTATTTGATTTGCTATAAGAGCAATATACATAGCCCATTGAGCTATGAAAACAATAATAGGTAATAATCCTAGCGTAGAGAAAATATGACTACAATAAACAGCGTTTTTTTTCTTTAAAACTTCGTTTTTATAACCTCGAGTCATATGATATTTAAATAAACTAAACATTCCAAATTTTGGATCAGCAATAACAATTTGTCGTTTTTCTTCATCAGTAATATTCAAATATGATTCTTTGGAATATTCAGAAGTATTTGATTCCATTCTTGAGACAACACCATCAGATTGTTCTCTTAAAAAGGATTTTTGGGGTGTTTGACAGGCTGGAGTAACTTTATAACTATGTTCAGTTCCTATCAATAAATCATCCCTAAATTTCGCGGCTATATGAGCAGATAATAATTCAACATTATCTTTTACAGCGCTACAACAATCACGAGCTTTTCTCATTTATTGTATTACCGGGGATATATTTAACTAATTTTTATAATTGTTTTATCATTTTTTTTGGATAATCAAAATATTCTCGATAAATAATTTCATGCTGAGTCCCATGTCCAATACCAAATATGGGTTTGTAAGCCATATATGTTATAATAATTTTTCTAATTCTTTTATGTTTTATAGTATAAACAAATTTTACAAACCGATATTTTTTTGTAAAAGAAGAATAAATTATATATGGTCCATCTCCACGATCAAAAGGTCGGAATCTTGGTAAATTATTAACAACAATATTATATTTTTTTACATTTGGATCATTTTGCAGATGTTTTCCATGGACATTTATGTTATGAATTAAAAAACTTTTTATATGATTCCATATTTCTTCAACAATAAACATATTATATATTAACAGTTAATTTTAAAATTGTTATAATATAATAAAAATATAATATAATAATGAAAAATTTTTTAGATAAACAATCAATATTTCATAATTACTTTTATTGTAAAGAATTTTTATTATTTTCATTTATTTTAATTACATTGGGATATACAAAAATTGGACTATTATTTCTTGGTATTTTAATATTCTTTTTTAGAAATACTTCCAATATGGATATAAAAAATAAAAGTGATATTGTTTCTCCCTCATCTTCTAAAATAATGGAAATAGAGAAAATGGGTTTATATCAGCGAATATTTACTTATTTATCTCCATTAGATAGACATTTTATGGTAGCACCAGTTGATTGTAAAGTTATAAATATAGATAAAAAGTTAGAAAAGGATGATGCGGAAAGAATTACGGTAGAATTTGAAGATAAAGATAAAAAACGTTTTAAATTGTCTCAAATTGTAAAAAAATTATTCAAAGGCTATGGTGTAATGGGTAGTTGGGTATCAAATATATTTTATAAGAATAGAATTGTTTGTTTTTGTAAAAAGGGTGATAAATTAAAAAAAGGGGAGAGATGGGGATTGATACGATTTGGAAGTAGTATGGAATATATGTTTCCAAAAAGTTATAAATTAAATTTAAAAATAGGGGAACATATGTCGTTAGGAAAAACAATAGGTAATATGTATAAAAAATTAACAAAGAAACCATATAAAGAACATATATTGGATGATATGTTTGAAAAAGTTAATATATGGTATTTTTTGATAGGTTTTTCAGCAGCCATGGTCATTTTTTGTTATGGTAAATATCGTTGTGATAATATAAAATTTCATAAAGATTTATTAGGTTGGAATTTATTTAAAAATTCTAAAGATACATTAGGATTGGATGGTTGGTCAATATCTCATTTTATTTTTTATATGATTTTGGCACTTATTTATCCATTTGCTTTAAGATTGAATATAATATCAGGAATAGGTTGGGAGTTATTTGAATATTGGGTAGGGAAAACGAAACCAGAAAGTTTAAAAGGATGGGGTTTTTGTAAAAATCCCAAATCAAAGAAAAATTCTGTTTGGTGGTATGGTAGAAAAAGTGATATAATAGCAAATGTATTGGGAGCATTACTTGGTAAATTTATGAAATTAGGTTATGTTTTTTAATTAATAAATCCGATATTAATAATATCATCTCCATATAATAAAAATTTTTCATTTATTAAATTTTTATTATTAGTTTTATTGGTTTTGCTAGTTTTTTTAGTTTTATAATGATCTATACTACATGTTCCACAACTATCACAATTGGCTAGATCTATCTTTCTTTGAATTTCATTAATAGAATTATGGGCCCAGCGGCCTAATAAAACGGGTTTTTGTTTTTTGAAAAATCTAGATAACATATTGTATAATATATATTACTTTTAAATTTAGTTTTAAATTCAATTTTAAATTAACAATTAAACTTTGTTAATATTCTATCTAATTCATTTATAACAAGGTTATATTTTTTATGATCTTTTACATAAAATTGATAATAGTTTGCGAATTCTTCATTGTGTTTGGAGGCCTCTTTTAATGATTCGAGGGTTTTTTCTAATTTTTTAATTTTTTCATCTTGTTGTTTAATAATTTTTCTTTGTTCTTCTACAATATGTTTATAATCTCTGATGTTGTTTTGATGTTTATTTTTCCAAATTTTTATCATTAAAGTTATATATCATTATGTATTTATATATTTCTCTCCCCAAATTAAACTTTTGAGTGAATTTTATATTTCAAATTATAATTTGCAAAATTAATTTAACTTTGGGAGAGAATTATTGAAAACAGCAAAAAATGCAAACATCTCTATAAATACTTTTTTTACTAAATTGACAATGAGGACATTTTTTTATTTTATCTTCATTTTTATCCCACCATTTATCTAAACAATCCTTGTGATAAAATTTTTTACAGTTTTTACAATAAGATTTGTATTGATTTTTTTGTATATCGCATAAGCAAATAAGACATTCTTCTATTTTAGTATATGAATATGGAGCTAATTTAAACATATTATATATAATATATAAAAAAACAATTTAAATAAAAACACATATAATATGTTATCTCTTTAATTATAAAACTTTTAACTCGTTTAGCTCAGTCGGTAGAGCATTGGTCTTATGAGCCAAAGGTCATGGGTTCGACCCCCATATCGAGTAAGCGACGTGGCGCAGAGGTTAGCGTGTCTGGCCCATAACCAGAAGGTCGGTGGTTCGATCCCACCCGTCGCTATTGGTTACTTACAGCAACTTTTCTAATAATAATAATAATAAAGTAACCGGTATATAAGCTCGAGTAGCTCAGTTGGTTAGAGCGTGCGACTGTTAATCGCGAGGTCATAGGTTCGATCCCTATCTTGAGCGGGGAAAAGTAAGAAGCCGACTTAAAAAAAGGCACCTTGATTGGAAACAGCTAATTAATACTAGATGAATAAAAGTCATTTCTTCTAATTAATCGTGGATTTTTTGGGTTGGATGGAGTTGGGTTGAGAAATGCAGATGGAGGTAAGGTTTTATTGATATAATTGTGCCTGAACAAAATTATTTAACACCAATCAGTATTTACCGGACATAGCTCAGTTGGTAGAGCGATTGACTGTAGATCAATTGGTCGTCTGTTCGATTCAGACTGTCCGGATCTGACATGAATTAGAAATGATTCATTAAGTCAATATAATTAATATTAAATTAATAAAGATAAAGCGTGCCCGATTGGCGGAGTGGTCTAACGCGCTCGACTTAAGATCGAGTCTCTTCGGAGGCGAGGGTTCGAACCCCTCATCTGGCAATAAATATTTATTATAAATTATAATTTTTTTTGGTGTTTTTTAACTAAATCACTATATAATTTCATAGCATCAATTTTTTCAACATCCTCTTTTTTTTTCCAAGCATTCCATTTTGCAGTTTCTTTGAAATTAAAAAAGTTTGGTTTTGATGTTGTGTTATTACCAATAGTTGCTTGTTTATAATATCCATATAAAAGTAACATTTCTTCATTTTTTAAATTTGTTAATTTTTTTGCTTCTTTGCATTTTCGTAAAAATTCAGCATGTATTTTATCCATATAAGATATACACAGAAAATATAATTTGCCCGTCTAGCTCAGTTGGTAGAGCGCCAGCCTTTTAAGCTGGTGGTCGTGGGTTCAAATCCCACGGTGGGCATTTTTTCTTTCTAATTCACAATTAATAATTAATATTCTTCTTTTTAATCTTCTTCTCTTTTTTTTTAAATTTTTTCTAGAATTAGTTTTTTTATACATATCGCAATTAGTAAAACTTTTTTTAATAATATCGGGGTTTTTGATAGTATATAAGCATTCTTTGTTTCGTGAGGATGCGCATATATTACCCATGTTGTTAAATAATTAATGTATAGATATAATCTATAATAAAATCAATTCGATTTTATAAGGGGATTTAGCATTTGGTAATGTGCGTGCTTATGCCTTGCACGAGATGTGTGGTTCGATTCCTTCAATCTCCACCAAACCCCCGTAGCGCAATTGGATAACGCGTTGGTCTTCTAAACCAAAGATTGTGGGTTCGAGTCCCATCGGGGGTAAAAAATAATATTTAATATTATTTAAATATTATTAAAATCGATTAAAGAATTGACTATTTTTAATAATAAAATGAATTTAATTTCACAAAATCAGAAAAATTTAAATGAAAATGAAAGATATTTATTTATTGAAAATAATACATTTGGTTTTGGGAATTATAGTAAAACTTATATAGAAAATGGTAAATATCGTTTTATTTTCAAAGAAGCGGTTTATCAAAAAAATAAAATAAATAAAATACAAACAACGGAACTATTATCAACACCTTTTGTAATAAAAATATTTAAAATAGATTATAATTTACCAGTTGAACTAGAAAGATTAATAAATTCATATCTATAAATAAAATCGAAATAAAAATATAATACTTACTAATTTTAATAACAATGTTAATTCAAATCTGCTTCTTTATATTTATATGTGGTGTAGCCTATGCCGGTCATTATGTCGATAAACATGGACTTGCCGGCGAATAATACAATGTTAATATATTTTAAAAATCATATTTAAGATAATTTTTAAAATAATGCAATGGAAACAATTTCGCTCTTAGTTTTTATTACGGTTTGTTTGATTTATATTGCATTAATAAGTTTTTGTGCATATTATTGTAGTAATTATAGAGAACCTTTTTGTTGGGAAAAAGAAAGTATAAATAAAGAAATGAATGAATTATTAAAAGAGGAAGATCTTGAGGAAGGTTCAGATAAAATTTATTATAATGAATTTTAATTATTTTCTATTTTTTCTACTTCTTTTCCTCTTTCGTTTTGTTTTTTTATAATTTTTTTGAATTATATAAAATGCAATAACTGTGTATAACACACGACCCAAATAATAAGAAACAATAATCATAAGAAGAAAA
>Ga0181394_1000332_pt1 | contig 21500 bp, 24 predicted proteins | sample 17SPOviralmetaG_FD_130123 | JGI IMG/M metagenome (GOLD analysis project Ga0181394, IMG submission 130123) | Marine viral communities from the oligotrophic San Pedro Time Series (SPOT) site, San Pedro Channel, CA, USA - 17 SPOT_SRF_2010-11-23 | ecosystem: Environmental > Aquatic > Marine > Strait...
GTGTAATAGGTGTAATTAATATTTAATTATTTCCTATTTTAAAAAAATACTTTTAAATTTAGGTGTAATGGGTGTAATGGTGTAATGCCCCTTTTTTGTCCCATTTGAAAATAAAATTGAATTAGAATGACACCTTATTTGAGAACGTATTAGACTACAATATGGCGGCAACAAAGCAACAAACAACCAGCAATATGACGGACAAGCTCAACAAGAAAAGTTACTTACAATATATTAAAGACAACGACATTTCACAGGCATACGTGGCAGCACTAAAAGAAAAAGCAAAATGGGACAGCAATGGGGCTGACGCAGCAATGAGTTGTTCTCAAATTCCAAAAAAGACACTTAAATTGGTAAAAAATAAATTGGAACAAAGTAAAATAGAAACAGGCGAAATGCTTAAAATTAAAGTTACTCCAACATTAACGAGCAATATGTGTTGGCACAATGCGGAATACGTCCAAAAGCAACTCGGTGGGGTTATTGTTTATGGCTTCAATATAGCGTCTTGTAAGTGTGGTTCAGGCATTGGTTTTGAGTTACATTGTGTAAATAAAATTAATAATGTTTATTACGACTTCACCGAAGATTTTAACAACGAAAAAAGTAAATGGTTTATTGAAATTGTTAATTTTAATTCAAATTGTCTTGGGTTTATTGCCGCCAACAACGCACCACGTGAGGCAACTACTACAACAAAATGCCGTTGTTCTATTCGGTGGAATATTTCACCATTCTCAACAACTTACCACAATTCACTCACGGAATGCGTTAAATGTTTTGAGCCATACTATTGTAAAGACCTTATTAATTATGTTAAAAAAAATAAAATTGTGTGTGGTTAATTAATTAATTAAATATATATAACTTCACAAGCAACACATTTTTTTAACCTATTTTAGTCCCATTTGAAAAAAAAATTGAATTCACGGCAAACCATATATGAGAACGCATTAAGATGACGAACAACAAGCAACAACGAGCAGATATTATTGAGAACACTATTGAGATTTATGTTACTGAATTAATGTATCATATTCAACAACACGTTATTAATGAGTTTATGGAGACAGATAATGATGAGTTTATGATACAAACAGAGGACTGCGTCCAAAGTGCTTTTAACACGAACACATATTTGGGTCAGCAAGTAGTAGATGATTATATGAAAAGCAATAAGCTGACTATTAAAGATGTAAATGGGGTATTGTATGAATATAAAGAATTGGTTTGTGAGATGGATTTAGACACAGAAGATGATATTGCGAATATGGTTAATTGTATTATGTTTAATATTGCTGATAAATTGTCAAATGCTTTGGACTTTGAATAAAAATATTAATTAAATATATATGTCACGACGCAGTAAATTTACAATAGAATTTGATAAACGTTATGGAAGTAAATTAAAAAGCAGAAGTAAAGCATCATTATCCAAATTTTTTAATATATCACGTTCTATTTTAGATGGTGTATATGATCGGGGCGTTGGAGCTGCTCGGTCACAGGGAATGCGAACAGGTGTAAAAAGTGAAGACCAATGGGCACGTGCGAGGATGTATAAATTAATTTTAAATATAATGGACGTGAGGGCTAATAAGAAAAAAATTAATAGAGGAAAAGGTCAGGATGGTGATCTTGTTGAAAAAGCAACCAATAGAAAAAAAAATTGAAATGAGATGAGCCATATATGTAGAACTCATACGACAACAACAAGCAATATGGCTTCTTACAATTACTCCCAAAAAACTATTGACGCAATAGCAAAACTCAATAATACGTCACCTGACATTGTAGATAAACAATTATGTATTGGTGCTGAAATGACAAATGAATTCTTTAAAAATAAAGAAATTAATAATATTGATGACCTTGTAAATTGTGATGTTAATTCTTTATTGCTTACAATGAGGTTAAGAATGCGAATGACGGAGGAAGCAGAGAAAAGAAATAAAAAAAGTAAAAAGGTTAAGAAAGGTAAGAAGGGGAGAAAAATTAAAATTAATGTTATTAAAAGAAAAAATTAGTTTTGTAACGACCACGAAGTCTTAACACCCCCCTTCCAATTAAGTATTTCAAATATATTAATACGCTCACATTGTAAGCATTTATAATAATGCCTCATATCATAACATATATCACTCTCAATATATTCACCGTCAAACACCATTTTTTTTCCTGATTCAAAAGCATTTTCACTGGGAACGAGTTTAGTTTTTGTTGGATTTAATAAATTACCATTACATTCATTACAACATAAAAAATCATTTTTTTTTAAAAACTTATCCATTTATTTATTATCATTATCTATTCTTTAATATATAATTACAATACTTTATTTTGAAGAAAATGGCTTTCTATTAAAATTAGTTATATACACACCAAATCTTCTGCTAAAATCTTCAAGGCTTGATTTTAGATTCGTCCTATTATATAATAAATAGTATTCCATACATTCCATTGATTTAAAATGATTTAATTTATTTGGATCAATACATTCTAAATATTCCTTTTTTAAATTCTCTCTGTCTAATTCATCAGGAATAAAACAACCACGCCGTCTATCATTTGCCATTATATAATTTAAAACATATGGGTCACCGAAGTATATATGTTCTATATGATTAACACGCATTACATATAAATATTGCTCTTTGTCGCTCCTATACAGCTTCATTATATATATACTCATTCAATAAAATCTTGACAACCTGGCAAATTGGGGTATTGCTTACACAAATAATATGGGTTAATTGCTTGAAAACTCGGGGTGCCACCCATAAAATCTTGACCTTTAAATTCTTGATATACGTGTGGTTCTACTGGTTTTTGCTCTTTGGGAGGTGTTGGCATTATAATATTAAACTGACTTTTTGGGGGTTGTTGTTTGGGTGGTTCAGGCTTCGCTTGTTGTTTTGGAATTAATTTTGGTTGTTTTCTTACGTCTTTGTTCATCAATTCACTCATACTGCCTTTTCGCTCACGAACATCTCTATTGAATAACTGACCCATAGTTCCAAGCCCTTTTTGATTCACGTCAGTTGCTGAAAGCGATTGTAGTTCCCGTTCATCATTTATTTTGCGGTTTTGACTTGTTGAATCAAACATTTCTATTGTTGTAAATTGATCTATTGAATGCTTCCCAATAATTAATCTTTGAATTAAATCAGTTGGAACATAAGCCTTATCTTCTACATTATATTTATCACTATAACCTCTGCTGACCAAATCATCTTTGGTTCTATATATATTTAAATTGGGATCAGTTACTTCTATACGCTCATTTGGATTAATTACTGATGCGGATAAACTTGCTAATGACACTAATGTAAATGGGTTTGCTAATAATTGAGTTGCCATTGTTTCTTCACCTGCTGCTTTCTCTAAACTATATTTAATTAAACCTCCACCATATCTTGTTGCCGAATAACGTGCTGCTGCCTCTGCTATTGTTTTTAAACTCACGGGTGCGTTATTCATTCCCAACGCAGTTTGGACCATTGCTCCCTCTGTTCCAATATTTATGGGTGAATCAAAATTAATTTTTTGACCTTCTAAAAATCTGTTTAATGTTGGTATTGAATTAAAAGCATTACTACTCAAAATTGGGTATTGTTGTCTAATATATTCTTGTAACACTCCTTCCGCTACTTGTTGAGCTGGGCTGATTGGGTCACCTTGAGAGGTTTGCCGATATTCAAGATTCATTACTCCCTCGCCTGTGGGTAAGCGACCTGCTGGTAATGGTGCTGTTAATGGTCTTGCTTGTCTTGGTGGGGTCATCATTGGATTATCTACATCAACTGCTGCCTGACCTGGTGGGTTATGACCGAATTGGACGTATTCATATATTTGTCCCCGTTCGCTTCCATAAGGTCTTATTTCAGCTGTGTTGGTAATTGCTGCTTCGCCTGTTGGTGATAATTGGAGTGGTCCGCCTGAACCCTCAAAATTCTCACGTATTCCTCTCTGTATTTCACTAACTGAATCTTCCATTATTCCAGCAATTGATCTTTCAATATAACTACCAGCTCCGCTATTTGCGAAAAACATTGGAACAACTGCTTGTAATAATAAATTACCCAATACACTGCTTTCTGCTGGGTTAAACATATGAGCTTCAAGGTCTAACATTTTTGATAAGTCTTCTGTTTTTTTTGCTCCACGTGAATGTCCCGCTAATAATATTTTTGTATTGGGAAATGTATTTTGAATATCTCTTATTTTTATGAGTTCCCTATTTAAATCATTAATATATTCATTCATAAAACGTTTTTCCAAACCCTGTTTCACTTGTTGTGTTTCTTCATCTAATTCTAATTGTTGATTAAAAACACCTGATAATATTATATCTAATGCCGTGCGAATTTCATTATTGCCAGTTAAATAAGAACCAACACCAGCCCCTAATAATTTTCCAGCCGAAGCAAAACGCTCACTACCCCTTCCTCCAACAACCCCCTGTAACCCCTGACCTATTCTTCCACCGACATCAGCCCCTGAAATTCCACCAGCAATCGCATAAGGGGCATCCTGTTTAATAGCATTAAAATCCAAGCCTCTCATTGAGTAAATTAATTCATTATTTTCATTGTCTAAAATAAGCATTCCCATATCATCTACAAACTCGGGTATTATTGTAAAGTAAGATGGTTTATGTTTTAAATAATCAGTTGCTCTTTGCCCTCCCTTCTTTTTCCGTTCTTCATAATTAAGGTATTGTAATTTAACAGCGTTCGCATACCGTTGGGAATTCTTACTCATTATAATATATATAATTATATTATATGAAAATTAAAAAAGTTAAAAATATTTTTGAAAAAGCACCGAAAAATAAGTTTTCTAATGAATGGAATACTTCTCATTATATGTTACGCCAAGTAGCCTTACACCTCATCAGTGGAACAAGAGGTTCAGGTAAATCCTATTTAGCGTCTAAAATATTACGAGCTGGGATTCAGGAAAATTTATATGATCGCATTTTATTTATTAGTCCATCATTTTTATCAAATAAAAAACAATTTGAAGATTTGGGTGTTGCCGAAGAAGATGTATTCAAGCCCGAAAAAACAGCCATTCAAGAGTGTATAAATATTGTAGAACGAGAGCGGGATGAATGGGAAGAATATTTAGACCAAATGGACTTATATAATAAAATGGTTAATTCAAAAGACGACACCGAATTCAGCGACCAAGAATTAATAAATATGGAAAGTTTATTTTTTGGAGAAGAATTTGTGAAACCCACTTGGAAACGTGACATAATTAGACAACCTCAAATCATTTTAGTTATGGACGATATACTTTCCACACCCGCTATAACTGGCTCTTCGGGTATAAATAGAGTGTTTATGACCAACCGCCATATTGGTGAATTAAAACGAGGCGGAGCATTAGGATTAAGCGTGTTAATTTTGACACAAACATATTCAACTACCGCAGGTCACGGCATTGGGCGGGGCTTACGTGAGAACCTGACTGAACTGACTATATTTGAAACCAAACAGGAAAAACAATTGGAAAAAATGATGGAAGAAATGGGCGGGGCAATAGACCCAGTAAAATTTAAATTAGCTTATGATTATGCGATGAAAGAACGACACGACAACCTTACCGTTAGTTTTTCACCCAAATGCCCGACCCTTACCTTCCGCCGTAACTTGAACGAAATAATCATATTTGATGATGATAAAGCAGAGTGTAAATGTAAAAAAAGTAACGAAGGCACACGAACAACTATTAATAGTAGGAAAAATTAATTTAAATAAATAATATCATTATCTTTATATGAATGAAATAGAAAATATAATTAATAATAAACCAAATCTCTCCACCAACACCATCAAGACATATAAAACGAGTTATAATAAGTTGAAAAACATATTAGCTACTGACAATGTTGCGGAGATTGATAATGATGAAATAATTGAGTTAGTAGGAGATGAAAAAAACTACGGATCACAAAATTTATTATTAACTATTGCGATGATGGTGAAGCACGAGGCAGACGAAGAATATGATAAATTAAAAAAACACAGAGAGCTTGTGCGTGGTTTATCACGTGAATATAAAATAAAAATAAAAGATGAAAAGAAAGACAGTTTGCCCGAAATAAAGGATTTGAAAAAACATTTGAATAAATTATACGCTCAAGAAGAATACAGGGCTTTTATTATTAATTTTTTATTAATTCATTTTAATGTTCGCAATTTGGATTTGGATATTATAATGACCGACAATTTAAAAGACTACCGCAAAGCAGGTAAAAGCGGACAAGAGAATGTAATACTTGCTGGTAAAAACCATATGGTTTATTATTACCGTAATAATTATAAGACAAGTTCTACTTACGGAGAGAAAACAATTAAATTATCAAATGTAAAATTAAGCCGAGCAATAAAAGGTTATATCGCCCAAAAACAAATAAATGACGACCCAGTATATTTATTGGCGTTGGAAAATGGGGAGCGAATAAATAGAGAAAGTTTATCTCACTACATTCCAAAATACACCCATAATAATTTAACAGAAACAGATTATAATAAAATTATTGTTACTGGAACAGTCAAGTCAATGAGCGATTATGACAAGTTAGAAAAAATAAGTAACAATAGAGGAACAGCAATTCCAACATTAATTGAAGAATATAATTTGGATGTTAAAATATAATTAAATTGAATTAAAGAATAGATAATGATAATATATATATGGGTGACTTTGTATATTTCACTACCGAGAAGTTGGATATTGATGCCAACGGACGAAAGAAAACATTATTTCCAAAATGGAAGTGGGAAGACGAAACTAAAGAAAAACATTTATACCCAAAAGAGCATTATAAAAAATTGATTAAACCTCATCATAAAGTTAATGTTATTTTGACAGGTGAAATAAATAATATTACCGTGTTTGATTTTGACAGTCAAGATGCTTATTGGGATACAGTTGCTGAATACCCACTACTACATAATGCCTACACCGTAAAAACAAAAAAAGGTTTTCATATTTATTGTCAATATGATAAAGACCAAAAAACAACAACAAATGAAGATTTAAAAATTGACGTAAGGAATGATAATGCTTTGGCTTTTGGAGCAGGAACAAAAACAGAATATAATACAAGTTATGAATTAATTGACAACAAACAACGATTGGATATTCCAATGCCAATGGAGTTTTATTATAAAATAGCTCCATCATCAAAGCCAAAAAAAAAAAATAAAAAAATTAAAATAAAGGTAGTTAAACCCAAAGAAACAAAAGTAAGTAGTTTGTATTATAAAATTGTTGAAAATATTGCTCTTAAATATATTAAAAATAGAAGTGATTGGAAACAAATAATATGGGCTATGAAAAACGAGGGCTTCACCAAACAAGAATGTATTGAGTTAAGTAAGAAAGCTCCAAATTATAGTGACGGAGGTTTTGAAAATATATGGGCTTATGAAAGAAGTGTTGCGAATATGGGAACTCTAAAATATTATAGCCGTGAAAGTAACGAAGATAAATATATTGATATTCATATTGAAGAAGGTGAATACCATTTTTTAGAACTAACGGACGTTGGCTTGGCGGAAGTGTTTTGTGAATTAATTGAAGGTGACATTTTATATCAAGATGAAGAAGGTAATGCTAAATTATATATTTATGATAGAAATGAATGGAAAAATGATTCAAAGGGATATAGGTGTAAAAAGCGGTTTTTGTATATTATGAGAAGCTTTATAAATAAAAAAATAACAAAAGCAAAAGAACAAATAGAAGAATTAGATAAAGACGACGAAGATGGTAGAATTGAACAACTAAAACTATTACAATTTTATGACGAAGTAAAAAAAAGTATTGCGACCGTGTCAAAACAAAACAATGTTATTGATGCTTGTAAAACCCTATTAATTAATGACGAAAATATAATTAAGTTTGATATTGATGAAGATCAATATTATAACATTCATTTTAATAATGGTGTGGTTGATTACAAAACAGGACTATTCAGGCAACGCACCAAAAAAGATTATATAACAAAAAAATTAACTTGGGATTATGTGGAGGACTACGACGAAGAGGCAATGAAATATGTTAAAAATTTATTCACAAAAATAGAACCTATTGAAGAAAGAAGAGTTGCTTTATTGTCCTTCTTATCATATTGCCTTACAGGAAATACAAGCCTCCAAAAAATGTATTTAATGATTGGTGAAACGTCCAATGGTAAATCCACGTGTTTTAAAATAATGAAAAACGTATTTGAATTTTATGTAACCAAATTGGATAGAGATACATTTAATCAAAATTATCAAAAACGTCATAAACAATTATTGGAATTAGTTGAATCACCCGTAAGAATGAGTTTTATTGAAGAATTAAATGAGAAGAAAATGGATGCTGAATTTATGAAGGACATTGTTGATGGTGGAGAACAAAACGTAGAAGTCTTATACAATACAAAAAAGGTCGCATACATTCAATCAAAAATTATGACCGCAAGTAATAATGATCCCAATATTAATACTGACGCAGCGGTTAAAAGAAGATTAATTATTCACTTCTTGAAAAGTAAATTTGTTGATGATATTGATGAGGATGATATTGAAAATAATTTATATGTTAAAGACGACCAAATATTTAAAAAATTTAAAGACAATGATAAACTCAAAAACGCATTGTTCCATTTGTTATTGGATTATAAAGAGGTAAAAATACCTCAAACAATGGTGGAAGAAACAAATAAAAAGGCAGATGAAATGAATCAATTTATAGAGCAGTTTGATATTTATTATACAATTACCGATAATGAAGATGATGTATTACCCGTTGTTGATATGGAAACGCAACTCACTGGGTTCAATAAAAAACGCATTATTAAAGAAATAAATATATTGAGTGATAAATATGAAAAGGTTAAATATGACAAGGGAAGGATGGTAAATAAAAAGCGAGGTGTTGTAACAGGAATAATATTAAATGACGAAGAGGAGAATTTTGAAGGTTAATGGGGTTACACCTTTGGAAAAAAGGAGGTGTAATGGAGGTGTAATGTAGGGGGTTTATGGTAGGTTTTGGTTTATCTTTTCTTATAGTATATGTAGGAGAATGTAAGGGATTACACCATTACACCCATTACACCTAATTTTAAAAGTATTTTTAATATTTATTTTTAATTTTATAAAAAACAAAAAACAAAAAAAAGTTTGAAAAAAAGGTGTAATAGGTGTAATAGGTGTAATGGGAATTATGACGTCACTGGTTGAAATATAGCCATAGATAATATTTGGGTTTATACGGATTTTTTCACGGATTTTATAATGTTATTTAATAGTATATGGACGATGAAAACAATATAGACGTTGTGACTGGCGAGGAAGTTGATGAAATTGAAGCCGAAGAACAAGACGTAACAGGTGAGGAAATGTTATCAAAAAAATCAAAACGTGAGATGACACCCGAGTATAAGGCGGTGCTGGTGGAGAGGCTGAAAAAGGCACGTGAGGTTAAAAAAAAAGCAAACCAGTTAGGTGTGATGCCGAAGCGAAGGATTAAACCTGACCCTGACGAGATCAAGCGGTTTTATTGTAGTGACTGCCGCAAGAGTTATAAGACGGCGGAAACACTCGCAAAACATATTAACCGTTTTCATAAAGAAAAAAAATTATCCAATATTGTTAAGGAAAAAGAAATGACAAACAATATTAAGAAGGATGCCCCACAAAATGAAAAAATACAAGAGCAAAGCAAAGAGCCCGTTAAAGAGCAAAAGCCCACTGAAAAGCCCAGCGAAGAAAAGAAAAAAGATGAACCGAAGAAAGAGCCCCCCGCTCCCAGTGTTAGAGAGGAGTTATTAGCCCCAGCAATAACTCAATCCATATTGCCACCACCACTCCCCGTTCAAAAACCTAAACCAGCTAAACCATCAGGACCACCAAAATTCACTTATGAGCAATTCAAGGAAATAGAAAAAAGAAATAATGAGATGAAAAAAAAGCAGGAAAAGGAATTCAAAGCAAAACAGAAGCAAGACCATATATTAAGAACCATACAGAATATGAAAGCGGGCGGAATACCATTATTTTAAATAATAATATACAAAATTATATTATTATTGAACTTTGTTAATTATTTTAACATTAAATCTTTTATTGTAGTCACGGATAGAGGCAGTTAGAGTAGGCTTATTCCAAAGTAAGTAGTAGGCTAAACTACCAGCTGTAAATGGTGTATTTATTGGGTCTTTCTTATGACGAGTTTGATAATTCTTTTTGACATTCTCTCTAACTTCCTTACTTGGTTCATAAAATTTATTTGTTTTATTATTCATTAAAGTAAAATCACGTGCTCCTTGTTGCCCGAAGTGTGTTGTTTTATTATTATGTTGAATCATATATTTTTTTCCTTTACGTGTTGATGTTCTCAATTCCATTAATATATATATTTATTTTTTATTACCTTACAAATCTCGGTGGTTGAGGAGCCGCTCTCGGTGGCATACCAGCCAACGCAGAAATAGGGTTTTGCCCGTAACCGTCTAAAAGAGGCTCGGGACGTAATATTTTATTTAGTTGTAAAACAGGATTCACGTAACAGCGGGCAGTCCCATCAACAAGCATTGTTGAATTCATTTGGTCAATATCGGGCGGACCTGAACCCCGCTTTTCCAAATCAGGAACAATTTTTTTTTGAATACCTGATGCTAAACCAGCAGGTTCAAAACGAGTTTGTGCGATGTCAAAAACAGAGCGGTTGGAAATATTATAAACGATTTGGTTTGCTCTAATCATTATAATATAAATTGATAAAATAATTTAATTTATATTTAATTTCAAAATTGGCAACACTTACTGCGGACGTTGAGAATCCAGTCGGTCGGCTTCATCACCTTTAAAACCACCCAGCATCTCTTTTCGGTCTTCAGTTAATCCCTGGTCCAATTTGACCCCCTCTATAATATTTGCTAACCCGCCAACAATACCCATCAACGCATTGGCACCCGCCTCCTCCCCCTGTTCGTATGCCTTATCAATCTCTCGTCGCCCCTGTCCCAATTGGGCTACACCCTCGGGCACAGCAGCAACACCAGCAGCAACACCAGTGGCTAATTTGGTTGCTCCAATAGCACCCATCGCAACAGCATAAGGAGCAGTGGAGCCAACTGTCCCCATAACACGACCCACAACGTCTTCGGCCAGGTCTTCTTTTGTAGCAAGACCCTCAACACCAGGATCTTTGCCAACATTATCCGCAAAATTTTGAGCCCCAGCGGTGTTTGCTACTTGTTTTGCTAATTGAGTAACTTGAACGTCACCAACAATAATATTTGGTGATGATGCCGTAGGGGTTTGTTGTAAAAGGCTTTTAGCGAATTGCGTGGAACTGGTGGGAGCATATCTTGGTATTTCATAAGGATTTAAAACACTTATTTTTGAGTTAAATTGTCTTGGACTGATTTTATTAAAAGCACGTAAAGTCATTGGGGCGGCTTCGGGACAATTCATACGAATGTCATCTTCTGTTATATTTAAGAACATTATATATATTAATAGTGAAAAAAAGTTTTGTTCTAAAAGGAAATGAATATTAAAAAATATATATATATATAATGCCGATATATAATGGTGAGTTTGTCAAAAGATGTCCCAAAGGTTACAGAAAGGATAAGAAGACAGATCAATGTGTTTTGATAAGAAAACCCACTAAATTCCGTGTGGCGAGTGGTAGTTTTTCCAGCGTTCCAGTAGCTCCACCACCAACACCGCCACCAAAACCTCCGCCACCTGACCCGCCACCAATTGACCCCGTTATACCCTGGACACCCTTAACACCCGCAAAGCCCATAACACCCGTAACACCATCAACACCATCAAAAGATATTGTGACTGGGAATGATATTGGACGAATACTTGCCGAAGTTGGTGCTCCATCGCTTTTTTTATATTCATTAGCAGTAGCATTAGGACGTTACGAAGGCAATTTCAATATAGAGGTAGTGCTTGCGTATGCCCGTGATATGTTAATACGGTTTGGTGAATCCTTTGGAGAAGGACTATTTCCCGATGTGGTGACACAGGCAGTAAATACGACAACACGGTTCGGTCAAGCATATACAAGAACACAAGCAACAAATTCAGGAACGTTAAGGGCAAGAGGCAGCAACCGTTTTATTCAATCAACCCAAGACACAAGCACTGAAATGACGACGATTACACGTGGGCCAGATGGAAAAATAAAAAAGCAGGTAACCACGAATTTAAAACCCAATCAAATAGACCCAGCAAAAAAAATGATTAGTGATTCAAAAAAGGCACAAGCACGAATAGATGCTGGTGAATCCAACCCCATACAAGATAAAAAGGACGCAGCAGAGCGAGCACGACAGGCAGCAGATAAGGAAAAACAGCAAGCCTTCGCAGATGAGTTGGATCAGTTAGACGCATACGTCACACGTTCAGCGGAAGTGAAAGCGGATTATGAAGAACAACGACTAATTGCTGCGGTTAAAAGGGAAATAGAGATGGCGGAGAGGTTAGATGTGGAAACACGTTTTGTTGATCCTAACGCTCCAATAGACACAGAACAAGCAGAACTAATAGATAATTTTTTATCTAATACTTTAGAAATAGATGCGGCTCCTCCACCAATACAAGCAGCACCAGGACAAACCAAATTTGAGTTTGTGAAGACATTTACTAAAGCGGCAACAGAGATTGCGGAAGCGGCAACAGAGAAAGCACAGGGGGTAGTGGAGTTCGCAACCACGGCTGGACGTGAATTGGGGTATGGGAACAGATTGAGTATAGCGAAAATGACAGGAAGAATACCGAGGGTGGTAGCCGAATCATTAAAAAAAGCGGGGGCAACCGATGAGCAAATATATAAATCAATGCTTGAAATAGAAAAAGAACCTAATTTTGATTTCCCAGCGGATAGTGAAGAATATGAAATACGAATGAAAGAAAGGTTGTATAAAAGGTTTAAATATAACACAATCAAAGGGACAATAGAAGGGGACGGGCAAATCGCAATAAACTTACAGAATCAAGAAGCAGCAGAACAAGTGGGTGGTGTCGTGGCGGATTTTACAGATGATTTCGGTCAGCCATCGGCAATACAATTGACACCGACCAAAGTTCCACGAGCGAATATAAAAATAACAACAAAATATACAATAGCCAATGATGATGGAATAATTGATTATTTGGTTGAGGAAGGTAATCCAGTTATAATAAAATTATCAAATAATGGTAGAGAGAAATTGACATTAGAACAATTTGAAAAGGAAACAGAGGGTGTAAAGTTTGATAACATAGACATAATAGAAGAGGGACTGGGGAAGGGGGGCAATGCGGAAAGCCTAAAAAATTTATATGAAGAAAATGAAGAAAATGTAAAGAATGTAACGGATGCGATAAATGAGTTCCAAGAAAACACAGGAAGACGTCAATTAACTCCAAAAGACATTCAAAAGTGGGCGGACGAGCGTGGTTCATTTGAAGACGAGTTAGTTAATGATTTGTTGGAACGTAAAACAGCAGTTAATCAAACAATAGACCAGGCAACAGAGGCAATACAAACATCAATAAAAAAAGCCGAGGATATAATCACAAAAACAATAAAAAGAACAATTGATTTTGCCACAGGTAAATCAACTCCCATTTATAATGAATATGAAGCAACACAGGAATTAGTAGCGGAATACGAGGCTCTTGGTGGAGATGTTGCTGCTGAAACTACTTTTTTTGAGGAGCTTGTTGAAGGTGATGGTCTTCTTGCTGAAAGTGGGCTTGATGCGGAGGAGGCGGCTCTTGCTGTTGATACTGTTGTTGGTGGAACAGCAGGAGGAGCGGCGGGAGTTGCTGGGTGGATTCAAGCCGCTGGGACGGCAATGGAAGATGTTGCGATTGCTGCGGGAGAAGAAGGGGCAGTGGGGGCTTATGCTTTGGGTGCTGCGGCAGCGACAGAAGTAGCAGTAGCAGTTGTGACGGGTGCTTTGATTGGTGGAGTAGTATATGACGTAACAGAAGGCGTTAAGTTAATACAGAAGGAAATGAACAAAAAACGAATGGGCGAACCACTCCCACCAGCGTGGGACGTTTTTGCGGAGGCAGTTGGTATTATTCCAACAGCACAAACAACCGACAATCCATCAGGATATGCGGCATTCTTTTATGGTGGAACATCAGCAGATGATTTATATTTCTTTGACCAACTACCCGAAGTATTGCGAATGGTAATTAATGATAATGATTCAGTTCAAAAGATACTTATTAAATCATTCCAATTTAGATATGAACAGAGTGAGTTATATAATGATGAATATCCATTTGTAATGGATTTTTTGAGAGAAGAAAGACCTTTTGTAACAAGACAATTCACAACTGATTTAAGAAAAAGTATTTCAGGTGAAGACCCATTGAAATTTGCTTTAAAATTTATTCAACCCGCTGTGACTACCAACCATTACATTGAACATATATTATTTAACCAACCGAAGTTCCAACCACTATTATCATTGATTGTAGATCAAAAGATAAAAATACAAACCCTCTTATCACAACGATATGTTAATCAACAACAAAAATATCTTACTCGCCAAGAACAAATTGCCAACTTCAAAGCAAATAAAAAAGATAGAACACAGTTAAAAGAAATATTAAAACAAATAGCAGACAACAGATATACCAGTGGTGTATTCGTCCAGCGTCATTCAGGCGACTTACATCGCATCAATCAAGCATTACATTATTTTGACAACCACGAATATGGACACTTCGGTTTTAAATACGTCCATAAAGATGCGATTGTTAATGTATTGGAAAGTTACAACCAACAACAAATAGAAAACGCAGAACAAAAGATGGAAGATCAAAGCTCACAATTAACAGAAAGGGAAGAAGCAATAGTCGGTCAAACACAAGAGCAATACGAACAAGAAGTTATAAACCAACAGCAAATTGCTGATCCCAACTTATCAGCCCGTGAAAATGCTATTTTAGGAGGAGCATCAGGAGCTGCTGCGGCTTCGGGAACTCCATCAGGACCGCCCAGAGAAGCATAAATGCGATAATTAATATATTTTTTTCAAACGTATATATATATATGACCGATATAATTGACCGAAAAGATACTGAATTCACACAAGGACAATTAACTTACAAGGGAGTTGAGGTGGATGGCGAAGTGAAAATACCAAGGCAAAAACCGAAGAAATATGCTGATTTAACTACCGAGCAGAATTACACATTAGAACGTTGGACAAAGGAAGCGTTAAGGGATTATCCAACTATGGATCCTTGGTGGGCTGAAACAATAGCTTATCATTGTTTAGTGAAACCCGAAGAGGCGGAAAAATACGCAGGTGAAAATGAAGATAAGATATTCCAAACTTATGAAGAAGCAAATGCGTGTTGGAATAAAATAGAACAAGAAAACAAACACGTAGAGCGTGAATCACCTTTTGTAGATTTTAATATGTTACAAGGGAATGTTAATTTTAACATACTCAAAACAAATGACAAAGAATTTGATTTAAATGTTATTGAAGAAAAATAAATAACTAATATATATATAATGTCTATTTTAGTTAGTTCAAAAAATGTTTTTCTCTCCACACAAGCCAGTGGAGGCTTATCAGGTGGAATTGATGACCAGTTAAACTCATTTAGAGCATCATTAAATAATGTTCCACTCCAAACCAACAACGGTGAATATGGTAAGCTGACTTTAACTGACTTCACGATGTATAGGAATTTTTACTATGTTAATTCTACCAATAATAAATTTTTCTTTCAATACAAAGCCGCTGGTATGCTTCAACCAAGAGACAGTTCGTTTAATGTAACACCAGGTGACTACACTATGGCTGATTTAGCTACTCAATTTACTACTGATTTAATAGAAGCGATGAATGCGACAACTGAAATGAGTAATGTTTCTTTAAAATTGGGATCTTCGGTTCTTCCAAGCGAAGCAGATAAATCAGGAACAGGAAAAGGAATATTAAAATTTTCCCTAGCTACGACGGGAGCAGCAATATCTTTATTCAAAATACAAGCACGTAATTATGATGGTGGAACAACAGAAGCATCATCAGGAAATACAGAAGGTTCATTTAATGATTCATACCAATTATTTGGTGCGAAGCGAATTGCTGTTGAAGATACTAATTTTACCAATGAAAGTTTTAAAGTGGAAATATCAGGAGAAGAACCAGTCGTTTTAGATATAACTGGGTTTTACCCATTACAAATGAGCACCACACCCAATTTATATATTAGATGTCAAGAGGTTGTTGATAATTTAGAGAGCGAGAACTTTAAGATGGGTCAAAATGGTGGAAGCGATACGCATATTGTTGGTTCTACTATATTAGGAAAAGTGAATGTAAGTGATGAAATCATTAGATACAGCGGCGATACTTCCAGCCCATATTTTATTATGAGCGATAATAGAAATATTAGCGAATTATTTTTCCGCATTACTGATTCACACGGAAGAAGCGTTCCGCCAGTTGCTGCCGAGCAATCTACAAAAGGAAACTTATTTGTTGAAATGACAATTAATTTTAGCGTTTATACAAAAGGAACAGGACAACCAGTGAATAATAATATTGAAAACAATGGTAATAGAAATGCGATGATAATTAGGGGAGGTATTAATTAATTGTATTTATTAATAAAAATAATAATATTTTAGTATTTTATAACGATGTCAAATTATCCAAGTTATATGAGCTTTTTTTTGAGATCGTATTCTAACGTTTCGCACCAGAACTTTTTAGTTCATCCTGCCTCTTCGGGAACATTAAACGCCCACAGGCAACTCCAATTTACACTTCCAACCAATGCCAATTTACATTTAGATAAATCCCGCTTGGTATTTTCTATGAGCAGTGTAGTCCAAACCGCAGCAACAACTGTTGGACGTTTAGCTGCTGCGAAAGCAATTATAGATCGCATCCAAATTGATGCTGGTGGAGTTTCTCTTTCTTCGGGATGTGCGGCGACTGCTGTGCTCCAGCAGTGTATTGATAATATGCGACCGCTTGATGAAGACCCCGTAACCAGCCACGTTGAGTTCTACCGCAAGACTTCGGGTGTTAATGGACAAGATTTATCGGGTGTAACAGAGGCTTATAGCAAAAACAACAACGCCCAGTGCTTTGCTATTGATTTAGGATCATTCTTCAAATCTATGTCCCCTAATCTCCTACCCACTGCGATTTTGCCAACCATTCAAGTAACCATTTACCTTTCGGGCAACGCTACTGTCGTGTCGTCTTGCTCCCCTACTGTTTCTACTCCAACTGTTGCGGGAGCGGAACAGGCTACTTACACTATTGATAATTACAGATTGATGGTAAGTGCTTACTCTATTGATGATGGTGTCTTTGACCAGACCATCGCTACTCGTCTTAATTCCAGCGAGGGACTGGAAGCTATGTTTTGTAATTATGAATCCTTCTCCAATACTTTTACTGGTGGCAGCACTCGTGTTTCTTCGGCTGCTTCCTCGCTGGATAAAGTTATTGTTGCTTTCCGCCCCGATGGATTTGACGGCACAAGGGGAGCTGTTGCTGTGAAAGGCTACAATAATAAATTGGAAGCAGGACTTACAAATACCACCAAAACTTTGGATCAGCCACTCGCACACGGCGGAGCTAAATTTCTTAACTCTAATCTTAACTTCGTTACGCCTTGTAGTAATCTACCCAGTTCCGATCCTGACAACTGGACTACACAACCTAACATCAGTATTCAGGTCAATAACATTCGTTTCCCGTCTTATGATGCTCGTCTTGGCGTCCAGTCTTATGAGTTACTTAAAGAGGCTTTTGAGGTGGATCATACACTCAATCAATCGCTTGTTGAATACTTGGAGAACAGATGCCAGGTCGCCTATAAATTTAACCTTCCAGGTTCGGCAGCAATGAGGGCTCGTTCGGGACTTAACTTACAGGGATCAAATAGCTCTATTTTAGTTGAAGCAGTTGGTGATAAAACAGGACTTCTTACTAATGGTAATATTATGGTCTTCATTGAAAGTTCGGTAGTCTTGAAAATAATGCCGGGAAAACAGCTTATGGTCATAAGTTAGAGCCAGTTTAAGAGCATTTATGGTAATAAAAATAATTAATTAATAATTTTAATAATTAATCATTTAACCCCTCCATTAATTTTAAATGTTTTTTTGATTTTCTATGTCTCAATAAAGTATCTCTTCTTAATTCACAACCACATTCACACGTTACAATCTCACCCCCATACTCCCTTTTGTCTTTTAACAATTGTTCTCTATTTTCCTTGCGATATATTTTACTATATTCTTTGAGATATTCTTTGCGGTGTTCTTTATTATTATTATACCATTCAGCATAACGTTCCTTTTTTGTTAAAGAATTTCTACAACGCTTACCATTTAATGTCGCATTTAGTTCTACTCTAACACGTTCTTCTTCGTTTTCTAATTCATCAACATTTTCACAAGGAAATTGTTTATAGATTTCCATATTCAATTCGCCACCATTTTCACGTATATTTTTATATAATTTGTAATTTTTAGTATTAATATAACATTTATGGCAAATTTCTCTATGACTAAAATCACACGTAGAACCTACATATATATCATCGCCAACAGTAATAGTATAAATTAAACCCTTTGAAAAGTCAGGCATATTACATTACAAGATTGATTAATATTTCTAAATCAATTTTTAATCATTAAATCAATAAATCGTGAATAAGTTTTGGAGGTATTCTATATCTCAATAATCTATTACTTGAACCACCGGGTAATACTTTTTGAAATTCAGTGTTTTTACTACCAATACTTACGTTATGAATCATTTGTTTTTTTGCTCTTTTACACTTATCATTATCTCCAATAGGGTTTTTATGAATAATTCGTGTTGCTGATTTTATAGGTTGTCTTGTCCCACTATGAACTGCCCCATCAGTTTTTATTTCTACCATATTGCCACACGTCCCTTTCCCATCACATAATTTAGGTGAAAAAAAAGGTTTATTCGTCCATATTCTTGTTCGCTTTTTATAACCCCAATCACTATACATACAATAATCTACATCATAATAAGGTAAGTCTTTCATATATATTCTATTTTTTAATTGACCTGTTTGCGGGTTTTCCAAAAACCATAATGTTGGTTTAAAATAATCAATTATTTCCAATGTTTTTAATACCAATTTATCAGCTTCTTTTCTATCTTCTTCCATTCTTTCTTTTGTGAATAATTTACCATTTCTCTCCCTACCCAGCCAACCATTTTGTAAGTTTGAATAAGCAACACACGGAGGCGAAGCCCATATATAATCAAAATGATCCTGTGGATATTGTTTATAATTAAATTCCATTATATCTACTTTATGGACGGCATCTAAAATTAAATCAACTGATTCACTTTTCAAACCGAGTTCATCGCAAACTTTACCAACGCTTCTTGTTCCGCTAAATAATTCTAATACTGACATATATATATAATATGTTTGAAGATAATATATTAACTGAAACGGGCTTTTTAGCACTCGTTGGAGTAATAACAGCATTTTTATTGAAGTGTTGTCAAGAAATACAAAATAGCAGATGTAATAGAATAAAGTTTTGTGGTATTGAATGTGACAGGCAAGTATTAAGTGAAGAGCATCTTGAACGATTGCGGAGAGAACAGGAAAATGATAAAAAAGAAGAAGAAAAGAGTGACACAGATAATAATGTTTAATTAATATATATGACTAAAAAAGCAAAAGAAGCACTGATGAAAATGTCCCGTGAGGATTTAAAACGTGGAGCTAAAATATTAAAATTAAAGGGGTTTGGAAATAAAAATAAAACCCAATTAGTAGATATGATTATGGAAAATAAAGGAAAATTAAGTGAGGGTCAATTTATGGCAGAAGATGCTATTTTAAAAATTAGAGAGGCATTGGGTTTATCTACATCGGGTAATATTAAAAAAGCTACAAAAGGTCTTCGTAACACCCCAAAAAGCGGTCGCAATCAAAAGTCAGCACAGCGTTTAGCAGAGGAAGCATTGATGGACGTAAGAAAAGCCACACGCAAATCAAAAGGAAAATTAGAGTTAGATAAAGATGTTGTTGCTCGTTTAAAAAAAAAGGATAAAAAATAAAAAAGTGTATTTCTTATTTTTATTTAAATTATTAATTTATATTATTTATTAATTATTTATTTACAATTTACACACACACACCTCGTGGCGTTATTGACCCACTCGGCACAATCAAAACAGAAGTGTTTTTCGCATTGGTTACATTCTCTTGCTGTATCGGGGTGGGAACAATTATCATAACAAATTGTAATTTCATCACCACAGCATTCACAACTATCTCGTTTAGTCCAATCATTGATTAAAACCTCTTTTTTACCATTAACAAAGTTTCCATAACTAATTGTAACCTCGCAAACATCTTCGTCAAGGTCAAACTTATCAACCAGCTCTTCGTAGTAGTCGTCGCATTCCTTTTCATTATCAAAATATTTATTTTTTGTTCCGTCGTAGTTGGTTTCCGTTGTCATAAACCATTCGGTCGGGCGGATGAAGTCGTGAATGACTTTTGACATCTCGTCGGGCATTTCCATTGTAATAGCCATATTGCTTGTTGTTGTTGCTTGTAGCTTCTTCTTGTTGTTGTAATACCTTCTACATATATGGCTCATCTCATTTCAATTTTATTTTGAAACCCCAACAAAATTGAAAAAAATGTGTTGCTTTTATTATTATATTTATTTAATTAATTATTTATTGTTCTACTTCAATTTTTTTATTTACCCTAATTTTTATTTTCTTCTTTTTTTCAATAGGTTTTTCATATGGCAACCACACCATATCTTTTGGTAAGTTCATTTTGTAACAATAATAGTAACAGTCAAAATTTGCTCCCTTTGTTTCTACAATTTCCCCATTTACCATTTTGTCAAAATTAATTCTTTTTGGCGGTATAATAACTTGTAATTCGTTCATAAAATTTTCACGCATATAAACGGTATTCATTTTGGAAACAGGCATAATTAAAACAAATGGTTTATTTAATTTTTTTAGTCTTGGCATAACTTTTTTAGCTAATGAAAATGGTGGGTTACTTACAATATAGTCACCCTTGTCATTTTCAAAGAAGTCAATATTCTCGTGTATTACCTTATGACCTAATTGTTCTAAATATTCCCCACTCTTTCCATTACCATAAAACGCCTCCCATATAACCTTGTCTTTTGGCAAGAATTGTTTAATGTTGTCCCACGCATAAAACGGGGTCATATAGTCGTCGTGTTTCGCAAGAGTGTTAAGAGTTGCCATTATATATTCAATATATTATTGTTTAATGCGTTCTCAAATAAGGTGTGGCTTGAATTCAATTTTATTTTCAAATGGGACAAAAAAGGGGCATTACACCATTACACCCATTACACCTAAATTTAAAAGTATTTTTTTAAAATAGGAAATAATTAAATATTAATTACACCTATTACAC